>Ga0181559_10000812_pt1 | contig 29864 bp, 19 predicted proteins | sample 011ome_21_FD_133752 | JGI IMG/M metagenome (GOLD analysis project Ga0181559, IMG submission 133752) | Coastal salt marsh microbial communities from the Groves Creek Marsh, Skidaway Island, Georgia - 011508AT metaG (megahit assembly) | ecosystem: Environmental > Aquatic > Marine > Intertidal... | reverse complement strand
TAATGTCTGCGATAAAAACATGCTTGCAGCCCTGAAATCGGGAGCGGTGGTTTGTAATATCGGACACTTTGATAATGAGATTGACACAGCGTTCACACGAGAAAACTGGGAGTGGCAGGAAGTTAAGCCCCAGGTGCATAAAGTTTATCGAGACCGCAATGCGGGTGACTTCTTGATTCTACTATCCGAAGGTCGTCTGGTTAATTTGGGAAATGCCACAGGCCACCCATCAAGAATTATGGATGGGTCTTTTGCCAACCAGGTGCTCGCGCAGATACATTTGTATAAACAGAAATTTGCTGAGCTGAGTAAGAAAGATCGGCAAGCGGCATTACGTGTGGAAGTTCTGCCCAAGAAACTCGACGAGGAAGTAGCAGCTCATATGGTTGCTGGTTTTGGTGGAGTAATGACCCGGCTGACTGAAGAGCAAGCCAAATACATTAACGTATCAGTATCGGGCCCCTATAAGCCCGAACATTATAAATATTAATGGTTGATGGGCTTTAACTGCTCCTCAAGTAGGCTAGATCATGAAAGATGATATTTCGTTTAGCTTTGAATTTTTCCCGCCACGTACAGAGGTTGGGCATATAAAGCTGAAGCAAGTCCGTGAAAAACTTAACCGGTTGGGTCCCAAGTACTTTTCTGTGACCTACGGGGCGGGCGGCACAACTAGGGACAACACCCGGGATACGGTGCTGGAGATGTTAGCCGAGGGGCTTGAAGTTGCTCCGCACTTATCTTTTGGCGCCGATGATGAGGAGTTTATTGAAAGCTTGCTCCATACCTACCAAGAGGCTGGCATTAAGCGACTGGTTGCCTTGCGGGGTGACTTGCCACCCGAGCTTAGCGATAGCCGGTTGGTTTATGCCAACGAATTGGTGGAGTTTATTCGTGCTCGTTTTGGTGAGCATTTTGATATTGCGGTGGGTTGCTATCCGGAAGTTCACCCACAGGCTTCGGGTTACGCCGAAGATGTCCGTTATCTAAAGCAGAAACTCAATGCGGGTGCGGATTATGCAGTCACGCAATATTTTTATAATGCCGATGCCTATGCGCGATTTCTTGATGAGTGTGAGGATCAGGGTATCGACAAGCCCATTATTCCGGGAATTATGCCTATTACCAATGTGGATAATCTGGTTCGATTTTCTGATATGTGTGGTGCTGAAATTCCGCGCTGGCTGCAAAAGTCACTAGCCGATTTTGAATCTGGCTCAGAAGACTTTCTTCGTTATGGTGAAGAGGTTGTGAGCAACCTATGTGAACAGTTAATCGAGTTGGGAGCAGAATCGTTTCATTTTTATACCATGAATCAGTACGAGCCAACGGCGAATATATGCGCCAATCTGGGCTTGCTTGAGCAGGTATAAAAAGCATGCGAGTGCCTCGAATATTCCTGGATGCTGACATTCGTGGGGGAGAGACATTGAATCTGCCACAAGGCCAGTCCAATTATCTTTGTAAGGCATTGCGAATGCAGCGAGGGAGAGAGCTCTGGTTATTTAATGGGCGAAGTGGGGCTTGGCTATGCCAAATATATGAAGCAGATGCGAAACAGACAGTTGTTTCCGTCGGTGAGTTCGTTAGTGAGAACGCCGAATCACCCCTGAAAATAGACTTGCTCATCGCACTTTCCAAAGGGGATCGGTTTGAGCTTGTTCTTCAAAAGGCGACCGAGTTGGGTGTGTCGAGTATCAGGCCGATTACGACAGAACGCACAGATGTGAAGCTTAATGCCGAGCGTTTACAAAAAAAGCATGAGCATTGGCGAGGGATTTTAATCAGTGCGTGTGAGCAGTGTGGGCGAAACATTGTGCCGGAATTGTTCCCGTTGGTCAGCCTAAAAGAGGCTTTGGACGAGCCAACGAACAGGACGGCTATTCTGTTGGACCCGGATGCCGATCAACCAATCTCGGCACTTGAGCCCAAGGGCAATGGCTTTCGGTTATTTATTGGTCCTGAGGGCGGGTTTTCTGAGCAGGAAGCTAATATGGCTATTAATGCAGGAATAACCGGAGTTAGTCTGGGGCCGAGAATTCTAAGAACAGAGACGGCACCCCTGGCGGTTATTAGTATTCTTCAATCAAAATTTGGTGATCTAGGCTGAGCCAAGCCAAAAAGTGCGGGTAAATCAGAACCAGAAGCTGGACTAGACATTCATGTCAGCGGCCACTTTTACTTCGATGCTCGCAATTTCAGGGATAACACAGGGAACGCCTCGAACCCGCACCGCGGCAGAGACCATGTTCAACCCATCCGCAATGGCTTCCTCAATCATTTCGTCGGCAGATTCGAGCTTGTATTCGTTCGGCATTGCCTGAGTTGGCAGGCCATAAAAAGGCAGTGCATCGCTGTTAGCAGTGCCTCTGATGACGACAATATGAGAGCCTCTAAGACGCGCTGTTTTATTGCGAAGTAATTGTTCAAAGCTCAATACCGGAATGGTCATTCCATTCCAGTTCAGGTTGCCGCGCTGCCAATCTCGAGGCGCTTCAACTGTAGATACATTTACGCCGGATACAATATCCGCAACCATTTCCGATGGAAGAATTAGATTGAACCCATCACAGATGCCGATAATGGCTTTGATTGAGTTATCTGCCATGGCTAATTTCCACCCAATAGTCGTTTAATTTCTTCGAGCAATTGATCCTCGCGATAAGGCTTACCAAAGTAATTGTTGGCGCCAAGGGAAAGTCCACGTTGCTTATGTTTTTCGCCTGTGCGTGAAGTAATTAAAACAATAGGCAGATCTTTGAATTTATCACTGGAGCGCAAGGCACCCAGTAGTTCAAAGCCGTCCATTCTAGGCATTTCAACGTCTACCAGCATTAGGTCAGGTGCCTGATCGTGAACCATGCGCAGAGCTTCGGCACCATCCCGCGCAGTTTCTACTACAAAACCCTCGCGGGTCAGGAAGCGTGAAGTTACCTTGCGTACGGTTACTGAATCATCCACAACCATAATGGTTGGTGTATGAGCTTCCTCATGGGTGTGAATAACACCTTTCTGGTCAGCGCTCAGATCGTTAGTTGTGTAATGACTGGCGATTAGCGCAGGTATATCCAGCGTTACCACAACACTGCCATCGCCCATAATTGCGGCACCGGATAGTCCAGGAACAGCATTAAATGGGTGGCTGAGTGATTTAACCACAACTTCGTTACTGCCGACGATTTCATCAATCAAAAGTGCTAGGCGGTGATTCCCAACACGGAATAAAACAACAGATACAGTCGGTTCAATAATGGCGTCAATGGGTGGGCGTTCGCGGGTTTTTAGCAATTCACCTAGATAGCCAAAATCGTATTCATCGGCCCCATTAGCCAGTTTTTTCTGGGCGTTTTCATAATAGGATTGCAGATCAGTGCGACTGATTCTCACCAAGGCTTCCAGTGACGCCAAAGGCAATGCATAGAGATCCTCACCACAGTGAACCATCAGCGCGCGGTTGATTGAAGTGGTAAATGGTATGGAGAGTTGAAACTGGGTACCTCGCCCAAGTTCACTCCTAACACTGACAGAACCACCCATCTCACGAATGGTGGCTTTAACCACGTCCATACCCACACCTCGTCCGGATATCTGGGTGACTGTTTGGGCTGTAGAGAAACCTGGCATGAAGAGAAATTCGGCAATCTCCTCTTTGGTTAAACTGCTACTGTCCGCCTCGCTGACCAATCCTCGTTCAATTGCCCGTCGGCGCACTACCTCAAAATCTATCCCTGCACCATCGTCAGAGATGGTCAGGACCATGTAAGAGCCTTCGCGATGAAGGTTGAAAGTTATCCGACCGATTTCCGGTTTATGAGATCGTTGTCTGCCTTCTGAGTTTTCAATACCGTGATCAATTGAGTTGCGCAGAATATGCTCAATGGGTGGAACCAGTTGCTCAAGGACGGTTCGATCCATCTCACCGCTAATATCAAGGGCGCGAATTTCCGCTTTTTTGTTCAGTTCGCGAGAAACTGTACGGACGATTCTTTCCAGTCGAGGCAATAGCCGCTCGAAGGGAACCATGCGTGTACGCATAAGCTGGGCATTAAGTTCTGACTGGATACGGCCACTTTGCACGAGCAAGACATTGGTATCGCGGTTTGTTTCTGAGAGGCTAGCCCGAAGATCCTGGAGATCGGATGCAGACTCAATAAGCTGATGAGAGAGTTGCTGCAAGGTGGAATATCGGTCCATTTCCAGTGGATCGAAATCTTCCTCCTCACCCGACTCGGCCAGTTGCTCACTACGAAATTGAATTTGCGCTTCCGTTTCTGTATCGAGGCGGCGCGCAAGTTGCTGGATTCGTCCAATGGTTGCTTCCAATTCATCCAAGTTGGTTTCCAGCCCTGAAAGCTGAGCTTCAACTCGTCCACGATAAACGGTGGCCTCACTGGATAAATTGATCATTTCATCAACCAGGTCAGATCTCAGCCGTATGTTTTCCTGACGCTGTTGTCGGGCTTCAAACGCACGGGTATCAGTGCCTGTCTCTGCATCACTCTCCGCGGCAATTTCCTGAATCTGTTCACTGATTTTTTCTGAATCTCGCGCAGGAGCATCTGATTCAGTGGGAGCCAATTCCTCGGCTGTAATGACTTGCATTGGGGAGTCATCTGACGCAGCTTCTTCAACAGAAGAAGCCTCCTCCGTTGACGGTTCGGCCGCGCTTGAATTTGCTTCTGCATTTTCAGGTGCGTCGGGAGCAGGCAAATCTTCTACCGAAGCGCCACTGAGCATGGCTTCGCGAATTGCTTCGATGTGTGTGTTCAGATGATCCAGTCTTTCCAGTGCCTTACTGAAAAATTTATCGTTCGCCTTCTGTAAGACCTGTTGATCAATGATGATGGATTCAAAATTATGGCTGTAATCGCCGAGCTTGGTTAAACCGGATAATCGGGCGCCACCTTTAAGCGTATGCAGGGCTCGATGGATAAGATCTGCATTATCAAATGCAGTTGGCTCACGACGCCAATTACTGATGCTGGTATCAATTTCCTGCAAAAGGTCATCAGCTTCCTCCAGAAAGGTATCCAGTAACTCTTGCTGAAACTCATCTTCAGGATCGATGAAATTACTATCGAATTGAAGATCATCTTCAACGGGTGAATCTGGTTCGAGCTTAATGGTAGGAGACTCTTCGTCACTTTCCATTTCACCGATAGCCTCTGAAGGTTCTTCCTCAAATATCTGCTGCTCTTCAAGTTGGCCAGCAATTTGTGGAATGTTATTGCTTAGTTCGTGGCTAATTTTGGGCACGACTTGCCAAGAGGCCACGGCATCCAGCATTTTCAGCAACAGGCCGTAGGCTTGATCCATCCATTGAGACTGGGTTTCTTCCAGGGAATCTTGTCCTGTCAGCTTCGTTTGAACAGATTCAATGAGTTGGCAGAGTTTAACGATTTCCTCGACCTTGCAGGAGGCTGAAACTTCTTGAAGAACTTTTACATCGGCATGTAATCCGTCAAGGTCTTTATCGGATATCTTGCCCTGTTGCCACTCGTAAATTAGTTGTTCAGCGATAATCAGATGATCCAGATTATCAGCCATAAGCTTGTGAAGTGGCAGGAAGCGTTTTTTCCTATCCGAGGAAGGGTCACCCGAAAGTGCTTTTTCTTCCCTGTCGAATAGATCGGACGCTGATTTTGCGAAATCCTGAACCGGCTTAAGGTCGAGCTTTCCCGAATGAGCCAGGCCGTTGAGTAAATTGTCAAATTTACCAGTCCAGATACTCATTAGGGCAATGAACTCGCTCGAAAGACCAACATTGTAAGTGTTGTACAGCTGCAGCAGTTTTTGCATAGGCGCAATGCTGTCAGCTAATTCATCCAGTTCCGCGACCCGTGCGCTGTCGGCCAAGGTATGGAGAATGACGAACAACTGGTCTGGTAGCCCACCATTTTTGTTGCCGGAGGCTGTGGCAGCGAGCTGGATAATGGCTTGACGATAACTCTCAGCTTCCTTGGCAAAGGTCATCACTACTTCATCTATTTCAGACCCGGTTTCCTGAGGGATATCAGTAGGCGCTTCTTTGGTTTTGCTGGCAAGAGGATCTGAAAGAAGTTTTGCGCGTGTCTGGATATGCTCTATACGTTCATTTGAGGTTTCCTGACCGGAATTACTTAGCTCTTCCAGCAGTGCCGGGTATTGCTCAAGAGCATCATTAACAAGTTCATAAACTTCCGGTGTAATTTCGACGCTGTTATCAATTATTCGATTGAGAAGATTTTCCAATGCCCAGCTTAGTTCTCCGAGAACGGATGCACCGATCATTCGACCGCCGCCCTTAAGCGTGTGAAAACCGCGACGTAAATCTAGCAGTGCCGCCTTGTCCTCATTTTCGTGCCATTCTTTTAATTGTTCGATGGCCACGGGCAAAATTTCACCGGCCTCTTCGACAAAAATTTCAATGATTTCAAAATCATCATTGTCGTCTTCAATAGAGTCAGGAGCCTCTTCGAGTTCCTCTGCAGGGTTCTCTTCGAGCTCTTGCGCCTCAATAGCTTCAGGCGTTTCTGTTGCTTCTGCTTTCGCAGGCTCCTGAGGTTTAGCTTGCTGAGAAGAGAGATCTTTCTCATGAAACTGGCCAGTATCACTAAACGCTGTTGTTTCCTCGTCTTCTTCCTGAAGTTCTTCTTCCGTATCCGTCTCGTTTGATGATGCAGCAGTTTCTTCCTGTTCTTCGATATAGGGAAAGCCAAGAGTTGAACAGCGCTGCAGTGCTCTTTCAATTAAAAACTCAAGGTTGAATGCAGTTCCGCGTTCCAGACATTCCAGATAGTAATCAATGGCGACAATGACATCTGCGAACAGGTCGATTTCCTGTTGGTTGGGCTCTTCACGCTTTTCTAAAAGCGATTCACTCACGTATCGGCGAATAAAATTCACTACTTGGGCGAGTTCGTTTAACGGATAAAAACGCAGGGCTCCTTCGACCATAGCCAGACTGGATGGAACTTCTCTCAGCATGGCCCATTCCCAGTTGGATTCAATGAACTGGCTTATGGATGTTTTAATTTGAGTCAGGGCAACCCGACTTTCTTCAATAATGGTCGACTTTGCTCCCGACACTCCAGAAGATTCTTCGGAATCATTTGCGGAAGGATGAGAAAGGCGGACTAACTGGGATTCCAGACTGACCATTTCATTGGCAAAGCGATCAAGATCATCCGGAGAGAGATCATTTTCAGATCCAAATTTCTCCCATTCATTCAATATGGACTGAAGGTTATGTGTGGTTTGTCGTGGATTTTCCGCACCCACCATAACGAGTGTATCGTCGGCTCGGCGCAGAATAGCTTTTACCTGCTGGATAGCCTCTTTATATTCACAGACGTGATGCAGGCAATCGTCTAGCCAGGTTTTAGCTTGCTCGATCTCAGTTTGTAAAACCTCTACAACCTTGGCGACAAGCTCCGGCTCCATAGATAAGGATTTGCTGTAAGTTTTTGTGCTTGCGTCGTCGGCAAAGTCATGCAGAGAGAAGATTTCGATCAGTTTGGCCGAAAGCTCTCCGTGGTCTGCTCCAAAGGACACGTAGTAAAGGATATTTTTTAATAAACCGATATCTTCGTAATCTGTACCTGCATTAAGCTTTTTAAGCACGTCATCCAGACGTTTGAACAAACTTTTCAGGGCAATGTTTAATGTCAGGTTTTTTGATTGCAAGCGTTCTATGAGGCTTAATCCTGAATAACCGAGTGCTGACAGATAGGGGGTGCCGCCCATCTGGTAAAAGATTTTGAAAACTTTCTGCAAGTCTCCAAGGTTCTCTTTGGATAAGCCGGATTTAAACAGACTTAAAACGGTTTTTTGGTAAAGCATTCGCAATTTGCGAATAGTTTGTGAATCCAGTGGTTGGGCACTGGATTTTTTAAATGCTCTAAAGCCCTTATTCAGGTCAATTTCTACGGCTGATGATTCGGTAACAAGTTCTCTTTCGGTCAGGGCGCGCAGATTATTGATCTGCGGGATTAGCCGCTGGATTCGTTTTGGATTGCCCAGGTAACTGCTGAGCTCAAGTATTGCTTCGGCAACAAGACTTATCGTATCCGTTGCTGCTTGACCTTTTTGGGTCGAGTAGTCTGAAACAGCCGTTTGCAATCCTTCGCCAAGTAGTTGAGGTATGGCCATACTGGTAACTGCAAATATACCGGTCACCTGTTTCAGGTGCTGCATGCATTCATCCAGTGCGACCTCACCTTCCGGTTTCTCAGCGTGTTTTTCGAGAATGCGCAGCACCTGATTCAGCTCATTATTGAGCTCATCAACGGCCCAATTAAGGGAGTTGGGCTGATTTTGAAGAAGGGGTTGCGTCATGGCTGTTTTTTAGCTTCTGGTTCGATTGCTATTTTTTCTTTTCTTCTTCTTCATCATCATCAAGATCAAAGCTCAAGAAGTCTTCATCGTCGAATGAAAAGTCCGTGTCCTCATCGTCGTTTTCAATGGTGATCTCTTTTTCTGTGCTCTTCTCTTTTGCTGACTGCTGGTCATCATTTATTTCCAAATCAGCGGCTTCCATAATCATGGTCGCTTCAAAATCTTCGGCTTCAACTCCCGTGTCCGTCGGATCTTCGGCGTTGTGTGAATCGGCTTCTATGTCGATATCTTGATCATCATCTTGATCATCGACGTCTGCGAAATCGACCTCATCAAGAGCCTCGTCATATGAGTCCTCGTCTTCTTCGGAATCCTTAGAGAGCTGTACTTCATCCACATTCACATCGAAGTCATCAGCAAATTCCACATCAAGGTCGGCATCTTCATCGCTATCATCACTGGAATCGGCATCAAAACTGGTCGTTTCTTCACTCTCTTCCTGATCAGGGCCAAGTATTGCGCTGTCATAGTCATCCATCGATTGAGCGTCGTCTGATACCTGGTCTTCCTCGACATCAACGAAGCTCATTTCATCAACGCCCATGGCCAAATCTTCATCCGGCGCTTCTTCGATAGATTCAGGCTGCATCGCATCTGGCAGCTTAAAGTCAGCGATGGATTGGCGTAGTTCATCAGCTTGCTCTGATAGCTCACCTACCGCGCGCGCTGATTCCGTCGTACCTTCCAGAGTCTGTGCAGAGATGTCCTGAATAACCCGCATGGACCCCACAATGCTCTCGGCGCTTTGTGATTGATTCTGGGTTTCTTTCGCAATGGCTAGAATCAGGGTGGCCAAATTCTCAGAAGTGGTTTGAATATCGTTTAGAGCGTTACCCGCATTGTTGGCAAGCTGGGCTCCCCGCACCACCTCTGCTGTGGTTTGCTCCATTGAGGCCACGGCCTCATTGGTATCGGACTGAATTGTTTTCACCAGGTTTTCAATTTGGCGTGTGGAGGCTGCTGCCCGTTCAGCCAGACCCTGTACTTCATCCGCTACCACCGCGAAACCTCGACCGGCTTCACCCGCCATGGCCGCCTGGATTGAGGCATTAAGTGCGAGAATGTTTGTCTGGTCGGCGATCTCGTTAATCAACGATACGATGTCACCAATTTCTTGAGAGGATTCCCCCAGTCGTTTAATACGTTTGGAGGTATCCTGGATCTGTTCACGAATGTTGTTCATTCCCTCGATGGTGTTTTGTACAACACTGGCGCCATTTCGGGCGACAGTTACCGAGCGCTGGGCAGTATTTGCCAATTGCTCGGCGTTTTCGGAAACTTTCGAAAGGTTTTCAGAAATTTCGTTAATAGAGCTCGATGCATTGGCGATCTGGGTGGCCTGATGCTCCGATGCTTCGGACAGACGCAGAGAGGTTGCTCGAGTTTCGTTGGAGGAGGCTGCAACCGATTCAGCGGTAGAGGCAACCCGGGCCACCAGTTCTCGTAGTTGTTCGATCGCGTAGTTAATTGAGTCGGCGATTGCGCCTGTGAAGTCTTCGGTTACCGTTGCGTGTACGGTAAGGTCACCTTCACCGAGATCGGCGATTTCGTCCAGCAGTCGCAAAATGGCTTCCTGGTTTCGTTCGTTGTTGTCTTCTGTGCTAACCAGGTTTTTACGCGTATTGAAGTAAATTTGTACGCCCAAAATAAACAAGACAAGAACGACGACACTAGCTGCTACCAGAGTTGTGAACGCTGTAGAGAGCGGACGCTTTTGAACATTGTCAGCCAATGCAGAGATTTCATCGGATACCGCAGTGGTCAATTGCAGCAGAGACGCTGCTGTATCAAGAATCAGGCTGCTGGCTTGCGCAATTTGGCCCAAGGCAGGGGAGGCAGAAATTACCGATTCGATGGATTGGTTCAATTCAGAGAATTGTGAGTCCACTTGCTCTAAAAGCAATCGAGCTTCTGGTGATTCAACTCGTGATATCCCCATGATCAGGTCGCCTTCCTGCATTCCTATCAATATCTGGTTGAATACGAGGACGTCTTGTCGGAATTGTTCTGCCGAAGCCACAGCGTCGTCGGTACCACTAAGAATTCTGTTAAGGGAAGTAAGCAGACGCTCTGCACGCCACACCTGTGCCTGGGCTTCGGCAACCTGATCGGAAGGCGACTCGGCTTGAAGCATGGTGTCCACAATATTAGTGAAGGCCTGCTGGATCTGCGGGATACTGGCTTGGAGGATGGCAAGTTGGTCGTATAGAAAAAGAACGTTATCGGTCTGCGATTCTATTACATCAATATTTTCAGAAATGATATTGATCTGGTTAGAAAGAGTTGCGCGGGAGTTATCTTCAATTTCATCTTCCGATGAATTGAATTGACTCATTAAACCGAGGATTTGGTTTTTCAGGTCAGGAAGTATAAACAGCGCGTTTTCATCACCTGCAGCAGCTTCCTGAGCGATAATCATGAGGTCATAAACCTCGGATTGCATTTGATTCAATATCGATTGGGACTCGCGGTCTTGTGCATTGCGAATATTGGCATCCACAATACTGAAGCCGGCGATACCGAGCGCTGCCACCATAATAATGATGAGAACGATGATTGTTGCTCTTTTGGAACCTTCTGATCTAGCCATAATTTCACCATCTAACAGGCTGGGGTTTTGGAGCCCAACTGTTTATTTCCACCTATAACGTCGAAACGTTTAAAAAATTCTCGTGTTTAATCAGTTTTCCTGGATCAAAAATATCCATCCACTGATCATCGATAAAAACTGAACCTGTAACACAGGTTTTCATAGCCGCTGGGCATTCTTCCGAAGCTTGGTCTCTCATATCTTGAGAGCTAACCTGGCGCATGCCGATGACCCGATCTACCACCATGCCGAGCCGGGTATCGCCTTCTTCAATTGCGATGACTCTGTTGAGGTGGGGAGTTCTTGTTCCGCCCAGCTCAAAAAGTTCGTGCAGATCGACGATAGCCAATACTTCACCGCGAACGTTTGATATTCCCAGAACCCATCTCTTTACGCCAGGAAGCCTGGTTACAGGTGGCTGGGGAGAAACCTCAGAAACTGAATTCATGTTGATGAGCATAGTGGCGTCATTGAGCCGGAAAGCAATGGCTTGCCAGGCGTTATCTTTGCCAGATGTATCGGGTAATGGCGCGGCGTGATCCTTGACGCGTTGCGCCAGCTGCTTTAGTTGCTCAAATGGATGGATCGGCCGGGCCATTGGATTATCCGGCCAAAGCTTGATTAATCGTGTCAATCAATAACTTTTCCGGTACAGGTTTTGTCAAGAAAGCTGTGGCTCCCTGTCGTGTGCCCCATACCCGATCAGTTTCCTGGTCTTTTGTGCTGACGATAACCACAGGAATATGGTTCGTAGCATCATTGCGAGTAATTTGCCGCGTGGCCTGAAAGCCGTTCAGTCCAGGCATAACTACATCCATCAGTATGAGGTCAGGCAGATTTTTCATTGCTTTTTGAACGCCCTGTTCGCCATTTCCAGCCGTGGTGACCTCATGTCCGTTTTTTTTCAGTAGTTGGGTAAATGCCCGGACTTCTGTTTGTGAATCTTCGACCAATAATATATTTGCCATTGTTGAACCCTATATGTGTGCTTTATTTTTATATGTTTTATTTGTCTAAAGCCTGGCGAATGGTTTCCATCAGCAGGTCTTCAGGAACCGGTTTACTTAGGTAAGCGCTAGCACCCTGGCGTCGCCCCCAGACCTTGTCAGTCTCCTGATCCTTGGTAGTAACAATAATGATTGGTATATGTTTGGTGCTGGGGTCACGAGTCAGGCGTCTCGTCGCCTGAAAACCGTTGAGCCCAGGCATTACAACATCCATCAGAATGAGATCCGGAAGCTCAGCCTTGGCGACTTCAATGCCGCGCTCGCCACTGTCAGCAGTAATCACTTCATGCCCATGTTTATCAAGAAACTGAGTAAATCGTTTGGTTTCGGTTTGTGAGTCGTCGACTATAAGTACCTTGGCCATTGGAATTTTCCCAAGTAATTTTTATCAATATTTAGTGTTAAGAAGCGTACTTTTCGTAGACTTCCAAAAGTTCGTCTTTACTAAAGGGCTTTGTTAGATACTGATCTGAGCCAACAATCCTGCCTTTCGCTTTATCAAACAGACCATCTTTACTGGATAGCATTACAACCGGTGTGGCTTTGTAGGCTGGATTGTTCTTTACAAGGGCACAAGTCTGATAGCCATCAAGACGAGGCATCATAATGTCGATAAAGATAAGATCTGGTTTGGTTTCAGCAATTTTGGCCAGCGCGTCGTAACCATCAATTGCCGTTATTACACTGCAGCCGATTTTGCTTAAGATGGTCTCAACGGTGCGGCGAATAGTATTACTGTCATCAACCACCATGACTTTCATTGTGCTGTGCGCCCCATTTAGGAAAAACCCTTATTTTTTAAGGTAATAACTTTTCAATATTGTCGTAAAGGTATAATAAACACAACAATGAGCAAACCGTAATTTAGGAAAATGCTCTACTCTGTGAAGCAGATCTCGCATTCGGTACGCGCACTCGTGCTAGCTTTGATAACGCTCGTGAACACAATATGCCAATTGCGAAGCTGCCATTTACCTTTAACAGCTCAAGTTAGGAGCAGATTTGCAACATAGAAACATATTGGTCGGGTTTGTACTTGACCCTATATCCAAGCTGAATACCAAAAAAGACAGTAGTCTTGCCATGATTCTCGCTGCTCAAGCAAGAGATTGGAAGGTATATTACATCGAACAGCTCGCCATGAGCTTGAGCGACGGAAAAATAATTGCCAGCGTCCAAACGCTGGAGGTTAACCTTGATCAGGAGTCCTGGTATGTTCTGGGTGAATCTGAGGATATGGATTTGGCTGAGCTTGATGCGATCTTCATGCGCAAGGATCCTCCCTTTGATATTAACTATATCTATTCAACCTATTTGCTTGAGCGACTCGAGCAGCAAGGTGTTTTAATCGTCAATAAGCCTAGTTCGCTTCGGGACTGCAATGAAAAACTGTTTGCAACAAATTTCCCGCAGTGCTGCCCACCTCTGATTGTTAGTGCGGATCAGAGACGACTGAAAGACTTCTACCAGCAATATCATGATGTTATTTACAAGCCGTTGGACGGTATGGGTGGGAGTTCAATTTTTCGGGCCCGTCCGCAAGAGCACAATTTGAGTGTCATACTGGAAACTCTCACAGAGCATGGCAGTCAGCCCATCATGGCGCAAAAATATCTTCCGGAAATCCTGAGCGGAGACAAACGAATCCTGCTTATCGATGGGGAGCCGGTACCCTTCTGTCTGGCGCGAGTGCCTGCCCAGGGGGAAACTCGCGGTAATCTTGCGGCTGGAGGGCGAGGCCTGGTTCAGGAGTTGACGGCAAGGGATCGATGGATTGTTGAGCAAGTGGCAGATGATCTTCGGGAAAGAGGATTAATTTTTGTCGGCCTGGATGTGATTGGAGATTACTTAACGGAGATCAATGTAACCAGTCCGACCTGTATTCGTGAGATTGATCGTGAAGCGGGAACGGATATAGGCGGTCTTTTGATGGATGCTGTTGCAAAGCGTTTAAAGAGTTAGGAGCTTTTTTTAATGACGGGACAGGTTTCAGGCGGTTACCAACTTAATGTCGACAGTGGTGATCGGTTTGGTTTTGGTTTCTTTATCGCTGTTGCGATTCACCTGATCCTGATTTTTGGCGTTGTGTTCAATTGGGTGGAGTCGAGGCCGAGCCATTCAGACCTCGACGTGACTCTGGTTACTCACTATTCTTCTGAGTCTCCGGATGAAGCGGATTTTTTAGCACAGCAGAATCAGCAAGCCAGTGGAACATTGGAAGAAGCTCTGGTTCCAACCAGCCCCAACCCGGAGTCCAGGGCAAATCTGAATGGGGAGCAGGGTCAAGCACCGCAACAGCCATTACAGCTTCAGGGTGGTGATATGAACGCTGATGTTTTGGTCACGCAGACCCAATCCGAGACCAACGTAAAATCAAGTAATGCGTCGGCGCTGATGCCAAATGTCCCAAATATTACTTCTGCGAGTGCCAAGCAATCGTTGATGGCGCGCCTGGATATGCTGGAGCAGGAGTATGCGCGTCGTCCGAGAATTGGTGCCTTGACTTCGGTTGCTGCTAAAGCCAGGGAAGATGCTGAATATCATGCACATATGCAGCAAAGGGTCATTGAGATTGGCAATCAGAATTATCCCCGGGAGTCCATTCAGGATGGCATTTTCGGAAGTTTGAGAATGAAGCTGACAGTTTTGCCCGATGGCACTCTTGAAAGCACGGAAATTACTGAGTCTTCGGGATCTTCAATTCTGGATAGATCAGCTGTTCGCATTGCTCGGCTATCCGCTCCCTTTGAGCCATTTTCCCGGGAGCTGGAAGCGAAGTACGACAAAATTGTATTTATTCGAACCTGGCAATTTTTACCGGGTGGTCGTTTGCAAACAGACTCCTGAGGTCTTCCTTGTTAGCAGCGCATGATCGTTTCGCGATAATGCTTTAGCTCCTGAATAGAGTCGAGAATGTCATCCATGGCCAGATGCGATCCCTGTTTTGTTAGCTGGCCTATTACTTCCGGCGCCCAGCGACGAGCAAGTTCCTTGAGACTGCTGACGTCGAGATTGCGATAGTGAAAATAAGCTTCTAGTTCGGGCATTTCCCTTGCGAGGAATCGACGATCCTGACAGATTGAATTTCCGCACATAGGAGAGCTCCTGGCCGTGACCCACTTTTGCAGAAAAGCCAACGTGGCGTTTTCGGCTTCCTGCAATGTGGCTGTGCTCTCCAGAACACGACTTGTTAGCCCTGAGCGCTCATGTTGATTGGTGTTCCATTCATCCATCGAATTCATGATTTCCGGCGGCTGATGTATTGCTATCACAGGGCCTTCTGCAAGAATATTTAATTCCGGGTCGGTTACCAGTGTGGCAATCTCTATGATGTGATCATTGAGCGTGTCCAGACCGGTCATTTCCAGATCAATCCATATGAGGTTTAAATCGTTGCGATTAGAATCAGCCATCTATCTTTCCATTTATATCTCCTATGAATTCTAACCTTCAAATGGCAAAAATACAGTCCACAGTCGAGAGATGTTTTGAATAATAAAACAGCGTTGCTTATCAGCCATCACGGCGCTCAGGCAAAAGTCCGTGATGACACAGGTATTGAATTTCAGGTACAGGTGCGCCAATCCTTTGGTGATCTGGTTGCCGGGGACCAGGTTTTTTTACGAGGAAATGGTCAGGACGAACCTTGGGTAATAGTTGGAAGAGAAGAGCGAAATACGGAAATTTTTCGTACGGATAAGCGCGGGACAAAAAAGCGAATTGCAGCCAATCTGGATGCTTTGCTAATAGTCATCGCGTCAGAACCCGAGCCGTATCTCAATTTAATTGACCGTTATTTGGCCGCAGCAGAGATATTTGGGCTGTCGCCTGCAATCGTTATCAATAAGTCGGATTTGGGTTTCACGCCTGTATTGGATGAAGTTCAGCGTATTTACCCTGGGCTTGGGTACCCCGTTTTTAAGGTTTCCTCCCATTCTGGACATAACCTTTTGGAATTAGCCCACTGGATGCAGGAAAAAAAACTCGCCTTTGTAGGACAATCAGGCGTTGGAAAATCGTCATTGATTAACGGCATATTGAAAGATTCGATTGCCCGAGTGGGAGTGCTTTCAGATAAACGAGCCAAAGGGCGGCATACCACAACCGCTTCACATATTTATCAGATGGCAGGACATGGCTGGATAATGGACTCTCCTGGTATACGGGAGTTTGGTAATAGTGACTGGACACCACAGGAAATACTTCGCGGATTTCCAGAAATTTTCAAGGTTTCTGAGTTCTGTCAGTACCGTAATTGTGCTCACGGAATAGATAAGGGCTGTGCGGTCCAGGAGGCCTTTTCATCCGGGAAAATTGAAGCCAGCAGGTTTAAGGGTTTTTTGGGGCTGGTAGATGAAAAAAGTGGCTCAAAGTAATCAAGGGAGGCACTTGTTAGGAATTGGTTCACAAAAATTAACACAGTCGCATTATACTCTGCGTGAAACAGGTAAAAATTTTGTGGGCTAGTACTGTTGCACGCCCTAAATAGGTAGTAGGGTCAATAGATTGCCACAATGACAATGCAATCATACTTAATGGCTCAAGTTGGGAGGTCAGTATGAATTCGGCCCGTGCAATGCATTCAATCTCAAATACCAGAAAAAGCAGGCGATCTGGTTTTCAAGGAAAGAATGCGTTTATTGTTTTAGCAATTTTGGTTGTTTCACTGGTGTCGAGCGGGAATGTGTTCGCCCAGCCACAAGGTCCTATCAGTCAGATCGCACAGCTCAATGCGGAAGGCCGTTCTGCAGAAGCTTATAACCTGGCGATTCAACAACTTGCCCAACTTGAAGGTGAGCCAGCATTTGATTTGCATTACGGTGTCGCCGCAGTAGATACAGGCCGAGCCTCTGAGGGTGCATTTGCCCTTGAACGCGTGCTGATGAACCAACCCACAAATGACTATGCCCGCCTTGAGTTAGGCCGTGCCTATTTTGCACTGGAGGAGGATGATCGGGCCGAACGGGAATTTAACCAGGTTCTTGCGTCTAACCCTCCGCAAGAGGTGGTTCAAAATGTTCAGCCCTATTTGCGAGCCATCGACAACCGTCGTTCCAAGCGTGAAACAACCATTGTAGCCAATGTGGAGCTGGGCAGCGGTTACGACTCCAATATCCTGGCTTCACCGGATACGGATACCTTCTTTATCCCCTTGCTTGCCGATGATGCAACCCTGGCAAGTAGTGAACTGGATGATGTTTTTTATCAGTTCAAAGGTGATGTGGGTGTTAATCACCCCTTTCTTCCTGGTACCAGTTTTTTTGCCAGGGCAAATATGAGCTTGCGCGAAAATGACGAAGGCTTTCGCTTGCTTGATCCGAGTGACCCTTCCTCAGTTGTCGGTTTGGGCCGCATATTTGGCTATGGCGCCAGCAGCGGGATTCGAAGGGAAAGGGGCGCCCATAATGTAAGCCTCTCTGCAGAATTCAACATTATGGAAATTGACAAGCGCGGCTACAGGGATAGTTATGGCCTGCGCAGTAGCTGGCGATATGCGTGGAGCCCTCTTTCCTCTATTACATTTTTTGGGTCAGCAAACAAATTCTCTCATCAGGACCTCCCTTTTAAAGATTCCCTGATGACAATGGGTGGGCTTACTTTGCAGCACCAGATTCTTGCACCTATGCGACCGCTGCTTTCGATTGGCGGGGTTTTGGGTGACGAGAATGCAAAGAATGATGACTTACCCGGCGCTCTGGCAACAGCCGATCGCGAAATTGTAGGGGCAAACGCCTCACTCGCACTGACTCCCGCGCCAAATTGGCAATTGACTCTTGGTTACGATATTAGTCAAAACTCATACTCGGGTGAGTCACTGAATGCTTTGCCTTCAGGTTCTTCGAGTGGAGATGTTTTTGTTAAACGAAACGATACACAGAAGACGTTTCGTTTGGGGCTGGCCTGGCTACCCATGGATAACGTGTTACTTAAGCTAGATGGTTCTACCGGACAAACGGATTCGAATATTGCCATCTTTGATTACGATAGAAATCAACTCATTTTCAGCGTGCGATACACCTACAGGTAGGCCACGAGGAACCAAGTTATGAATATGATTAAATCCTCTGGAATACAGGCTCTTTTTACCTGTTGTTTATTTTTTCTGGTAACTCAGGCGCAGGCCCAGACGGGTGACCCCATAGGCTTGATACTCTCTACAAGCGGGAACGTCACTGCCCAGGCTGAAGATGGTACAGAGCGCAGATTACTACGTCGTTCGCCGCTCTACGAAGGGGATACAGTCATAACTGCAGTTCGCTCGCGAGCCCAGATTCGCTTCAATGATAATGGGTTGGTGGCATTGCAGCCTGAGACCAGTTTCTTTGTTGAAGAGCATACTTTCAACGGTCAGGAAGATGGCTCAGAAAGTGCGGTTTATCGATTGTTTCGTGGTGGTTTACAGGCAATAACCGGGTTGATTGGTAACACAAACAAGAGCCGCTATCGTTTTGAAACCCCATTGGCCACGATTGGTTTGCGCGGCACACACTGGGCGGCTACCTATTGTTCTACAGCCTGTAATGGCTTGGCGCCGGGTCTTTATGGTGGTGTTGTCGAAGGTGGTATTGATGTCTGTAACGCCGGCGGTTGTGAGGCCGTTGACCAGGATGGATATTTCTACGTAGAAGATCAAAACACCTCACCACGAGCACTTGTGCGCAAACCCTCGGTTGTTTTAGAAGATACAACATCAGGTAGGGATGAAGAAGAAGAGGAGGAAGAGGAAGAAAACTCCGAAGAAGGATCTGAAGACGGCGATGGTGGTGAGGGCGATGGCCAGGATGGTGATGGCCAGGACAGTGGATCTGGTGATGCCGGGGACGGCGATGACTCGGGTGATGCCGGCCAGTTTGGTTCTTCGGGAAGCGATGCCCCCGATGCTGATACAGGGTTAGGAGCGGGCGACGAGAATCTGGGCCAGGACTTTGGGGCAGATAGCGACCCTATCACTTGTAGTAATGACTCCAGCGCGGCTAATGCCTGTAATCCAGATTCGGACGATGAGTCTGGGACAACATTCTCAATTACCCAGCTTCAGTCGGGTGAAGCCCAGCAAAAGATTGAGGACGAAATCCAGAATCCGGATGCTGACGGTGATGGTGTTGCGGACGTAGATGACCTATTCCCTCAAGACCCTACAGAGCATGCGGATTTGGATGGCGATGGGCAGGGTGATAATTCAGACCCATACCCTGCATTCGTAACATCAGAGGTTGCAGCTGGCTCAGCCGTTGCTTTAGCTTCGGGTAATTCAAGTATGGGCGCACTCAACGCGACCATGTTGCCTGATGGGTCGGGCGTACGTGTTGTACTTACAGAGCAAGGCGATGTTGGCAATGTGTATCTGGACAGTGTTGATACGGCAAATTGCGCCCCTTCCTGTGAAGTTGAGGTGGTGGCAGGTGAACTGATTGAAAGTGGCGGCATCGATAATTTTGCCGGCGCCGGCTTTGGTGTGAACTGGGGCTTATGGGATCTTACCCAGTCGGGAGCATCCATTAATGGCAGTTCGTTTGATGTGGGCCCCAATCTTCATTATGGCTATTCGCCAAATGCCATGACTTTTGCTGAATACGACGCCTATGTAGCGTCTTTGGGTATGCCGGTGGCTAAATACAGTATGGCCGGAGGCACATCTCCAACCAATCAAAGTGGTGCACTAGGTACGTTAAACGAAGTAATTATGGCGTTTGATTTCTTTTATCAGACCGTTACCGAATTCTCCATTAATCTGGATATTGGCGATCTGAATTATCAGGCCATGTTGTATGAAAAGCAGGACCTTCTGACACCAATCATGTTGGTTGGTTATGTTAATGGCAGCTCTGGCGATTACACCCTTTGGGGTGATACCAGCATGGTGTTCATCGGCAATTCTGCACAGGGAGTGTTGGGCAGTTACAGCTTGCGGCATATTGCCGGTGGGTTTTCTGCCGCGGACAGCCCTAATACATTTACTTCCATACTTCCGACAAATACCGCGAATGGCGTTTATGTTTTGGAGCAGGATGCTTTTGAACCAGCACCTTATTATTTCAGCGATGCGATTATGCAGAGCTCTACTTCATCGGGAGGTATTGCTGTTGCTGCGGCCCTGGCTTCAATTGAAGGTCTGGATGGTCAATATCGATCACAGGGCTTTCCGACAACAGTATTGCCAACTATTGGTGATCAGATAAGGCTATATGAGCGCGAGGGGATTAATGCACTTGTTGGCTTTGACATAGTTGAATTGGAAGATGGGATTGACTGCGATCCCTGTCTGCAAATTAACGAGGGGTATCTGGTTGAATTCGTTAGCTATTCTGGCGCCAGCTTCACAGTTGATTTTGGAAGCTGGATATCTAACGACGTCACCGCATCCGTGAGCGATTTCCAGTTTGGCGGTGACTCGCGTGACGTGTTGATTGAGCCTGAGCTTCACTTTGGTTATACCGAAGACCAATCGCTCGCCATTGCAAATCTTGGCATGCCACTTGTCGCTAACTACAGTTACGTTGCTGGAACCGCGCCCACTGATGAACTGGGCAACGTGGGATCTGTGAACAATATCGATATGGGTATCGATTTTTACCAGCAGGCTATTGTGAGTTTCGATATGCAGCTGGCAATAGGCGATCGGGACTATTTCGGTTTCATTCACCCCAACAACAGCACTGCTTACATTTTTGCCGACGAAGAAGATGTTGAGCTTGACCTTATAGGCCTCTGTACTGGCGGAACTTGTGGAAATGGGTTAACCCTGGATGGTGAAACCTCTTTTGTCTTCTTGGGTAATAACAACGAAGGCGCTTTGGGAAGTTATGCACTGAATACTTTTGGAGCGTATATTGAGGAACGTGATCTGGGCAGCTTGCCTTTCGTTAGCGCCACTGGCGTCTACCTTCTGGAGTCAGAAGGTAACAGTAATAACCCCAATTTTTATGACGGATCACTTTCTGTAGTTGATCCACAGCCGGATAGCGTTTTGTACGGCGCTTTTATTGACAAGAATGTCAACTACGGGTTAGTTGATGCTTTGATGTCTTCATACTATGGAGGATCCTTAAATAGTTTCGGTTTGGTTAACCTCAATGGTGCAGCATCAGTCCCCACCATATTCAACTACGGGGAAGGTGATCCAGTTTTAACTGTTAACGAGGGTGTCCTTGCTGAATATGGTAGTCATACTTTTGTATCAGGTGCCGAAGCAAATTGGGGGCGCTGGTATGCTACTGATGTCACGTATTCATACGCGCCGGAATGGGAGCTTAACCCGCTAGTACATTTTGGTTATACCGAGGATATGCAGAATGCGGTAGCTGAAATCTCAGACAAGGTTATTACTTATCGACTGGCTGGTGGCACGGCGCCTACTGATCAATACGGGCGAACCGGGTTTCTTGAATATGTTGATATGGCCCTCAACTTCTATAACCAGTCTATTGCCAGCTTCGATTTGGGCCTCACCATTGATGAAGTTGAGTATCTGGCTAGATTAGCTTCGCATGATTACTATCTGGGCGAAGAAATCTATTTTAATCTGGTCGGTCACTGCTTTGGCGGTGAGTGTGGCAATATATCGCCGATTTACGGTAGAGGTTCAGTTAGCTTCGTGGGCGCCGACACTGTGAATGGCTTTGCTGAGGGCGCTCTTGGTGCCTATTCGCTTTATGGCGGAATGGATTATTTTTGCGGCGAGTGCTATCCATTTACTGATGCCAGAGCCCAGGGTGTCTTCGCTCTTGAACAATACAATTCAACGCTGGTGTTTAGCAATCCGGGCGTACTCAACCCGACGAATGCTCCGGACGCTGCTTTTGTAAGCCACATAAATAGTTATATCCCTATTGGTGCTTATATTTCCTCAGGCTTGAACTCACAAACCCTGGCACCTAATGGATTAACCGGCTCCGGAACGGCTTCGATAAATATGCTGAACGCGCTGGATTATCGTGGCCGCAATGTGGATGCAGTGACAGGTATTACCGGTGTATTTGACGGCACTCCTGGCACTTTAGGCGTTTTGGATGGAACCTTAATCAATTATCGCGAGGAAACCTTTGCTGATGCGCAGGTAACATGGGGTAGCTGGATAGGCGAAGTAGGTACGGTGGATAACCAGGGCGTGGTGGATGCAGGCCTACCTGCTTCGGACTATTTCCAGTTTATATATGCTGACAACTGGACAACAGCGTTACCCACAGTCCTGGGTAACTGGAATGTCAGGTATGGCTATGCTGGCGGACCAGCACCAATGGATATGTATGCCAATCCCGGGGCTGTCGAGCGCATGTTTATGAATGTCAATTATCTGACTTCCCAGGTGATGGGCTTTGGTACCGCTTTTGAAATTATGGGCGATTACTATGAAGCCTATTATAACTATGCGGACGTTGGCTCGGGTGGCGAAATTGTTGATCTGGGCGATGGAACCCTGGGCGCGATGTTCCCTCTGGGCGGGCAAGTGAATTATGGTTCTTATGGTTTGTCTGGAGATGCGACCATCGCTTTTGCCGGATCTGATGCCCAAGTGGCTGTCGGTGCTTTGGCGGTTAAAGATGGTGGCGGTTACTACTCAGCCACCCAGGATTTTGTATTGCGACGTCAGGCGTTACTCGAGTTTGATCAAACCCAGTTGACCCAGTCTTTGTCAGCATCGGGTGTTGCGGCGCTTTCGGCCACTGTTCTGGATCTGGGCAGTGACTATCTGGCCATTAGTGGCACGAATACATCTGCTGTCGATATTGTGAACCTCGCCGACAAAGATTTCTCGGTGGATGCCTCTGGAGTCACTTCAGGCTCATTTTCGGGTGATTCATCGATTGTTGGCTCGGCGATATCCTTTGATGTCGACCTGACAGAAGCGCGTCTGGATCAGTTTAATTCAGTGGGTCACGATGATCGAAACTTTGAAGCCTACTGGGGTCGTTGGCTTTCATACGATCAGGTAGATACCAATGAAGGCGTCGTCGACACGGTTGGTGCCATTCACTTTGCCTACTCTGAGGATATGATTTCGGTTGCGGATATGCAGGCACTTGAATCTCAAAACATGTATCTCAGCTATGGCATGAGTGGTCAGGCTCATGCCGTTTCAGATCAGTCTGGAGGCGCCGGGTTCTTGAACTACGTAGATATGTCTATCGACTTTGGCACCCAGACCATTGACAGCTTTTACATGGACCTGAACACCAGTGATGGAAATTGGAATGTTAGCGCATCGGGTGTGGCCATAGATGCTTACTCGGCGACCCAGAACTTTGAAGTGAATGGCAGTCTCGATTCTTTCTCGGCTCAAGGTAATGTTAATACTGCCATTCTTGGCGCAAATGCCGATGCTGTACTTGGGGCATATAACTTGTCGGCACCCGATGTAAGTGCAGAAGCGGCAGGTACATTCTTGCTTGAGCAACAAATGTATAAGTATTAGTCTTTAACGTTTTTAGAGGATTTAAAAAACCCCGCAATTTGCGGGGTTTTTTATGCGCTAGATCAGTACTTAATCGGTTGTGGCAATTCTTATTTACTGGTATGCCGGAAAACGCCATCCCAACCTTCGGCTGGGGGTTCATGTTCGCCCGAGGTACGCTCTGCATACACTTTGTATAAACCACGATCAGGGTTAAGCTTGCTAAGAATAAAGAACTGGCGGTGCGCATCTTCCCAGTAGCCTTGGTAGTAAGCTTCCAGAGCCTCTTGGTAGCTTTCCATTTCGAACAGGGTTTCCGGATCAATATCGTCTTTTTTGCCTAAAGGCTCATAGAGAGTAACTGGTTCTTCTTTGCCTTTTACCAACACTTTATCGACAGGACAGAATTCGAACTCGTCCTGACACAGATAGTAGGTATTTTCACCGACCAATAGTTTGGCGCCATAGAATTTGGTGAGTCCCTCAATCCGAGAGCCGAGGTTTACGTTGTCACCCAGCACAGTATAAGAGCGCCGATATTCTGAACCCATGTTACCCACGTTCATTTCTCCAGAATTAAGGCCGATGCCAATTTCAATATCCGGGTAGCCCATTGCGGTAAATTTGGCTTTTAGATTTTGGGTTTCTTCCAGCATTTCCATAGCCCCCATCAGGGCATTTTTTGCGTGATCCGGATCGTCGAGAGGGGCACCCCAAAAAGCCATTACCAAATCGCCAATGTATTTATCGATAGTGCCGCGGTTATCGAAGATGATTTTAGTCATCGGGGTAAAATAGCGATTCAGCATGTCTTTGAGCTCCGCAGGCTCCATACCTTCGGAAATACTGGTGAAGTTTCGTATATCGGCAAAAAGGACTGTCATTTCCCTTCTGTCGCCATCGAAACTCAGGGCGTTATCGGGAGATTCGCTCATCTGTTCAACCAGCTCAGGTGGAACGTACTGGCCAAACATGTCCGTTACCTGCAAACGAGCAAAACGTTCGGAAACAAACCCATAGACAAAGACACCAACACTCTGCATTACGACCAGGGAAATAATGATGGTGGCATCCATCGCCCAGCCAAGGGACGACCAGGCCCAGTTATTTAGAAAGGCATAGCCAGCTAGATAAACCAGGGATATTCCCAAAATAAAGGGTGCGCTAAGAAAGGGTAAAATGAAGGAAAACAGGACACCGGTGCCCAGCACCAAAATGACGGTGATGCCGTATCCCCACCACGGCTGGTGAGGAATGTTTTGGTCGAGAATGCCTTGGGCAATCGTTGGGTGAACCTCAAGGCCAGGAAATTGGCTTTGTACTGGGGTGCTGCGAAAGTCGAACAGCGCCATTGCAGTCGAACCAATAAAGGCAATTCTGCCTTCCAGCTCCGCAGGGTCTACCCGGCCCTCAATAACATCGGTAGCCGATACGGTTGGGAACTGGCCACTACGGCCACGGAAGGGGATAAGCATTTGACCATACTGGTCCAGGGGTATTTCCAGGTCGGCGACACGAACGCCCTCTAGCGCCATGGTATCCCCGGTTTGGGTGCCAATGATCTCAATCTCATCAGCGAACATGTATAGCCTGATGGTCTCAAGGGCAAGGGAAGAATAGATATCCCCGTTATGCTCAAATAGCATGTTATAGCGACGAAGCGTGCCGTCATCATCTTCGAGAACGGAGTAGAAACCGCTACCTACAGCAGCTTCAGTTACTTCAGGTATGTTGGCTATATAGCCACTTGCCGATCGGATTCCCCAGGCTCTTGCTGGAACATCGGTACTGGTAACAACTGGATGCGGGATGGCACCCTTGCTCTCGCCGTCGTTAATAAAGAGGTAACCGGGGATTACATCATAACCGGCAACGGCTCCGGCCAGGGCGCCGTCTGCATCCAGCTCGATTTCGGCACGCTCGAGTGCACTAACAACTTCTTCTGAATCCAGTTCTTGTTCCTGTACATAACGAATAACCTGTGTTGCAGGATTGTTTTCGGGTTCAGGAAATGAAACGTCGATTGCGGTAACCACAACACCGGCATCGCCGAGTTTGTTAATCAAGTCTGCCATGACCAAGCGGCTCCAGGGCCAGCGACCCTGTTCTGAAAGAGATCGCTCGTCCATATCGATCAAAACGATATCCTGTGAGGGCTCAGGATTGTCTTCCAGGTTATAGAACAGTCGCATGTCGTAAATGATCCAATCCAGTCTTTGCCTGATTTCTATCAGGATTGGATTGCTGGTGTTCATCCAGTAAAGATGGAAGAAAGTGATGGCCAGGCCGACGCCGACAGGCCAAACCTTGCGCTTCATATCTCTTAGCCGAAACCGCATATGGGTCTCCCTAGTTAAGCTTGCGCCAGATAGGGTTCTGCGTCGGTTACGTCCAATTGCTCGGGCTTAAGTGTGGTTTTGGCATATTTTTCCCACACCCGGGACCGTACAAACAAATCGAACAAATCTGGATCAATATGGTTATCTTCTCGCATTCTCTTAAGAATGGTAAGGGCGAGACTAATTTTCATAGGGTCTTTATATGGCCTGTCTTGCGAAGTCAAAGCCTCAAAAATATCTGCAATAGCCATCATTCTTGCAGGAACGGACATTTGTTCACGAGTCAATCCTCGAGGGAACCCGCTGCCATCCATTTTTTCATGATGGCCTCCTGCGTATTCAGGAACGCGTCTAAGCTTTCTGGGGAAAGGAAGGGATTCCAGCATGTCGAGGGTGACTACCATATGATCGTTGATGATCTGGCGCTCTTCCTGGGATAGTGTGCCGCGCTCAATACAGAGAAAATCTACCTCCTTCTGTGAGAGCAACGGTTGCATCTTCCCATTGGCATCTGGCCATTCTTGTTTTGCGACCTGACGAACGCGATCCTTTGATTCTTCAGACATAAACTCGCCGCCTTTGTTGGCAGTAAGAAGGAAGGCAGCATCTTCTTCCAATGTCACTAGCTTGGATTCATACGTGGCTTTTATCACTAGAGAATCTTCAGGGTGTTCAATTAGGCTTTCCAAGTATTCAACCCGGAGGTGCTGACGCAAGGCTGCAATGCGGGCTTGCACTTCATAAATGCCATCGCGAAGGAGGTGTAGCTTGGTGCTCTTGTCGAGTACAGAATCCGGTGTGGCGAGTTTTCCACAGTCATGCATCCAGGATGCAACCCGGATCTCATACCATTCGTCGTCATTGAGGTCGAAATCTGCGAAGGTTTTGTCATCCTCGCAGGCGGCTTGTGCAATCATCTCCATTAGCATGGGAACTCGCTGGCAGTGATTGCTTGTGTGAGATGACTTGGCGTCAATTGCTTGGGCGATAACTTGAATAAAAGCATCCAGAAGTGCTTTCAAGTCTTGCAGCAATATACGGTTATGCAGGGCAATAGCTGCATAAGTTGCGAGCGAGGTAACGATGGCCTCGGCTTTCTCGGCAAAGGGAATAACTTCGTTAGAGCGAAAATCACGAGCATTAACTAGCTGTAAAACCCCAATAACTTCATCTTCGTGGTTGATCAACGGAACGGCCAGAAAAGACGTAGAGTGGTAATCATGTTGCTGGTCAAACTCCCGAACATGGGAAAAGTCGAATTCTATGTTGTCGTATGCATCAGAGATATTGACGACTTCTCCTGTAGTGGCGCAATGGGTCGCCAATCCAGATTTCCCTTTAGCTTGATGATGATCCAAGGGTAACGGTGGTAGGTCGATTTCACCTGCATCTGATCCGCCAAGGTAGATATCAAGCGGGTCATTAACCATCAGGGCGAATTCAAGCTGAGGGGTCTCAAGTTTATCGTTCAGCATGAAAATAGTGCCACCATCAGCATTGGTAATGGCTCGAGCCTCTTTCAATATTTGCTCGGTTAATCGCTTGGTATCAGAAGTTCCCGATAAGTTAACCAGTAATTCCCGACGTCGCTGGCTGGCCAGTTGGGTTTCCAGCGCTTTGGCAGCAAAATTAGCCAGTATTTGAATTGCAGATTCCTGCGTGGGATCAAATGGGACGACCTGCCCCTGATCCGTGGCGTTAAGTAATTGAAAAACTCCAAGAACCTTGCCGGTGTCAGCGATTAAAGGAACGGTCAGGAATGAAACACTATTAAACCCGGTACTTTCATCGAATCGCTTTGTGCCAGAAAAATCAAAGCCTTTGGATGCATACACATCCTCAATATTGATTCTTTGGCCACGGTGATAAGCGTAACAGGCAACATTTTTAAGATTGGGTTCACCGCTATCGCTGTATAGAGATAGTGGGGGCAGGTTTGATTTGTCTGTATCTATGTTAAGAACAGAGTTTCGCACGATCACAAAATCAAGAGTGGCCTCTTCTTTATGTTCATGTTCAGAAGCCAGGTAAAGTGTGCCCCCTTGGGCGCCAGTAATGGATTGTGCTTCGGACAGCAGGGTAGAGCAGAGGCGGTGAACATCAGCCTCCCCTGCAATTTTTACGGCGACAGCAATTATACGATCGTACATTTCTGTCGACATCGGCTGATCCAGTAATCGATCACTCATGATAATCTACATAAACTCATATTTTGTTTAGCTATATAACCATTGAGCATAGTCCTCGGCAAGTAAAGAGGTCGATGAGTTTTTTGATAAATATATAAATGTGCGTGGTAACTAACTTATTAAGCAGGAAACACCTTGGACTTTTTTGTACAAACCCAGACTGTATTACCAAAAAAATTAATTACTAGCCTGGCTGGCGTTCTGGCTCGTCTTAGGTATCGGCCAATAAAAAATTTTTTAATAGGAAGCTTTATTCGAGCGTACGAGGTCGATATGACAGAGGCAGACGCTCTGAGCATAGATCAATACGCTGACTTCAATGATTTTTTTACAAGGCGACTCAGATCAGGGGCCAGGCCTTTGCCGGAAAATGCTAAAGCGATGGTTTCTCCTGCAGACGGAGTTATTTCGGAACTTGGCCAGATATCACAGATGCAAATCATCCAGGCCAAGGGAAAAATGTATTCCGTCTCGAAGTTGCTGGGAGACAATGATCTAGCTGTTTATATGGACGGTGGGTGTTTCACTACAGTGTATCTGTCGCCAAAAGATTACCATCGGGTACATATGCCTCTGAATGGAAAACCATTAAGTATTCGCTACATTCCAGGAAAATTGTTTTCTGTAAATAATCGAACAGCACAAAATGTGGATAGTCTTTTCGCAATTAATGAGCGCCTGGTAATTACTTTTGAGGATGAAGAGACAAAGAAAAATTTTGTCCTGGTGATGGTGGGAGCCCTAATAGTTGGGGGAATGGAGACGGTACTCACTGGATTCATTAAAAGATCAAAAGTACCCAGCATACTGGATTTTCAGAAAACGACATTGTTGAGAGGTGAAGAGCTTGGCCGATTTTATCTCGGTTCAACCGTTATCTTGTTGTGTCCTAAAGGAATGGTTGAACTGGACGAGCTAATGGCGCCAGGAATGTCTGTAAAAATGGGGCAAAAAATAGGCCTAATATAAATATTAGGCCCAGGGTTCACAGGTATTCCCTTAATCAGACTGCGGCGGCAGACTCAGAGCGAAACAATCGCTTGATGAAACCTCCGCTTCCAGTATTTTTGTCGTCATTAGAGGCGAGACTAAGTACTGAATTTTCAAAAATACTTTTTAATTCATTATCCGAACCGGTTGATGGGAGGTCTGCAGTAATTGATAGACCTTCAACACTGGAAAGATTGATTGTATGGGGTACGTCAAGATCAGAGCCGTTGGAATCCTTAACAACCATAATTTCTGGTTTGAGACGTCGATTTGGATTGTTTTTGATAACAATGCCGGTTTCGCCCGAAGAAAGCGTGACTTTTGTTCCCAAAGGGTAGAGTCCAATGGCCTCAATAAACTCAACAACCAGTTCCTCCTGGAAGGCTTTGCCCTTTTGGTTATAGAGCACTTTTGCCGCCTGGGAAGGAGACTTGGCACTTCCCTGATCCTTCAAGGGATACATGGCCAAATCATACGCGGTGGCGATAGATGCAATTCGAGCCAAAAAGGGAATTTTTTCACCGAGCAACCCAAAAGGTTTGCCTGAACCATTGAAACGTTCGCGGTGATATTTCACCACAGCAATGACCTTGGGGTGAGCGTTTGATTCGCGCAGCAGGCTGACGCTAGCGAGAACGGGATCGGATTTGGTTTGGGCGCTGAATTTACCTGAAAGTCGATATACGTCTTTCAGCAGGATGCCCTGTGCAAGGCGTTTGAGCTAAAGTACTTCCAGACCAATATGACGTCCACATAGCAACGCCCAGGTAGCAGCTCTAAGTCCGTGATTGTAGATTCGATCATCGTGCTCAAGTAACAGGGCGGTCCAGAATGCTGCCGCCGGCATTTTTACAATCGCGTCGGTTAAGATGGAAGAGGCTTGGTTTAATTTGGCTTCATCAATTTCTGTGCCAGCGCGCAACTCACTGTAGATTGACTTGATGGAATCTGAAACACGAACCAAATCTTCATTAGCGCGCT
>Ga0181559_10000807_pt1 | contig 29928 bp, 24 predicted proteins | sample 011ome_21_FD_133752 | JGI IMG/M metagenome (GOLD analysis project Ga0181559, IMG submission 133752) | Coastal salt marsh microbial communities from the Groves Creek Marsh, Skidaway Island, Georgia - 011508AT metaG (megahit assembly) | ecosystem: Environmental > Aquatic > Marine > Intertidal... | reverse complement strand
TCCATTCTGCGTCGGCTAGAATGATTTCCCGCTCGGAGGCGCTGAAAACAAGATGCCCTTCCCTGGGCCGCATGGCAATCGTGACCGGAAGGTCAGTGGCCGCGATGCAGGCCTTGATCGTGCCGGGAGAAGGGGTAACGCCCCCTGTGGTGTAGCAGCCGGCTACTTCAATCCGGGTTGCTCCTCCTCGCTGGGCGCGGGAGATGTCTCCTGGGGTGCTGCACACAATCTGGAGATCGAAAGGAGCGTCCATGCTTTGGGCTCAAGATAGCAACAGCGAGGTCCATAAACGACGAAGCCGGACAATGATGCCGGCTTCGTAGTGCGAAAAGGACGTGGCCTTATTTGGCTGCCGAGAAAGTCCGCTTCTCTTTGATGCGTGCCGACTTGCCCGTGAGTCCACGCAAGTAGTAGATACGTGCACGGCGAACCTTACCCACCTTCATGACTTCCACTGCTTCGAGGAAGGGGCTGGCAATGGGAAATACGCGCTCAACACCTACTCCGGAAGCCATTTTGCGCACGGTAAAAGTGGCGGTGGGTCCTTCGCCACGGCGCTGTATGACCGTGCCTTGAAAAACCTGGGTGCGCTCCTTCGAGCCCTCCTTGATCTTGTAGCTGATCTTGACGGTATCACCAGCCTTGAACTCGGGCCAATCCTGAACGGGAACGAGCTTTTGGGAAATTTGACGGAGACGATCCATGACGCGTGGGATGAAATAGGTCCGTTGAAACGGGGTGCAATATTACGACATTTCACGCCTCGTCCAACAAGTCGGGACGCAGGCGTTGCGTTCTTTCGAAGGCCTGCTCCATTCTCCACTTGTCGATCTCGGCGTGATGGCCGCCGAGCAGAATGTCGGGGACCTTGTGGCCTTCCCATTCTGCGGGGCGTGTGTAGACGGGAGGGGCGAGCAAGCCGTCCTGAAAACTGTCGGTCAGGGCGCTTTCCCCATCGCCGATGGCACCGGGAACAAGTCGGACGAGGGCGTCCGCAAGGACGGCTGCCGCCAGTTCGCCGCCACTGAGGACATAATCTCCGATGCTAATTTCCAAGGTGATCACGTGGTCACGGATGCGCTGGTCAATGCCCTTGTAATGCCCGCAGAGCATCAGCAGATTCCCCGAAAGGCTCAGTTGATTGACCCTGCCTTGGGTGAGCCTTTCGCCGTCCGGCGTGAGGTAGATGATTTCGTCGTATTGCCGCTGTGAACGCAGGTCTGCGATGGCGTCCGTGATGGGTTGAATGGCCATGACCATGCCCGCTCCTCCGCCAAAGGGGGTGTCGTCGATTTTGCCGTGCTTATCGGTGGTCCACTTTCGGATGTCGTGCACTTCCACTTCCACGACGCCCGCCTTGCGAGCCCGTCCGACGATGCTCTCACTGAAGGGGCCTTGAAGCAGGTTAGGGACGGCGGATAGGATGTCGATGCGCATGAATCAGTATTCAGGATGGGCCGGTGCGTTGTCGAGGATGTCCTCGATGCGCTGCATGACATCCGGGGTCAGCAGCTGCACGGCTTCCGGTGCTCGCAGGTTCTCAGCCAGTTGCTCGGGTTTGGAAGCTCCCAGGAGTACGGTGGAAACGTGCGGGTTCTTCAGGCACCAGGCCAGCGCAAGTTGGGTCATGCTGGTTCCGATGTCGCCCGCCAAAGCTTCCAGTGAGGCCACTTTGGAGAGGTGCTGCTCCGTGAGCAGGCGCTTGGAGATCCAGCTGAGCTCTTCGCGCTTCAATCGCACGTCCGACCCTACTTCCTTGTTGTACTTGCCGGTGAGGATGCCGGAAGCAAGCGGACTCCAGATGGTGGTTCCCAATCCCACGGTGCGATAGACGTCGGCGTATTCGACCTCCACCTTCCGCCGCACGAACATGTTGTACTGCGGTTGTTCCATGACGGGACCGATGAGGTGGTGCCGCTCGGCGATGCGGTGGGCGTCCATGATTTCTGCCGCGCTCCATTCGCTCGTGCCCCAGTATAGGATTTTGCCCTGCTGAATGAGCTGGTGCATCGTCCAGACGGTTTCCTCCATGGGGGTTTGCTTGTCCGGGCGGTGGCAGAAGAACAGATCCAAGTAGTCTACGCGAAGGCGCTTCAGGGCGTCGTGGCAGGCTTCTACGACGTGCTTGCGGTTCAACCCGCGCTGGGTGGGCATTTGTCCGCCCGCTCCGAAGAAGACCTTGGAGGAGACGCACCACGTGTCGCGCGGCCAATCGCGCTGTGCCAGCAAGCGGCCCATTACTTCTTCGGAGGCGCCATGGGCATATACTTCGGCATTGTCAAAGAAGTTGATGCCGGCGTCATAGGCCATGTCCAGCAGCCGTCCGCTGGTGCTGTCGTCGATTTGACTGCCGAAGGTGATCCAGCTTCCCAAGGAGAGTTCGGTGAGCTGCAGTCCACTGTTGCCAAGCCTGCGGTATTCCATGCCGCGAAGTTAGCGGGACGCGGTTGGTACCGAACCTGGGCATGTCTTTCGTTGTAATTTTCATGCACCGGCAATGCTCCGGTGCAAACAACCCCACCTCCATGGAGCATTCGACCTACGCGTCCGCTGTGGCGCGCCCTTTCGAAGTTTACAACAGCATATTCCTGACCCTCCCGCTGGACGGGATTCGCGGGACGGGACTGCGCGTTCCGCTCTTTGCCGAAGCGTGCAGGGAGGGTTTGGCCGCTGGCCGATCGCCCATGGATTTGCTCTCTGCGCACCTGTCCGAGGTGCATCTGTCGGAAGAGGAGAAGGTGGGGCTGTTGTTTCGGTACGTGCAGTACATAGAGCGTCAGGTCGTCCTCGTGGACGCTTTGGAAGATGCCCGCTATGACCGCCTCAATGATCTGGAAGGTGCCGAATCCCTCGCGGGTATTTTGCCCCGCATTGCCCGCCGCGGTTTGGAGGACGCTTTGTCCCATGCGCTGGAAGGCCAACACGTGCGGGTGGTCTTGACGGCTCATCCCACGCAGTTTTATCCGGGCACTGCGCTCGGTATCATCACGGATCTCACCTCCCGCATCGAAGACGGTGACCTGGAAAGCGCCCACAACCTGTTGCACCAGTTGGGCCTGACCCCCTTTTTCCAGACCAAGAAGCCCACGCCTTACGAGGAAGCGGTCCGCCAAAGCTGGTACCTCGAGCACGTTTTTTTTGAGGCCATTCCGCAGCTGGCGCTTCGCGTAGCAGCCTCCACCGGGGTGTCGCTCGAAACGGCGGCGGGGTTGTTTTCCATCGGTTTCTGGCCGGGCGGAGACCGGGATGGCAATCCATTTGTGGATGCGGGAACGACATTGCGCGTGGCCCGGCGCTTGCGGCTGACCTTGTTGCGCTGTTACCGCAGGGCCTTCCGTCAGCTGCGTCGCCGCATCACCTTCAAAGGGCTTGATGTCGAGCTGGACGCACTCCAATCCAAGGTGGAAGAGGCGATTCTCGCCATCGATTCACAGGTCTTTGACGATGAGGGTGTGCTGGAGAGCCTGGAGGCCATCGAAACGCGGGTACGCCGTGACTTTGGTGGTCTGCATGCCGAGGACATAGCGCGGTTGCGTGTAGCCATTCTGATGTTCGGACGCCATTTTGCGGCCATCGACATCCGCCAGGACAGCCGGGTCTTGCGTCGCTCGGCGGATGCGCTGGGCTTGCCGTCTGATGCAGAGGGCCTTCTGGGTTCGGCAGGGGTGCAGCCCATGGCCGACGGAACAGACGATGTGGTGTCCGACGCCTGGAATGTCATGGCGTCCATTCGGGAAATCCAGCAGCTCAATGGGCCACGGGGTTGCCACCGCTTCATCATCAGCAATTGTCGGGGAGCAGAAGATGTGATTCGATTGTTCACGATGGCTCGCCATGCTTTGGGAGAGGAAGGAATGGCCCTTGATATTGTGCCGCTCTTTGAAACGGTTGATGACCTGGCGGGCGCTCCCGACCAGATGCGGAGCCTGTTTGGCATGCCCCAGTATCGCCGCCACTTGGCAGCTCGAGGCCATGTGCAGCACGTCATGCTCGGTTTCAGTGACGGGACAAAGGATGGGGGATACTTGAGGGCCAATTGGTCCATCCACCTGGCCAAGGAACAACTCTCTGCTGTGTGCCGAGAAGCAGGAGTGGAGGTGGTCTTTTTCGATGGGCGAGGAGGTCCGCCCGCCCGAGGTGGGGGCAATACCCACCGCTTTTACGCCTCTCTTGGTCCCGATGTCGAGACCCGAGAGGTCCAGACGACGATTCAAGGTCAGTCCATCAGTTCCAATTTTGGCACCCCACGCAGTGCCTCCTACAATTTGGAGTTGCTGCTGACGGCGGGCATTCAGCACAGGCTGATTGACCCTGAAAAGTCGCGGTGGACCCCCGAGCAAAGGGTCCTGATGGATGACCTGGCCGAGCGGAGTTATGCCGAATACAATGCGCTGAAGGCCCATCCGGCGTTCATGGACTATCTCTCCACGTACGGCACACTCAAGCACTATGGCGCCACCAACATTGCCAGCCGTCCGACAAGCCGGAAGAAGGACGGTCCACTGACCTTGGATGACCTCAGGGCCATTCCCTTTGTGGGCTCATGGAGCCAGCTGAAGCAGAACGTTCCGGGATTCTTCGGTATCGGCACGGCACTGGCCGAGTTGGACAAGCAGGGTCGACTGGACGAGGTGTGCGCGCTGTACCGGGATCAGCCCCTGTTTGCCGCGTTGCTGGAGAACAGCATGCAGAGCATGCGGAAGTGCAACTTCGCCTTGACCGCACACTTGGAGCATGACGGGCGTTTTGGAGACCTCTGGAGCGCGGTGCGCAAGGAGTTCCAGTTGACGCGAACACTCATCCTCAAGGTGTCCGGTCAATCTGAGCTGATGGAGCGCGCTCCGTCCATCGCCGAGTCCATTGACCTCAGAGAATCCATCATACTGCCGCTCTTGGTCATCCAGCAGGCCGCACTGCAGTGGCTGGACGGACAGGGCGCGTCTCCTGCCGCAGGACCTGTTCTGGAAAAGTTGGTGGTGCGAACGATGTTCGGCATCATCAATGCCGGCCGCAACGCGGTCTGACTTTCCGGGTTTTCCCCTCCTCTTGCGGGATTTGCCCCCATCAGAAAGCCCCGCCGGGAAGGCAGGGCTTTCGAATGGGTTTTGGCGGTGTCTCGGTGTCAGGGACGGCCTTCCTCCAACGGGCGTGCCATGTCTTGGGGCATGGACTTCGGCATTGTCACGAAATCGATTTCGTCGATGAGGTTCTGGGCGCCAGCCATTTTGTCAATGACCCACATGACATAGCGGATGTCTACGCTGATGGTGCGCTGCAGCTCGGGTTCGAAGGCGATGTCGCCGCTCATCGCTTCCCAGTTGCCGTCAAAAACAAGGCCGATAAGGTCGCCGTTGCCGTTCATGACGGGACTTCCTGAGTTGCCGCCTGTGATGTCGTTGTTGGAGATGAAGCACAGGACCAGGTTGCCGTCATCGTCGGCGTAACGCCCAAAGTCGCGCTGGCGCAAAAGAGACTCGAGGGTTCCGTCGACCACGAATTCAGGGTTGCTGTTGTCCTTCTTCTGCAAAATGCCGTCCGACGTGGTTACGAAGTCGTAATGAACGGCATCGGCGGGGTCGTAATCGCCCACCGTTCCGTAGGACAGACGCATGGTCGAGTTGGCGTCCGGGTACCACATTTTTTCGGGGTTCATCTCACGCAAGCCAGCGGTGAGGAGGCGATAGCCTTCGTCGAACTTGCCCTGTTCGGGTGAAGCGAAGTAACCCCGGTACGACTCGATCAGGCTCATGGCCGCAGCGATGGCGAGGTCCTTTTCCAATGCCTTCTCGCTGGGGTTGGCGATGAACTCCTCGAAACGAACGGGATCCGTGAGGAAGCTCTTGGGGTACATCTTGTCGGCGTAGCGCTTGAAATCGCCCTTGTACTTGTCGTTGACGTTGGCAAAGAATGTGGGCTGCTGGTCGGCTGGAATGTCGTTCATGTACTTGCCCATCAGGTTGATGAACAGGTCGCGATCGGTCTCCATGTCGTAATCCTTGAAGAAGCCCTCGGCCCGGGCGCGCAAGCTGGCGGCGGCACCGGCGGCGCGGTCTGCGTCCTCGCTGAAGAGGCCTTGTGCGCCCATTCCGACGCGGAAGGCGAAGAGCATCAGGTCACACCCGATCAGGCCTGCCTCCAAAGAGTAAACCTGTCCTTGGACCGTGGCGTCGGTGTTTTCATAGTATGTGCTGAGGAGTTCAAGAGCCGCTCCGTATTCAGTGCGGCGCTCCGGAGATTCGTTCACCCAAGCGGTGAAATCATCTTCCAAGGCTTTTTTCTTTCCGTATACGTCCAATGCGCGCAGTCCTTTGGATTGACCGATGTAGTACTTCCAGTAGTTGGCGGTCTGGGCATACTTGGCGGCATATTGGATGCGCACCGCTGGGTCGGCATCCATGTGCTTCTTCATGGTCTTCAGCTTGAGATCGCGCACGTTGACTACACTGGGGTTGTAGAGGTCGAGGGCTTGCTGGATTCCGCGGCTGCTCAAGAAGCGATCGGTGCTGCCGGGATAGCCCATGATCATGGTGAAGTCTCCGTTCTGGACACCGTCGAGGCTGACCTTGAGGTGGCGCTTGGGCTGGTAGGGAACATTGTCCTCGCTGTAATCGGCGGGGTTGTTGTCGCCGTCCGCGTAGATGCGGAGCAGGGAGAAGTCACCCGTGTGGCGGGGCCACATCCAGTTGTCGGTGTCGCCGCCGAATTTGCCGATGCTCTCAGGGGGATTGCCCACGAGGCGGATGTCGGTGTAGTCACGGTATACAAAGAGGTAGAATTCATTTCCGTGATAGAAGCTCTTGATCTGAGGGCGGAAGTCAGGATTGATGCCCTTTTCCTCTTCTTCGATCTGGCTGATGACGCCCTGGATGGTCTGTTCACGTGTCGCCTGGTCCATGTCGGATGTGACATCCGCCAAAACGCGCTCGGTTACGTCTTCGATGCGCTGTAGAAAGGTCACACTGAAGTCTGGAATGGGTTTCTCTTCTTCGAGTGCCATGGCCCAGAATCCGTTGGTCAGGATGTCGTCCTCCACGGTACTGAAGCCTTGGATGGCGCCGTAAGCACAGTGGTGATTGGTGAGGACCAAGCCTTGGTCGGAGATGATCTCGGCCGTACAACTTCCTCCATTCAACGTGATGATGGCATCTTTCAGACAAGCCTGGTTCAATGAGTAGATGTCTTCGGCCGATAGATTCAGGCCCATCTGTTGCATTTCAGCTTCGTTGATGCGCTTGAGCATGTGAAGGAGCCACATGCCTTCGTCGGCCCTGGCAGTAGTTGACGCGAGTTGAATGGCTGCGAGGAGCAGCAGGAAGATGCGTTGCTTCATGATGTTGTTCGTCGTTGGCCTCGGTTTCCATGCACCGGAGGGAGCGCGAAAATAGCAGGAGATTCGAATCAGCGACGCTCTTTGCCTGAGGATGCCACCTCAGGTGTCCATGTCGTCACTCTGATCAGGCTGTCCAGGCTGTAGTAAAGGACCGACAAATCAGGACCGTTGATTCGGTCGAGGACGTGGTAAGGTCCCATGGTCAAACGCGTGGACGGAAGATCCATGATCAAGGGATTGTCATACGTCCCGGCTTTATGGCGGAGCTGGGATGAATGGGCGATTTCTGCGAGCGCCTCGAGATCTGCCGTAGACCATTTCCCGGTATGGGGCCCTTTGGGTTCGATGTGGGCGCGTCCGTTGAAACGCGCCGTACCGTCGGATTCCACTTCCAGCGTGAACGCAGGGCAGGGGCCGAAGCACATGGATTTGGAGTAGGAAAGGATGGGTGACCCTTCACCTTTCAGGTATTGCTTGGGGCCAGCGCAAGACGCACCGCAGATTCCCAAAACTCCGAGGGCCATTCCCAGCATCCACTGAACCTGGCCCTTCGTCCGTTCACGCGGCAGCTTCATTTCTTCCGCTTCTGGTTGCGGGCCTTGCGCGTTTGGTCGCGTTGCTTCTTCATCTCTTCCGCCCTCTTCTGTTGCTCTTTTTGCATGGCTTCCAGGCGCTCCGCGAATCCGCCTTTCTTTTTTTCTTCTTGTGGGCGGGCCTGCTTGGTTTTGATCTTCTCTCGAATCTTGTCCTCATCAATGAAGAACTTCTTGACCAAGAATACCTGACCCATGGTGGTCACGTTGGCCATGAAGTAATACAGGCTGAGTCCGCTGGCGTATTGGTTGAAGAAGAACAGCATGAAGAAGGGCATGATGCGCATCATGATGCGCATGTCGGGCATGCCGGGTTGGGTCGGCATTGCCTGCTGCGACATGTTCTGGTTCATGTACAAGAACATGGAAGCCGCCATGAGCAGAGTGAACCCTGATACATGTGCGCCATAGAAGGGAATGTCGAAGGGAAGGTCCAGTATGCTGTCATAGGCTGCGAGGTCCTCCGCCCACAAGAATGACTTGCCCCTCAGTTCGATATTGGCCGGAAAGAACCGGAACATCGAGTACAACAGGGGCATTTGAATCAACTGGGGCACGCATCCCGCGATGGGATTGACTCCGCTGTCGCGGTACAGTTTCATGGTTTCCTGCTGCCGTTGCATCGCATCCTCCTGCTCGGGATACTTCGCATTGATGGTATCCAGGTCGGGCCTGAGCACCTTCATTTTGGCGGAACTGACGTAGTTCTTCCATGTGATGGGTGCCAAAACCGACTTGATCAGCAGCGTCATAACCAAGACGATGAGACCTGCCGAGCCCATGTATTTGGCGAGAAACGCATAAACCGGGAAGATGCAGTTCCGATTGATCCAGCCGAAGATCCACCAACCGAAATCAATCACACGGGCGATTTCTCCCCAACCTGTGGTCTGGAGGGAGGCCACGTCATTGGGGCCGAAGTAAAATCGCACCTTGGCAATTTCTCTTCCATCGATGTCCTCCGTGGGAAGGGTCACATCCATGCCGTAGCGCATGTTGATGGAAGTGTCTTGGGCATCCAAGGGGGGGAGGCTCCTCAATTTTCCGGAGGTGAAACCGGCATCAGATCCCACAATGGCAGAGAAGTAATTCTGCTTGAAGGCTACCCACTCCACTGGGTCTTCAATCAGGGCTTCATCGTCCCGACCCTCATACAGGTAGTCGCGTCCACGTCCTTGTTCACGATAGTAAATGCTGCTGCGCTGGCGCTCCCAATCGATGCCCTTTTCGTTGTGCCGCCCGTCCGCTTGCCACTGGAATCCGACTTCGCCCCGGGCACCCTCGAACCGGGCTTGCACGTCCACGAGGTACCCATCGATGCTGTATGTGAGCTGACGCAGCGGACCTTCACCCCGGTTCGTGAGGACCAATTTGCCTGCTCCTTGTTCCGCGATGTCGAACCGCTGGTCGTAGGAACCCTCGCCCCGTGCAATCCAGTTGACGTCAGATCCACCTTCGGTCCACATCTGAATGGGCTCCTGCCCCCAGAAGTCGACATAGCCGTCCTTCAGCATCGCTCCTACGATGTTGCCCCCGTCGCTGGACACCACGACATTCAATTGGTCGGAGCTGAGGGTCGCGGTTCGGGCGACATAGGTGCTGTCTGCGTCCAGGTTCCGTCCGCTGGGAAGTTCTACGATTTCGTCTGCGGTCTCAGGTGTCGGTGCTGTGCTCTGCTCAGCTGCCGGCTCCTGCGGCACGGGCGCGAAGTACATCTGATACACGATGACCATCGCGAAAATCAGCAGGAATCCGGTTATGGTGTTGCGATCCATGGGGCGGCAAACTTAAGGTTTCACCACGCGTGAGCGAGGTCATTCATCCAAAGCCCATTCACTTTCATGGCTTGCTCCAGGATGTCTCGAACACATCCCTCGCCGCCTTTGACCGGACTCACGTAGTCGCAAATGCTGCGGATTTCGGGAGCTGCATCATGGGGGCAGCAGGCGATGCCGGCCGCTTTGAGTACCGGAATGTCCGGAATGTCGTCTCCCATGTAGCAGACCTGGGCCGGGTCGACCTTCCAGCGGTCGCAGAGGGATTGGAATTCAGTGATTTTCAGTGCGGCACCCATGATGATCTCTTTGACGCCCAGGCCGTTCATCCTTCGGACCACCTCGTCGCTTTGCCCCCCGGATATCATGGCGATGCGCAGGCCGCACTTTACGGCATGTTGCACGGCATAGCCATCTCGGGTGCTGGCCGTTCTGACTTGCTCTCCACCGGGCATGAGGTAGACCGTTCCGTTGGTGAACACACCATCGTTGTCAAATACAAATGCCTCAATGTTCGCCAGTCGCTGCTTGAATGGGAGGGAGTGTAGGGTGTCCATGATGTGAAAGGATGAGGTTGGTCAGGAGCCGATGGATTTCGGCGAAATCTGGTGGGTTGGCTCCGGACGATCCGAGTGCTTTGACCTGTTGGTCGAGGGTGGTTCGGTCGTTTCGCGATGCAGGCCCTGACACGGTGTCCAATGCATTTCCAGTGAGCGCTTTGGAAACACTTGCCTCGATCAGGGGGCGCAGGACGGCTCCCGGGAGCGCATGCGCCTTCAGGTACATTTCCACCGCACCGATCCAGGCCGCGGTCAAGTTTCCACCGAGAACGGCGCCCAAATGGAGTTGGGGCCGGCTTTCGGCCGTCAACCGAAAGGCGTGGGGTGCGAGTTCCTGTGCCCATTGGAAGAGAGGCTCGTGGTCCGTTTCCACGCCCATGGGGAGGGCATTCCAATCCGGGGCTCGCTCTGTGCCGAAGGTCATGGGAGGCCACATGACGGCCCGCCGGTGGTTTTCCACGGGCAGGACATCCAATGGAACCGCTCCCGCGTGGTGCACCAGGATCGCGTCGGGGGAGAGGGTGGCCTTCAATCGATTCGCCACTTGTTCGATGGAATCGTCTGGAAGGGCCAGAAATACTGCGTCGCCCTTTTGTCTTTCCGGCCAATGGGAAAGCCCCCGTACTCCACCTGAATCTTGGCGCCCCCACCTTTCCACGGCGATGTTCATGGATTCCAGGCGGTCCGCCAAAGGGCGACCCAGACGGCCCATTCCGATGACGTGGGCGCGGGCAATCATGGTGTTGGGGCGGCTGGGCGTTTCAACAGCCGCTTTCTCCTTTGTCGCACCGACATCAGGGCCCCGCCCGTCATGATCAGGCATCCCAACCAGAGCAGATTGATCTGGGGGAAGACCACCGCTTGCATGACGATGAAATCACGGCGAATGGAAAGGTTCTCCCAAATGACCGTCTCAAAGGTGGCCTCGCCTGGACGGAAGCCGTCGATGCGGACTTTGACCCCACGGTCTTCCAAGGTTACCATGTCGGGAATCAAAAGGCTGTCTCGCACGATGTACAAGGCGATGAAATTGGTGTCGGGGCCATTTCCGGTGAGCCTGAAATGGGCCGCGACAGCGAGGTCCTTGTCGAGTAATCCGTAGGAAGGTTTCTCTTCCATGGTCACGGCCGAAATGGAGTCCAATGCCAGGATGGACCTTCCGATGACCAGGCTGTCGCGCCGCATGAGGTCGTGTTTTCTGCCGTCCATCCAACCGTCTTCATCGGCTTCCGGATCCGAGACCCTTCCCCATTTGATATGGGTGTAGAGATCCCTGTTCCAAAAACGCTTCGTATCGGGCTCCGGGGCATTGCCCATCTGTTCGTTGAGCTGAATTCTCGGCTCGAGTGTAAAGGCAAAAGGTCCGGGTTTGCCTGCCGACCAAGGCCGCGCTTCGTTTCGCTGCCTTTCATTGGCAATGGGAATGAAGGTCCAATGACCGCTTTCGAGGTCTGACGTGAAAGCAGGGGCTGCCGTGTGGTCAGCATTGGCCTGAAAGAGGAACCCTTCGTTGGCCACCACTTGCCCCGTCTTGTATTCGGCAGGAGAGGTTTGGAAGTAGTCCACAGCGAATTTGGCATGAATGCCTTGCTGTCGGCGCTCGCGATAGCGCACGTAATACGGCCCCATGGCGATGGTGTCCCCTTCGAGGAGCAGGAGGTCCTCCTTGTTGGAGAGGGATTCGTTCAGCATGGCCAGGTCGCCGAATCGATTCTGGGATATGATTTCCTTCTTCGCGTTGGAAAGGACCGCGCCGAAAATGACCAGGGCGAAACCTATGTGGGCGATGCTCGCTCCGGCGTGGTCCCATCGACCCTTCAGGAACTGAACGATGTAGTCCGCATTGGACGAGGCGGACCAGAGACAAGCGAGAAGCAGGGCCACCCGGGGCGCTTCCCATGTTTCGAATCCGTAGGAAAGAAGGACCATTCCCGTCAGTACCAGGGCTGCCAACAGACTGCGAAGGAGTGACATGAAAATCGGCTTTCCCGGATTTCTGCCATACTTCAAGAATTGGGTGAAGGCCGTGATGGTGACGAAAAGGAAGGCAAGGGGGACCTGTATGGCGTGATAGGTGGCGTCGAAATCGGTGCCGGGCGCCAAGTCGTGCGTGGCCAGCTTGCGCGCCAGCGCACTGCCTGTGGATTGATGAAGCCGCTCAAACCAACCGCTGAAAGGCTCCAGGAAGTGGTTGATGACCGGGAGGCTCGTCTGAAACGTAATGTGCACGGCTGATGCGAACATCAGCATGCCCCCAACGAACATCCAGAATTCGCGCGTCCACAAGGGACTTTCCTCCCGTGTCCTGGGCAGATGCTTCAGGTGGCCCCTGAGAATGGCGATTCCCATCGTCATCAACAACCCCAGAATGCACAACGCGGGGTTCAAGGCCACGATTCCCACACCCAAGGCAGCCATGATTCCGCCGAACGTTACCCGGTCGCGCCCGGGAGGCAGGACGAGGAGGGCGAACAGGGCACAGCAGGAGAGCAAAAAGGCCAGCAGCTGGGGCAGAATTCCACTGTCGACAAAACTGTGGACGGAAGTATCGCCCAGGATGCCGCTTTTGGTCAGGAAGGTGGAATACACGACCAGCAAGAAACCAAGGCCTATCATGAGGTAGGTTGCGGTGACCGCCGTACCGGGTTTGGCTTGGTTGATCAACAGCAGGTGGGCTCCTGCGACCAATGCAAGCCAGGGGACCAAGGAACTGTTTTCCACAGGGTCCCATGCCCAGAAACCGCCAAAACTCAACGCTTCATAAGCCCATGCGCCACCCATGAGGATGCCGGCCCCGAGAATGGCCACGCCAAAGAAGGCCCATGAAACGGCCCGGCGCATCCAGGTTCGGTGGTCTTCGGTCCACAGTCCGGCCAGGGCCAAGGCGAAGGGCATCAGTGTACTGGCGAATCCCAGGAACAGCGTCGGAGGGTGGATGACCATCCAATAGTTCTGAAGCAGCGGGTTCAATCCCTGGCCATCTGCGAATTCGGGAATGAGTGCCAGGTAGTCCGGGTTCAGTGTCCAAGGCAAACCGGCGTTTTGTGGCGCTTCACGAAGCAGTAGGAAGGGGTCAAGGCCCAATTGGAAATCCCCGAACCAAAGGCCCAGCAGCATGGAAGTGAGTCCGGTAAGAATGCCTCCGTGAATCGCCATGACAGGGGCTTCGAGCTTGCCGGGATTCCGCTTGAGGAACACGATCGCCAGGACCAATATCCAGAACATCCACATGAGGAATCCACCTTCTTGTCCTCCCCAAAAGCTGGCCAGCACGAGTCCAGGCGACATGGTGTCATTCAAGTGCTTCCATATGTACTGGAATTCGTAACGGTGGCTGAAGATGAGCAGATAGAACAGGCCCATGGCGCTGAACAGGGCCGCTGCCTGGATGCGAAAGCCCCATTGCCCCATGCGCATCCATTGGTCATCCCGGGATTTGACGGCCCGGGTGTATCCTATCGTGGCGGCCAGACCCGAAGTGAATGCCAACGCGATGAGCAGTCGGCCGAGCGATGCGGCCCAGGTCCATTCTCCGGTGTAGGCGATGTCCACGGTTGGGGATGCGGTTTTTGGTTCAGCCGGCTTCCGGCGCTGCTTCAGCCAGGCTGTGGCTCTCTTCGTTGTACTTGCTCGGGCACTTCATGAGCATGTCCGTAGCAATGAATTCTCCGTCGATCACTTTGCCGTACAAATCGATGGATTCACTTTGTTCCAGGCCGGTCGGTTTGGATTTGCGCAGCAGCACTTCTTGGACCTTGCCATCCTTGTCCTTCATGTGGAACCGGGTTTCTGCCACATCCTGCAATGGGTCGTAAAGGACAGGGTAGTTGGCATCCAATGTGCCAGACACCTTGAATTCGATGCCAGGTTCAGCGAATGCCCGGGCAAAACCGACAGATTCCGTGTTGGTGGTGAATACACTCAAGAGCGTGCCGAGAAGAACGGCAACCATCAGAATGACAACAATGTTGAGGCGGCTCATGGTTCAGCGGGGAGATTCTTTGGACTCTGCTTCCAATCGACTCAAACGACGGTCCATGCGCCACAGGGCGATGGCCAATCCCGCGAGTATGATGAGGGCGACACCCGTCACGACATGGGCTTTCCCGCTTCCAAAAAAGAAGCCTTCGAGTGAGTTGAGTAGGGTCAATGCGAACATGATCTAACGTTCAACGCGACAACAGAGAGTAAGCGATCCGGTTCATCCGCAGGCGCAGGGTGTACATCCAGTAGCACAGGGAACCCCAGCCGATCACGGCGGGATAGAAAACGGCCCGCAGGCTGTTGTCGAGATCGTATTTGTTGAATCCGGGATTGCCGTCCTTTCCGGGGTGTAGGCTTTCGGTGTATCGCGGAAGTACCATCAGCAGGATGACCAGCATGACGAAGGCAAAAACGTTGTAGACGGCTGCAAGGCGGCCCACCCGATCGTCATCGCCCATGGCCGATCTCAATATCAGGTAGCCCGAATACAGCAGGACCGTTACAAGGGCACCGTTGAGTTGAGGGTCAGAGACCCACCAGGCGCCCCATGTCCATCGTGCCCACAAGGAGCCCGTGGCGAGTCCAAGGAGTCCGAAAAGAAGGCCTGTGCGCACCGCTGCTTCCGCCCTGAGGTCCCACATGACTTTTCCCGTTCTCAGTTGTCCCAGAGAAGCCACGAATCCCAGCCCCATGATGAAGAACATGGAAAACCACATGGGGACATGCCACAAAAGGTTGCGGATGCTTTCGATGATGTTGGGTTGGAAGGGAAAGCTAAACCCCAATTGAGGGGTGGATTCATCCGGTTTGTTCGCAACATAGGATGCGGGAATGTCTCCTTTGGCAGCTTCCTCGACAAAGCAGGCGTTCCCCAAGAACAGGGTGCCTGCCGAAGGCGTGAAAACGAATGCGTCCAACGCCCGCGAAGGCAAGACGCCGGGAACGTTTACTGCCACGGTGATGCCGTGCGGTTGGACTTCTTGCGTCTCCGTTTTCAGCAATTGGTCACCGGCGCGCAAAACCACGGTGAATTCCGAGAGGGACGCGCCTTCTTTGCCAAAGGGCTGTCCTGCGGCCGTCAAGGTGACGGTTTGCATTCCCAGTTTCAGTTGCGAGGGAGCTGCAGTCACCAGTCCCGGCTGAAGCGGTGTAGAAAATCCGCGAAGGATGACGTACGCCAGCAGGACGATGCCACCTCCTTTCCAGATCCAATTCCATGCGCCGTTCATGCGCGCCAAATGTAGGGGAAGAGAATGCACGCAAGGGTGGCGGTCCCTGCGCTGATGGCTGCCAGGAACAAGGGGTATTCCGCGAGTATGGCCCAAGGTGTGTCGGACAAGGCTCCCCGGGTCAGACGCGTGGAAAGGATGAGCTGTGGAAGGAGCAAAGGCAATCCCAAAACCGCTCCCAGGGCACCACTTCCCGCGCGGACTTGGGAGGCGACAGCCGAAACAAAAACGAGGGTGACCGTGATGGAAAGCCCACCCAGCCATGCTCCGAGGACCAACAGGGCTGGTTTTGTAAGCTCCCCAGCTCCTTGGGGCCAACCGAGGAACAGAATGAAAGCCCCGAGCACCAGAGCCGTCAAGGCGGTGGTGGTGAGAATGGAATGGAACAACTTGCCCAGGATGAGCCCGAGGGGATCGGCTGTCCATTGCAGGTATCTCCTCACATCGCTGCGCTCGCGGTCAAAGAGCCTGCCGATGGCAGTGAATCCGCTGAACAGATAAACCAACCAAAGCATGGCCGTCCATGACGCAGGGTCGGTGCGCTGGTCCGAGGCTTGGAAGGCCACGTAAACCGAGGCAATGGCGAACAGACCGACCGCGGCAAGTTGATGTCCCTGCCGCCATTCCAATTGCCATTCCAATCTGGCAACGGTCCATGCATTGCGGAGGGTGCGAAGTGAAAGGGCCATCAGCGGATGGAAAGGCTCGGAATGTTTGCCGCGACCTTACAAAAAAGCTCGGCCATGTTGCGGGCATCATCGATGGCGCGGTGCTCTGTTCCGGCCCAGCCTATGCCTTCATCCTCCAAGGCGTTCTTCAGTCCAATTTGGTTTCGAGAAGCTTTCCACTTCCCAAAGTGCTTTTGAAAGCAGACATGGGAATCCAGCCAGTCCAGTTCCACGTTGTGAAGTTGGGCATCCGTCAATAACTGGCGCTTGTCAAATTCTCCCCAGCTCAGGGGAATGACTTGTTGCCGGCCGACCCCCATCCAGTCTTCATAATCCTCCATGACCTCGTCAAAAAGAGGGGCGCGGTCGACGTCGGATTGACGAATGGAGGTGAGCGAAGTGCAGAATTTGCTGATTACAGGGTGCATCAAGGGCCTGACAAAGGCGCAGAATTCCGAGACGATTTCAAGGTTGGCGTTGACCTTCACCGCGCCTACCTCTATGATCTCCACTCGTTTGGGGCGGCTGGTCCTCCAGCATGTCGCTTCCAGATCATACAGGATGTACGCCTTTTCCATGCGGTGCAAAGATAGCCTACCTGGAAGGTGAAGGATAGCGCGCGGACAGGGAGGAAGGGTTTTCCAAACCGTGGGAATGGATGATGTGCTCGATGGCAGCGTCATCCCCCTCTGGGTCATACTCGCTTTTCAGGTCATGTCCGAACAAACGGGCAAGGCCTTGCCACATGAAGGCGCTCAATCGGCCTTTGAGTTCTTTGACCACCCCGTACGTTGTGCGGTGGGCTTGGCGGTCGATCAGTCGGATGAGGATGACACCCTCGCGCACTGTGAGCTTTCTGAGTTCTCCTTCGAATCGGGCTTTGAGGGCCTCCTCCTTTTGCTCAATGAGGGTTTTGCGCTCCTTGGGGGATTCGATCGCGGACAGTTCTGACTCGAGACTGTCCATGGCCAAACCCGCAAATTCCGCGTAGGGCCAGACTTTGAGCACCCGCTTTTCAAGGCGGCTGTAGCGCCGTGTTCCCGGTTGGGTGCGGTGGTCTTCTGGGATGCTCGGGCCCGGGGCAACTACGGCCTCATTCAGTTGAACCAAGGGAGGCAAGCTGTCGGTTGTGCAGGGGGGCGATTGTCCTTTTGCCGACATCATTGTGGCGGCAAGACACAGGCAGGTGCATGTGATTTTCAGGAACATCGCTTCTTTCCAACGGAATTTCCGCGGAAAAGTTGCCCTTTGGAATGCCCGATCAATCGGCAAAACGATTTCTCCATGCTGCACCCGAAGCGGTCTTTTCCGGGTGAGTGTCGAATGGCGTTTTGCCTTCGGCAGTGGCCAGAACCGCGGCAACTGCCGTCCAATTTTTCTCATTTCGACGGTTGGTCTGGTAACCGTCAAAGACATCACTTCCGAAATGCGCGGCGACGAAGCCGGTGTCGAACTTCCCTGAGATGAATGCAGGATGGTCCAGGACGAAGCGCCCGAAACCGAGGGTGGTTTCCACACCGTGGATGAGGTACTCGTCGATGGCCCGGCGCAGGCGCTCAATGGCTTGGTCGCGGTTCATGCCGTGGGCACACAACTTGGCGATCATCGGGTCGTAATGGATGGAGATTTCATCGCCGGTTTCCACGCCTGCATCTACCCGGATGCCCGGTCCTTCGGGCGCGATGTGGGAAGAGAGATGGCCGGTGGAGGGAAGGAAACCCGCCGGTACATCTTCCGCGTAGACCCGAAGCTCAATGGCGTGGCCTTGAATGCGCAGGTTTTCCTGCTTCAGCCGCAAGGTTTCGCCGCGCGCAATGCGAATCTGCTCCTCCACGAGATCCACTCCTGTGATCATCTCGGTGACGGGATGCTCCACCTGCAGCCGGGTGTTCATTTCCAAGAAGTAGAAATTCCGGTCGGCATCCACCAGGAACTCGACCGTTCCCGCGCCCACGTATCCGCATGATGCCGCGCAATCGAGGGCGCATTGGCCCATTCGGTCGCGCAGTTCTTCATCGAGCAGGGCGCTGGGTGCTTCCTCCACTACTTTCTGGTGTCGACGCTGAATGCTGCATTCGCGTTCGAAAAGGTGGACGCCGTTTCCATGCGCATCGCAGAGCACTTGGATTTCGATGTGGCGGGGTTCCGTGACAAAGCGCTCGAGGAACACGGCTCCATTGCCAAAGGCGCTCTTGGCCTCACTCATGGCCCGCTGGGTTGCGCTTCTGAGCATGGCGGGATCATGAACGACGCGCATGCCCTTTCCACCACCACCGGCACTGGCTTTGACCATGACCGGGAATCCAATCTGCTGCGCAAGGCGTTCGGCTTCATCAAGGTCTGTCACTTCGCCATCCGACCCTGGGACGAGGGGGACATTCTGCGCAGCGACCGCGGCCTTGGCGGAAAGCTTGTCTCCCATGGTGCGGATGCTGTCCGGCTGGGGTCCAATGAAAGCAATCCCGGCAGCTTCCACGGCTTGGGCAAATTCCGCGTTCTCGCTCAGGAAACCATAACCTGGGTGGATGGCATCCGCACCGGTTTCCTTCGCCGCTGAAAGAATGCGGTTGGTGAGGAGATAGCTTTCGGAAGCGGGGGCGGGGCCAATGTGGACGGCTTCGTCGGCATAGCGGGCAAAAGGCATGTCCGCGTCGACATCGGAATACACGGCCACGCTTTGCAGCCCCATCGCCCTGACGGTGCGCATGATCCGAAGGGCAATTTCCCCGCGGTTGGCCACAAGGACCTTCGTGATGGGGCGGGGGGAGGCAGCATGGTTCATGGTAGCCGTAAAAATGCGGATTTTCAGTCCAATGGATACCGGCGGGCGATCAGCCTTTCAAAAATGCGATCGGGCAGGAGGCGTTTCAAGACAATGGCCAAGCGCTGCAAGGGTGGGGCCACAGTCACATAAAGCGGCGGTTTGCGCTGGTCCAACAGTCTGAGGACGGCCTTGCCCATGTCTTCCGGGTCCTTGGCGTGGGCGACTTCCGCGTTCACCGCTTCGCAAACGGCTTCGAATCCGGGGTTGACCCCGTGGTCTGGGTTGGCCACGCGGAGCCGATTGTTGTTGATGGCGGTGCGGAAGTCACCTGGGCGCAGGACGGTCACGCGCACGCCGTGGCGCGCGAGCTCCATGCTTTGGGCCTCTGCGATGAGTTCCACAGCGGCCTTGGAGGAGCAGTAGACGCCTCGAAAGGGCAAGCCCACGACGCCGGCAACGCTGCCCACGTGCATCAGATGGCCCTTCGTTTGGATGAGATGGGGAATGGCTGCCCGGCTGACGGTGTGCAGGCCTACCACATTGGTCTGAAAGACGGTCAGCAGTTCTTCCTCGGTCGTGTCGCCCATGGCGCCCATCATGCCGATGCCCGCGTTGTTCACCACCGCATCCAAGCGCCCTTCGTTTTCCAGCAAGGTTTGGATGGCTTGATGGACCGATTCCGGACGGGTAACGTCCAGGCTCAAGGTTCCGGGAATGCCCGGCCTTGGAGCGGAGGTTTCCACGCGCCGTCCGGTGCCCCAAACCCGGTGGCCGGATTGGGCCAGCACACCTGCAATGGCGGCCCCAATGCCTGTCGTGGCACCGGTAATGAGGACAACTTTGGCTTTCGGGAGGAAGGCGTCGGACATGGCCGAAATATGGGCAAAAAGAGAGGGCAAGCGATTCCCATCGCACCGCTACGACCACTTACCCTTGCTGCCTTCCGGCCCTGGGGGATTCAGTGGGAGCTGGTCGTGGGAGACTTGCCCTCCGTGGACAAAGGTAGGACAGGACCCGTCCCTTTGTATGCCGCTGTTTTCGATATTGCCCTTTGATTCACCCGCAACATGGAAAGTGCATTCGACTCCGATCATTCCAAGCGTTCTGAGCGACCTTTGATTCCCCCTTTCCTCTTTGGCCATGGCCTGGCCGGTGCTGGACTGATCTTGATGGGGTATCTGCTGGCTTACATGGTCCAATTTGAGTCGCTCCTGGGTGCATGGACGGGGCCGGCAATGTTGACGGTGGTGGTGATGGTCATGGTGATGGTGCTCATCACGGCCAAGAGGGAAGAAGGGGCGCTTCGGTTCGGACGCGCCTTTGGTCTTTCGCTCATTTCAGGCATGTTGACACGGTTGGGATACACGGTGTTCAACTTGCTTTTGTTTCATGTGATGCGGCCCGATTTGAGAGGTGCTTATGTGGAGTTGGTCATGGACAAGAGCCTGGAAACCATCGGTTCTTTGGGAGGTGTCATGGAGGGCAGCATGACTGAACTCTTGGAGAAATCCACGCGGTTTTCCATTTCTGTCCCGGGTCAATTGCTGGACGCAGCCATGAGCGCATTCTGGATTGCCTTTGTGGCATTGATTGTCGCAGCCATCATGAAGAGGAATCCCGAAACTGCCGGAGGCTTCCAAGGCTGACCTTACCTTGCACTTCAAGGCGAATGCCCCCACTGGAATGGAGACCGACGCGCTGACATCACCGACCCGACCCGACCTCGATTTGAGCATCGTGGTGCCCCTCTTCAATGAGGAGGAGAGCCTTCCTGAACTGATGACCTGGATTGCCCAGGTTCTCGAGGGGCGCTCCTATGAGGTGGTCTTCATTGACGATGGCTCCACAGACGGCTCCTGGAAGGTGATACAGGAGTTGAAGGCCCATCACGGCGACGCTGTTGTGGGTTTGAGTTTTGCTCGGAACCAGGGCAAGAGTGCTGCATTGCACACGGGTTTTCGTGTGGTACGGGGAAAGGTCGTCATCACGATGGATGCCGATCTGCAGGACAGTCCAGATGAAGTGCCCGAACTCGAACGGCGCATTGTTGAGGATGGTCTCGACATGGTGAGCGGGTGGAAGAAGAAGCGATACGATCCGATTACCAAGACCCTGCCTACCAAGCTGTACAATTGGGCGACACGCAGGGTCAGTGGCATCCACCTGCACGATTTCAATTGCGGACTCAAGGCATACCGTCGCGAAGTGGTGCAAGCCGTGGAAGTCAATGGGGAGATGCACCGATACATCCCCGTTTTGGCAAAGCAGGCCGGCTTCTCCCGGATTGGAGAGCAGGTGGTTCAGCACCGCGCCCGGAAATACGGCAGCACCAAGTTTGGCCTCGAGCGATTTGTCAATGGTTTCCTGGACCTGCTTACAATTGCCTTCATCGGCAGATTCGGTCACAAGCCGATGCACCTTTTCGGTGTGATGGGAACACTCATGTTCATCGGGGGCTTCGGTCTGTTTGCTGCCATCGGCGGGTACAAGCTCTGGGCCTTGTCGGAAGGCGTCGTCGCGCGCAACATTGCCGATATCAGTGCCTTTTACATCGCCCTCGTCTTCATGATGATGGGACTCCAGCTTTTCCTGACCGGTTTCGTAGCGGAACTCGTCACGCGCAACGCGCCCCGCCGAAACGTCTACCTGCTCAAAGACAAGCTTTGACTCGGGGCTTCATTCAAGAAATCACGCCGCTGCCAAGGACCTCTTCACCGGTTTCGGCGTCGTGCCAGGCGGCAAACTGACCCGGGGCAATTCCGGATTGGGGCTCGTCGAATACCAGGCGCCATTCGTCTTCAACACAAGTCAAGGTGGCTTCTTGCAGGGGCTGGCGATATCGGAAGCGTGCTTTGACGCGCAAGGGGGCGAAGGGCTCCGGGCGGAGGTCCGTTCGAATCCAGTGAACGGCGGCATCGTCCATGGCCAAGCCTTGCCGGATGAGGCCCGGATGCCGGTCGCCTTCTCCCACGAACAAAGTATTGGACTCCATGTCCTTGTCGATCACGAAGAGGGGCTCGACGTGTCCACCGACATTGAGTCCGCGGCGCTGGCCGATGGTAAAAAAGTGCGCTCCTGGGTGCTGACCGACCTCCCTGGCGTGAACGAGGTCCAAGGTTGGCGACTCCCAAGGGTGCGCGGGGGGTGTGATGCCGTCCGCAGGAAGCTCTACGATGGGACCTTGGGTCACCTTCAATTGTTGCTGAAGGAAGTCCGGTAACTTGACCTTTCCCACGAAGCAGAGTCCTTGGCTGTCCTTTTTGTGGGCGGTCGGGAGTCCGGCCTCCTCGGCGATCCGACGCACCTCCGGCTTCTCGAGTTCTCCCACGGGGAAGAGGGCATCCGATAGTTGTTCCTGCGTCACTTGGCACAGGAAATAGCTCTGGTCCTTGTTGGTGTCCCGCCCGGCCAACAGCTGGTGCATTCCATCCACTGTGGTGCTCCTTCGGCAGTAATGCCCGGTGGCGACAGCGTCTGCGTCGAGTTGGTGAGCGGCTTTGCGGAACAGGTCGAATTTGATTTCCCGGTTGCAGAGAACGTCGGGATTGGGTGTCCTTCCAGCGGCGTATTCGGCAAACATGTGGTCTACGATGCGCTCGCGATAGGCTTGGGATAGGTCGATGACCTGAAATGGGATTCCGAGGTGCTGGGCGACGAGCAACGCGTCATTGGCATCATCCACCCATGGACATGCGTTGTCGAGGGTGACGCTGTCGTCGACCCAATTCCGCATGAAGATGCCAATGACCTCATGTCCTTCGCGTTGGAGTTGCAGTGCAGCGACACTGCTGTCTACACCACCGGAAAGTCCTACAACGACGCGCATGGTGCGAAACTACGACGGCAAGCTTGCAGAGAGTTTCCACGAAGTGGCGATATTGACGCTCACCCGGGGCCTTCATTTTGCAGATGTCGGTTTCTTTCGGGCAACCAATCGTGGAACGATTCGTCATCTCTCCGTCCGCTCCTCCGGACCCCGAAGTGATTCGGTCTTGGGTAAAATCTGCCCAGGCGGAAGAAACCGAGGGGCAAAGACAGATCTACGAGTTCTATGCGGGGAAGATGTTGTTGGCGATTCGCCGATACATTCCCGGAGAACAGGAGGCGTTGGATGTGCTGCAGGATGGGTTCATCAAGGTTTTCCGCAACATTGGCGGTTACACCTTCAAGGGGTCGTTCGAGGGGTGGGTTCGCCGGATCATGGTGAACATGTCCATCGACGCATTGCGCGCCTCGCGCCAACTGCAGTTCGTGGGGGAGTCTGAGGAGATGTTGGATGTGTTGTCCGAACGCGTGCAGGAGGAGAACGAGCCGGAATGGGCAGGTCTGGGGCAGAATGACATCTTGGAGGCGATGGAGCAGTTGACGCCCGTGTACCGTGCGGTCTTCAACCTATATGCGATTGAGGGGTATGGTCACCGGGACATCGCCATTGAGTTGGGGATATCGGAGGGGACTTCTAAATCGAATTATGCCAAGGCGCGCAGGAACTTGCGCGAATTGTTGCGGAAGAAATTGAGGGAAAAGTGAGCGAAGAGCGAGAAGAAGAAAAGAAGCGGGGAGCTGCCGGTGGCAGCTTTGAACAGGGCATGCGCTCGGCGTTGGAAAAAGCGCCGGGTCTGGCTGTCCCAAGTTGGTTGACCATGCAGTCTGCCATGGCGGGTGGTGCGGCAGGTGGTGCCGCTGCTGCTTCGTGGCGCTGGATTTTGGGCCCTGCCGCTGGAGCGGCGTTGATTGGAGGCGCCCTCTGGTTCACCGACCCGGTGGATTCCGACATTCCGGAAGCAGCTTCCGAGGGTGAAAATTCAGGATGGGTCAGCGGTGCGTTGGACGAAGGCCCTTCAGAAGATCCTGGATTTGCCGAAAGTCAGGAAGTTGGGGGAGCCAAGCGGGGAGAAGTGGATGAGAATATGGGGGGCGGCACCGCCGAGCAGGGCAGAGCAGAATTGGCTGGGGCCGATGTATCGGGCGCTGCAACTGAGACGGCTTCCATACCCGCTTCAAAGCCGTCTTCGGTCCGCGGGGATGTATCTCCCGTGGATGTCCCTGCGGATTGGGCTGAGTTGCCTGCTGCGGTGGCAGCCGCCTTTGCAGCCGACATTGATGCCGCCTGTGTGGGAACCGAAATCGGTTTCAGAATGGCCAAACCCATGAATGACGTGCGGGTGCTTTGGAACTTCGGTGATGGTCAATTCAGCAACGAGGCCTCTCCACAGCACGTTTTTGATGCACCGGGTACCTACGACATTACCTTGAGTGTGACGCGGATCAGCGATGGATTGATTCGCACGCGGACCATTGAAAATCTGGTGACCATCCATCCGATACCACGGGCAGACTTTACGTGGGAGGTCCCGGCCATGTCCGAACGGAACCCGGTCATTCGCATGCGGAACCGAAGCCGAGATGCGAGCAATGCCACATGGATTGTAGACGGGGAAACCGCCAAGGCTGGCGAATCTGCGGACTTCGAGTTGGGCCGCACAGGTGAACACGTGGTTCAGTTGGTGGCGAGTTCTCCCTATGGATGTCAATCGGTTGCGCGCCACAACATTGAAGTGGGCAGCCGATTTGGAATAGGAGGGGCCGGAAGGTTCAGTCCCGATGGAGACGGCAGTTATGACCGTTTTCTTCCGAGGGGATTGCTGCAATTGGAGTGGCCTTTTGTCTTCCGAATCCAGGACAAGCAGGGGCACATCGTCTTTGAGACCACCGAGCCAAAGGCATGGGACGGCAGCCTTCCCACAGGGGGGCGGGCGCTGCCGGGATCTGGTTTCTCTTGGTCCATTGTGGTTCAGGGTAAGGCAGGACCCGCTTACTATGCCGATGAACTCTTGGTAGAATGAAGGCGGGCCCATGCGGGTGTCTTGGATTTGGACACAACCCACCGTGGAACATTTGCGGTTCATGCAACGCTTCCTTTCGCTGTTCGGTTCCACCTTTGGACCTACAACCATGACCCAGGATCGATTCAATTTCCGACGCTTGTCGGTTGGGGTGGCGTTGATATCTCTATCATCCGTCATCCAAGCGCAGTTCTTCATCATGTCCGATGGAACGGCTGAGACCTGCACAGGCATTTTTGTTGATGCAGGCAACGATGACAGTGGAGTGGGTAACCCATACCCAGACGCCAATTTTACTTACACCCTATGTCCGGACAACCCGGGGGATGCGGTTTCCGTGAGTTTTGTTGCCTTCGGCCTTCAGACAAATCCGAACCCGAACAACAGTGATTACCTGTTCATCTACGATGGACCTGATGCGGGTTCTCCCTCCATGGGAAACTACACGGGCAATGCGTTGCAGGGGTTGCCGGTGACGGCTACGGTCAACAATCCAACGGGATGCTTGACTTTCGTTTTTCAGGACAATGGTCCTGCAAACACCGCAGCACCGGGTTGGGAAGCCAACATTACGTGCACAACACCCTGTGCCACGCCCACATCGGCGAGCAGCATTGTGGATCCACCTCTTCCGAATCCCGACTCTCTGTCCATTGGGGTTTGTTTGAATGAACCCATCACCTTTGGAGATGCCGGTTCAACCGCAGAGCCTGGTTTCAATCTGGCCCAGTGGGTATGGAATTTTGATGATGGGTCTGTCGATACCCTTGCGACTTCAGCGAACATCACCCATTCCTTTGACGAGCCCGGTGAGTACATCGTGAACCTCTCCGTAATCGACAACAATGGTTGTGTGTCCCTCAACCTGCAGCCCTTGCAAGTCTTGGTGAGCACCATTCCACTTTTCAACAGTGTTCAAAGCACGCCGGTCTGCGCCGGAAGTCCGGCATTTGTGGATGGCAATCCTGTGCAGAGCATTACATGGACGGCGCTTCCGCCGCAGGTTGTGGCAGGGGAGACCTACCTCGCGGATGGCGCTGGCTTCAGTTACAGCAGTGAGCTGAACTTTGACTTTTTCGAGGACGGTGCCACGTTGGAGGATTGTGACGATCTGTTGTCCGTGACCGTCAACATGGAGCACAGTTACATGGGGGATCTGGATTTGACGATCACCTGTCCGGATGGAACCACGGTGCCGCTGATGAGCTACCCGAACGGAGGCGGTGGCTGCTTCCTGGGTGAGGCAGTGGACGACGGTTCGAACATTCCCGGCACCGGTTATGATTACGGTTGGTCTCCCAATCCTGACATCGCCACCAACATCAACGACAACTCCAATTGGACGCAGGTGGCCTACACGGACAACGCGGGCAATGCCGAGAACAACAACGTGGCCAATCCCGGTCTGTACACCGCTGAGGGAGACCTCTGTGACTTCGTGGGATGCCCCTTGAACGGCACATGGACCTTCTCCGTGGTCGACAACCTGGCCATCGACAACGGCTACATCTTCGAATGGGGCCTGAACCTCAATCCGGCGCTCATTCCGGGCGTGACCACTTTTACCCCGACCATTGGTCTCAATGCGGACAGTTCATACTGGACAGGCCCAGGGATCATCGATCAGGATTTCAATGCGAATTACTGTGACATCATTTTGGATGAGCCGGGCATTTACGATTACGTGTTCACGGTAACGAACAACTTCAGTTGCACTTTCGACACCACCCTCAGCATCGAGGTGGTGGAAGGTCCGGAAAACAGCATAACCGCCGGGCCGGATCAGGTTTTCTGTGGGGACCCTGTGGAACTTCAAGGAGCATTCATCGGCGGAGGACCCTCTCCCTGTGGCGGAGACCAGGGCACTACGACCATATGCTACGGCAACAACGAGAATACCACTTGGACTTACTGCCCGGACAACCCCGGTGACGGCACGTTGATGAACATCCTGTTTTATGATGGACAAATCGAGAACTTCTTCGACCACATTCAGGTGTATGATGGAGACGACACCTCTGCTCCCTTGTTGGTAGACTTGTCCGGAGATTACCCGGAGACATCGGTGACGGCGACCAACCCCGATGGGTGCCTGACGGTGTTGCTCACTTCGGATGGCAGTGTGAGTTGTGAGTCGAGCACTTTTTACGAGGAAATCAGCTGGTGTGCGGGATGTGGTCTCGATGCTTGCGGCTTCATCTGGAGCTGGGAGCCTGCTGACAACCTCACCAACCCGAACAGCGCACAGCCGACGGTCAATACGTTTGATGGTACACCCACGGAATACGTGGCTTTCGTAGAGCCCATCGGCTTGGAAAACTGTGCCACCACGGATACCGTGTTGGTGGTTCCAGGGTTCGAATTCACCACGGACTACAGCGACCCTACCTGCCTCATTACGGATGGAGAAATCACGCTGAACATCGATGAGCCAGCTGCTGACGGGCCTTGGGATGTCCAGTTGAGCTATGCGGGAGGCGTACTCGAGCAATTGTCTTATGGAGGTGGTCTTCAGGCTTTCGAAAACCTCGAGGCTGGATCCTACACCTTGGAGGTGTCAGATCAGCTGGGTTGCAGTTACAGCATTGAATTCGATTTGGCCGATCCTGAGCCGCCGGGCATTTCAGTGAGTGACGACGAGATCATCTGCATTGGCGGTGCGACGACTTTATCAGCCACAGCGTCTACCGGCGGTCCCTACACCTTCAACTGGACGGTGGATGGAAACCTGGTGGGGCAGGGACCTTCCATTCTGGTGGGCCCCGCGTACACCACGGTGTATGATGTGCAAGGCGTGGATGCCGCCGGATGCGTGACCCAGCCGGGTTCAGTGCAGGTGGGCATCTACGATGCGTTCACGGTCGGGATCGATGCAGACGACTTGATCTGTCTGGGCGATGAGGTGCTTTTGTCGGCCATCAATGTCACGGGAGGCCAAGGAGACGGTTACTCTTTTGAATTCGCTTATGGCGGAAGCACGTTCGCCGCAGGCACGGATGATCAGTCCACGTTTGTTCCGCCATTGACCGGGGAGTTCTGTGTGACGGTTTCAGAGGCTTGTACGACCCCGGCCGTGACGGCGTGCATGGAGGTCGAGGTAGAACAGCCGTTTGACTTGCATCTCGCAGCAGATACCACCAAGGGTTGTGTTCCCCAGGCGATGACATTCGGACACGATTTGCCGGCACCACTCGTGCAGAGTCAGGTTTGGAGTTTTGGTGACGAAGGAGCCAGCGCGGAAGCGACGCCCTTGCACATCTACACGGAGCCGGGCGTCTATGACGTTTCCGTCACGGTGGTGACCACTACGGGATGCGTCAACACCTTGATTGAAGACAACTACATACAGGTCTTCACTCCTCCGAGTGTCGGGTTTGAGGCGGGGCCTCAGCCCACCACCGCACCCGATTGCCGGATTGATTTCGCTTCGAGTGTTTCTCCCAACGTCACGGATTGGAGCTGGAACTTCATTCCTGGAAATCTCGAGGCTGTAAGTTCAGAGCCGAATCCCACCTACACGTTCCCGCTGGGCAATGGGGGGATCTATCCGGTGACCTTGGAGGTGACGGACACCAACGGTTGTCAATCAGCCGTCACGCGTGAAGTCGTCATATTCGACTTCTTCAATGTCTTTATCCCCAACAGTTTTACTCCCAACAATGATGGGTTCAATGACATCTGGGCCGTCTATGGTACAGACATTGATCCGGATCGATTCGAGATGTGGATTTATAACCGTTGGGGCCATCAGGTCTTTCACAACACCGATATTGACAAGGGCTGGTACGGACAGGCGGATGATGAGGTCGTGGATCCGGCGCAGATGTACTACGCCGAGGATGGCATCTATGCGTATCGCGTGGTGCTGTATTCGGAGTCCACGAATGAAAAGCGGGAAATCAAGGGATACATCAACCTGTCCCGCTGATTCTTCAATTCCATTTGAAAGCAAAAGGCCGCCCCATCGGGCGGCCTTTTGCTTTGAAGTCGAATATGGGTTGGTTCAGCCCTCCCAGCCGAGCAGTTCGTCCATGGTGCCGGTGGCGACCGAATGGTAACCGCCGCGTGCCTTGCCGTAGATGTCCAGTGCCATTTCCATCTGGCCGGTTTCCTTCATGGCGCGGTACAATGGCGTCAGGAATTTGCGGCGCCCCACTTCGATGAGGAAGGACTCCACACGGGGATAGGCGGGGGTGTAGTTGCTGCGGATGGCCTGTTCCATCCAAGCAAAGAGGACCTCGTTGTTGCCTGTGGAACCGATGCCCCAAGCGGCGTCGAGTTCGGCCATGCGCTCGGTTGGGGTGTCGTCCGCGAGGTTGGAGAGGAAGCGGTAACGCTCCTGGTAGATCCACTCTTCCCAAGGCAGGTCTGCTGTGGCGAGATCACCGGATTCCCAGGCGGCGAGTGTCGCGTCCACGCGTTCGATGCGGGGGCTGGAAACGGACGGGCAGTTGGAGGGCAGGCCCGGACCGTATATCCAATCCTCGATGCGTACAGCGGCCTTGTCCGCATCGTCCGCGAGCAGGGTGCTGTTGAGGTATTCCACGAAGCGTTCGGTGTCCATGCCTTTGAAGGCATAGGCTTCGAAATAGCCGCTGAGCCATTCGTCAAAGCGTTCGCGCCCCACGGTTTCTTCCATGAGACGCAGGAAGAAGTAGCCCTTGTCGTAGGCGATGGCGGTCATGCCATCGTCGGGATTCCGGCCCGCGAGGTGGAGCTTGAGGTGGGTGTCGTCGGGGTTGAGGTCGCTGATGGCGTCCACCTCGTCCACGAGGCCTTGGTAGCTCAGTGTGGCCAGCATTTCGCTGGTTTCGCGACCGTAGACCGCCTCCATGATGCGCTGCTCGAAATACACGGTGAAGCCCTCGTTCAGCCAGAAGTCGTCCCACGTGGAGTTGGTGACGAGGTTGCCGCTCCAGGAGTGGGCGAGCTCGTGGGCTACGAGTGCCACCAGCGAGCGGTCGCCGGCGATGATGGTGGGCGTGGCAAAGGTGAGCCGTGGATTCTCCATGCCTCCGAACGGGAAGGCAGCGGGAAGGATCAGCAGGTCGTAGCGGTCCCAAGCATAGCGCCCGTAGAGTTCTTCCGCAGCGAGCAACAATTGCTCCATCTCGGCGAATTCGTAGGCGGCCTTGTCGATGAGTTCCGGCACCGCGTAAACAGCACAGCGTTCGCCCAC
>Ga0181559_10000805_pt1 | contig 29933 bp, 22 predicted proteins | sample 011ome_21_FD_133752 | JGI IMG/M metagenome (GOLD analysis project Ga0181559, IMG submission 133752) | Coastal salt marsh microbial communities from the Groves Creek Marsh, Skidaway Island, Georgia - 011508AT metaG (megahit assembly) | ecosystem: Environmental > Aquatic > Marine > Intertidal... | reverse complement strand
CTAGTGTGCGTTTAAATACATACACACGTATATATATATGCATCAAAAACGTGTTGAAGAAATAGTTCTTTCGCTTCTTTTGCGTCGTCTCGTCTCTCTCTAAAATCCATCATCTCGTTTCTTCATCACCAATTTAAATTCCACGCCACAAACTCAAAAACTCAAAACAAAAAAAGTTTATCCAAAAAGAGCCACACGCACGCGCACGCGTTTTGCGCGCGAAGAAGAAGAAGACAGATCACGGTAGAAATCAGAGCACGCACACTCGCTCTCGACCGCGCGCGTAAAGATGACGACGACGACAACAGTCTCGGCAGTTTCGAGCGCTTTTTTGTCCGCGCGCTCTTCTCGTTTTCGCCGCCACGGTTTGCGTTTCGAGCGACAACACCAAAGCCGCCTTTTTCTCGTTTCCAAAAGGAGGAGATGGAATAAAAAAGACGAAGAAGAAGAAATCAACGTCACCGCGCGGGCGGCGAGTTTACCGAGCTTCAACTTCTCCTCGTCGTCGTCGTCGTTCGATTCATCTTCGTCTTCGTCTTCTGCCTCGGCGGGGAGCGAGGGGTACTCGAGCAGCACCAGCAGCGCGTATCGCTTGTCCGCGATGGAAGAGTCGTCGTCGCGGAGAGAAGCGGAGATGGCTTCTTCCTCCTCCTCCTCGGGGGACACCGACGACGACGGCGGCGTGGGATTTGGAGGCTTATCGTTCGAGGAGGCTTTATCCGAGCGAGAGAGAACGCGGAGTCAAATGTTCAACGCGGAACCGCCGTCGATGGTGAGCAGCTCGTCGAGACTGGAGAGCAACGGATCGGCGAGCACTTCTTCTTCGAGTAATAATAGTAATAGCGGTGAGAAGATTGGTACGTTTTTTAAGCACGAACCGAGGGAGAAGTGGAAGAAGAAGAACAAGTTCCCGGTTTTGTTTTACTCGAAAGAGCACGAACCGCTGGCGAAGAAAATCGCAGAATTGGAGGAGTTTTCGGTGGAACTCGGGACGATCAACTGGGAATCCTTCAACGACGGGTTCCCGGATCTGTTCATCAACGACGCGTACGATATTCGAGATCGTCACGTGGCGTTCTTGGCGAGCTTTCACAACCCGGAGGTGATTTTTGAGCAGTTGTCGATTATTTATTCGCTGCCGAAGATGTTCGTGGCGAGTTTTACGCTGGTGTTGCCTTTCTTCCCTACTGGAACCGCGGAAAGAGTCGCGGTAGAAGGTGAAGTGGCGACAGCGGTGACTTTAGCGCGTATGCTCTCGTCTACGCCACCCAGTCGCGGTGGACCGACAAGCGCGGTTATCTTTGACATTCACGCGTTGCAAGAACGCTTCTATTTCGGCGACGCCATCTTGCCGTGTTTCGAAAGCGGCATTCCGATGCTCTTAAAGCGATTACAGAAATTAGAAGACGCGCAAAACGTCGTCATTGCGTATCCAGACGAAGGCGCCTATAAGCGCTTCCATTCGTTCTTCGATCGCGCCGGGTACGAATCCGTCGTCTGCACGAAAGTTCGACAAAAAGAAAAACGAATCGTAAAACTAAAAGAAGGCGAACCGGCTGGTCGTCACTGCGTCATCGTGGACGATCTGGTTCAATCCGGTGGAACATTAATCGAGTGCCAAACGTTGCTCCAAAAACTTGGCGCGACGAAAGTCTCCGCCTACGTCACCCACGGCGTCTTCCCGAACAAGAGCTGGAAGCGCTTCACCAGCGAAGGCGCGGGAGGACAAGGATTTTCCAACTTTTGGATTACGGATAGCTGCCCGATGACCGTCAAAGACGTGGAAGGTTTAAAACCGTTCGAGGTTTTATCGTTAGCCAGGAGAATTGCGAAAGCTTTGCAAATCTAACAATCGCGCGTGCGATGATCTTAATGAAGAAATGATGTATACATATATAAACTGCTTTTTTAAATGCGGTATCTCAATCTTGCCTCCGCCGCCGCGCGTTCTTTTTGCTCTTCTCTTCTCTTCACCAAACGTTTTAACGAACTCATCAATGCGTCATCAATTTAGTAAAATCCAAAACAACGCGCAAACAACAAACGACGAGACTAATAAAAGAGAAATGCCCGTAACCACCACCGTAGCGTCGTCTGTATTTTTGAAGCGCGCGAGCGGCGACCGCACGTCTTCTCTTTCATCATCGAGAGGAACAGAAGCGTTTCGTTTCTCTCGCGGTGGTCGAAAGATTTTCGCGCCAAAAGCGCAAAGAGATCGCTTCTCGTTCGACGAGTCAGACGCGATGGAAAACGGCCAGTGGTCGCCGTACGACGTCTTGGAAGTCTCAGTAAATGCCTCCGCGGAAGAAATTCGCGACGCGTACAAGAGTAAGATGAAACTTTACCATCCAGACGTCGCGAGATATGATAAGAGCAACAAAGCTTCGGAGATTAATAAAGCGTACGTGCTTTTGAGCGAGAAACGAGAGCAAACGAACTCGCTCCTCTCTGCTTTTTCTCGAATGCGAAGAAAGAGTGACAACAACGAGCACAACGAAACGAGAGAACAAAAAGAAGGCGTGGTTGGTCCCATGTCTGAGCATTTACTCGCCGAGTTAGTCGTGTGTGGTTCCGCTTTGGAGGACGAAGGATTGAGCGAAGAGTGTTCAATCGACGTGGAAGAAATCATCGTGGATGAAATCCAACAGTTTTGCAGCGTGATTGCATTTTCGAGCGAAATGCCGCTGCCCATGCCGATTCAGGTGGACAGATTAGAGAACGGCGTGAGAATGGCGTTCGTCAGATGGGATTTCGACACCAAAAATCTAGAACAAGTTGGAAGTTTGTGGTTTGAATACGACGACGAGGACGGGACGGTGAAGATTAGTCGCAGATGGAAAAAAGGAGAAAAGAGAGGTAAGAGAGACGAGTTGCCCGGGGAAAAGAGAATCTTAGAGGACTTTTACGAACAATTTAAATATTTGAAGAGCGTAGGCATGGATGCTTTGAGAGGGCGAGGAGAAGAGGAGGAAGACGGGAGCGCGTTGATGGCAACGAGGGAGAACAAAGAGCAGAGAGGAATGAAAGGCGTGCTCGCGATGGCGATGGCTTTCGCTCTGCCGGTCCTTCCTACGCCTCCGAATTTCGGGAAGAAAGCAACCCCGGGAGGCGCGTACAGTGCGTACGCAATTAAAAAGAATCATAAGATTACCGACGTAGACTTAGGCTTTTGACTGCGAATAAATACTGCTTGTCATCGCGTATAATTTTTACACTAACTCTACCAAACTATCGTCTCCGAACTTCATCTTACTTTGCTCGAAAAATGCTCTTCTACCGTCGCTAATAGAGTTACTACTACTACCACTGCTACTATTATTGCCGCTACCTCTACCGCTACCACTCTTTCTATTTCTATTTCTAAACGTTTGGTCCGCGTGAAACGCAATCGCCGCCGCGGTAATTTCTTTCGTCACTTTATCGTCCAAATTACCTACGTCGCACACGCTCGATTGAATGAATGACTTTTCGTCCAAGAAATCAAAGTGCCCGCAATCGAGCGTGAACCCCCATGGATCTTCGCCTCCTTTTTTTTGCTGCTTCTTCCTGGCTACTTGTGCCGCTTTGAAAAAGTTTGAGTAGTTGGATCCCAAAGGAGCGCACTCGCCCCCTTTCAATCCACCAACAACTAACGTAGCCGGCGGCCCGTATTTCTTCTTCTCAGCCGTCTCGTCGCTCTCCATCCCCATGACTGCTGAAGGAAACCCGGGTCCGAGAGGAGCATATTGCGTATTGTCTACAGGATCTACCAGAGCTAAGCATTTCACGCGCTCGTCGAACAAACTCTCCAAAGCAGAAATCTTCCCGCCTCTCGAGTGCCCTATCAACAATACCTCCTCGGGGTCTACGATGTTCGATAGAGTGCCTGACCCGTAGCTCGCCCACGTGATCAAATCCTCCAACAAAGATGCACTCACGACATCATCTAACGTCTCGTTCAAACTCTCGCTCTTGTCGTATCTCAAAACTACGTACCCGAACGAACACAATCTCCGAGCGAGAAAATCGTACGATTCCGCGTCGACTAAAAATCCCGGCGTGAACACCGCCAACGGGAACGGCGCTTTCGGAGTCGCGTTGCTCCCGCTATTCTTGCTACCGCTCGTATCCTTATTATTATTATTATTAGGAAATAACTCGTCTGGATTCACCGGAGGTGGAAAAGGCACCAGCGCTTTCACCGATAACCTGCACGCGATGCCCGTGCACAGCGGGTACACCGAAGCCGAAACGTGTTCCACTTTTGGAAGTTGCCGCACCGAGAACGGTCCCGGTTGGAAGAACTTCTTCACGTCCAATACCTCCTTCGTTTCCTCTTCCCTGCTGGCAGCAGCAGTAGCAGCAGCAGCGAAAGAGGGAGAACAAAACGAACAAAAAGAAGGAGAAGAGAGCGTCGCCGCTGTCGTCATCATCGCGACCGCCGCTCTTCTCGTCGTCGTCGTCGTCGTCCAGGACATCCGTTCGCGCTCCTGCTCCTTCTCTTCCTCTTCTTCTTCTTTCTCCATCGCAAAGTTTTCTTTCGCGTAAAATCTCATCGTCGTCGTCCTCCTCCTCTTCCTCGGAGCTAGACTCGTACTTCTTCTTCTTCTTCTTCTTCTCGAGCTGGTGTTGAAGACAGCGACGACGGCGGCATCGTCGTCACTTCTAAAAGTCGCGTTATTAAACGTTGCCGATGAAATCGCCGTCGTCTTCATCGTCGTCTTCATTTCTTTTATTCTCGCGAAGTACGTAGTCCGTCCGGACGGAAGAGTCACCTTTTTGTTTTGTGGATTTCCATTTCCCCACAGAAAAGGAGAAGAAAGTCTCTCTCCGCCGTCAGACGTTGCACCACGCTTCCCGCGTTTAATCACACACACACATATATATACACACACGTTGAAAACCTAATAATAATAATAATAACAACAACAACAACAACAACATGTTACACTTAATCGGCTTAGGTTTAGGGAACGAGAAAGACATCACGGTGAACGCGTTAGAAGCGATACGAACGAAATGCGCAACCATTTACCTGGAAAATTACACCTCCATCTTGTGTTGCTCCGCGGAAAAGCTGGAGGAGTTTTACGGGAAAAAAGTGACCGTGTGCGACCGCGCGTTCGTAGAATCAGACGGCGTGGATGGGATGTTGACTCAGGCGGAGAAAGAAGACGTGGCATTTTTAGTCGTCGGAGACTGTTTCGCGGCGACGACGCATTCGGATTTAGTCCTGAGAGCGCACGAGAAGAACGTGAAAGTGAAGGCGTATTACAACGCGTCGATTATGAACGCGTGCGCTGGGTCTGGATTACAGTTGTATAATTTCGGGAAGACAGTTTCGCTGTGTTTCTTCACGCCGACGTGGAAACCGGACTCGTTTTACGATTCGATCAAGATGAACAACTTAAACGGCGGTTTGCACACGCTCGTGTTGCTCGATATTCGGGTGAAAGAACCGACGGTGGAAGCGTTGTGCACGGGGAAGAAGATATATGAACCGCCGAGGTTTATGAGCGTGAGCACCGCCGCGAGACAGATGTTGTACATAGAAAACGAAGTGAGAAAGGAAGGGGTGTATAACGAAGATTCCATGGTGGTTGCTACGGCGAGAGTCGGTCAAGAGGACGAACGCTTCATCAGCTGTACGCTGAAGGAGATGTGTCGCGTAAACGCCGGCGGACCGTTGCACTCGTTGATTTTGGTCGGGACGAAAGTGCACGAGTTGGAGGAGAACATGTTGAAACATTATCGAGCGAAACCGGAGGACTTTTACCCGGAAGGGGAGGAGCCAGAAAGTCAGTATTTAGAAGAGGGAGTTTTGTAAGATTTGGAGACGAGAGAACGAGACTAGGTAATAGCTTTTTTTAATTCGAGTAGTAGTAGCGGTAGTAGATATATATATAGCAGCAACAAAGTAGCGATAGATCAGAAGAAAGAAGAAGGAGAATAAGGACGCGATTCGATGATAAATCCTAATCCTGATATTATTACAGATAAAATATGCAATCTCACGCGGCTCTGCCGCGCAAACATTCCGATTTACATCTATTCGCGCACTGATCGTTCCACGCCGGGACTGAGTGCGGATTGGCGCAAATTACCCGTTCGCACGCTTCCGCGCACGAATCTGTCGCGGACATTCCGCACACCGTCACGCACGCGTTCGCCGTCGGTTCCTGTTTATTTTCATTATTTATGTTGCACATCGAGAACGAGAGAGAGAGAGAGAGAGAGAAAAAAGAAAGGTCAGAGAGAGAGAGAGAGAGTTTTGTTTTTGTTTGTTTGTTCCCTCGTTTTGGAAAATCCGAGAAAGATTCAAAAATTTCTCTCTCGCGTGGTGGGGAAACCGACGCCCGTTCGTTGCTCTGATTCATTCAAACGAGGGATCGCATCGAACGATCGACCGCATTCCATTCGATGCTCTCTCTCCACCCGTCGGTATAACGCGCGAAAGAACACAGAAGAAGAAGAAGAAAAAGGAAGAAGATTTTCTCCGCGCGCGAGAGAGAGAGAGGAGTTTTGTGCGTATTATTATTTACCTTTGCTAACCCCCCCATTCGTTTCAACAGTCGATCCGAAGCGCACACGCGTTCGCACGCGAAAGACGCCTCGTCGTCGGTCACCGTGCCTCTTCTCTGCTCTTTTTCTCCTTTTTTAACGTTGTTCTCTTTGTTTTTGAATATGGATTTGACGACTAAGAGCGCGCCGGCTCCAGCTGCCGGGGCACCGACCAAGTAGGGGTTGACCATTTCCTCCGAGTGCGTGATGCCGCGATTTTATGAATGAAGAAGAAAAAACAAAAGTCGAGTTTGAAAAGAGTAAAAGCGCTTTTGTTTACTGCCGCTATCTACTATGTATAATCTTTATGATGAATAACAAAACGCACGCAATCTATCACAAGATACCGTTCGAAACGCGTTGAAAGAAATCGTACTGGCGAGTGCTCCACGCGTCCATGGAATCGGAAATCAAACCCAACATGATTTCCGCGACTTGCTCTTCCGTTCTGCCGAGGTTGAATCGCTTTCGTAAGTTTTGAACAACTTTTGGACCGGCTTTGAAGCACGGGCACCCCGAGTGCGCCATCATTTCTACGAGGAGTAAGATGCGCTCGGCGTGTTTTTGGCAGGCTAAGTAGCCTTGGATGCACAAGACTTTGTAGTAGTTGAAAGCTTCCGAGGCGACGCCGTCGGCGTCGGAGTCCATGAGTTCCAGGTATTCTTTCGTGAGCTTGAATGGAGAGGATTCGAAGTTAATGCCGCCTGGAGAGGTGGAGAGCATAAAGTTGAAATCGATGTGAATCAATCGGCCGTCTTCTCGCAAGAGAATGTTCCCGTTGTGACGATCTTTGATTTGGAGCAGATACGTCAGGATGGAATAGCCGGCTAGACTCTCCACGAAATTTCTTTGCGCCACTCGAAATTCAGGGGATCCATACCCGTTGTAGATTGATTCGAAGTGCTGTTTCAACGTGGAGCCTCTAGGCGCTCTCGATTTCACCGCGTGTAAACTTGGCGCGTCTGTGACGGCTTCGATAAACGCCGTGGTCGTCGAGGTGGTCAAAACTTCGTAATCTTTAATCCACAATGGCAAGCCAGCGTCAGCGTAGATACCCGCAAAGGTTCTGACGAGCTGAATCGCCAGAAGCTCTTGGCGACAGTTATCGCCAGCTTTGACGATGATTGGTTTCAAACACCATCCGGGCTGATTCCCATACGGTGATGCACGCCGAATACGCTCGACTTTATCAATCCATCGCTCGCCGAGTCCACCGGCAGAACGTTTGTGGAACTGCAAAGAGGTTGGCGACGTTGGCACTGCTCCCGATTTAGACTGGTTCGGCTGAGCGCCATCCTCAAATTCGTCATTTTCGTTGTCGTCGTCGCTTCCAATCGTCCCTAAGAACGGAGAGAGCTGCTCCATAATTGACCCTCCGCGAGGATTTCTCGTCACATCTCTCGCCTCAGCTTCTGGCGCCCAGTTCGTATCGTCCGATCCGCGGCGCATGCGTCTAGCCATTTGTATTAAACCAACATCCGAAGGCGTTCTCGCGTGTCGCGAATTCGGTTTCGCCGAAAGTTTTGCCGGATCGACAATGTCAGCGACGTTCGGTTCCTTCTTAGACGAAGAAGAGCCAAAGAAGGAAGACTTTTTGTGTTGCTGTTGCTGCAGTTTTGACAAATCCTCCTCTTTCTTCAGGTGCGGAATCTCTAGAATTACGTTGACGGCGCCCGAGTTTTCATCAATATCGAGATGCACTCGAACAACTGCGGTAGTTTCGTCCCAAACTTTTGCTAAGGCGCTGTCGATAGCCTTGGAAACCGAATCATGGTGACTTGTCATCCTATCTATGCTGTGAATGCTGTTAAAACCCATGGGCACGCACCCATTTTTAACCGGAGAACCAACTTCATTCGGCGACGCCACCCCAGAACTAACTTCTTTGATTTCAGGCAAAAGCATCGGCGATAACGAATTCGAAATGAACGACGAAAAGCCTCCGGCGAGAGATTTCGGATTCCACGATTGCTCTTGCTGACCTTGCGGCGGTTGTTTTTGCGGCGTAGTCTCTGCGCTCGGAGGAACCGACATTGCTTGATCTTTACGCATCTGCAACACAGGTCTTGGCTTATCAAACGAAAGTCTTTGCTCTGCAATTTTCGAAGCCGCCAACTCTAACGATTCCTGTTCTCTTAAAGATCTCGCGAGAAACTCTTCGTCTGGTACTGGAAGTGTCGAGGCATCGTACGATCCCGCGCGACCGTGACGACGTCCCCCACCCATGGGAATATCTAAAGCGCCAGACTCACCAAGCGAAAGCAAAGCGGAATTCTTGCGTTCGTGCCCTTGTGAGCTCATTTCTGAGGCACCGTTGTCTCCAGCGTTGCTCGCGTGCATGAATGGATTCCTTCTCGCGTTTGAATGAGATGAAAATGAATTACTACTACTGATACTATCGCCTCGATCGTCTGCCCTCAGTCCTTCCCTGTAACTATTTTCTCCCCCGGCGTTGTCGTTCTCAGCGTTTGGTCGAATGACTTCAAAACAGATCAAATACGGCGCTTTCTCGCGCGAATTGAGCAACATGGCTTCTTGCGCAGGAATTCGAACGATTCTATATTCTCCAATAGCCCCGAGTGGATACATGACACCAGTCCCGGACGGCACGTTGACCAACTTTTTGTTTACCTCTTCGATGCCAACTCGTAACGCGTTTTGTCTCGATTCCACTGGAAATGTCTTCGCCAACTGACTGGACAGACCGCAGAGATTCTCCGCGATATTGGACGTTTGATCGAACGTTGATTGCCTACGTTTTTTCTCCCGTTCGCGGAGCTTTTGCAACATGGCGCTTGAAAGCTGCGACGAATCCGTCTTTGACTCGCCTCCGGAAGTGAGATTATTAGCCTTTGAAGGCGACGAGGAATAGCTTTTGTCGTGCAACTTTGAAGAACTGGTGAGTTTACCAAAGAGCTGACTAAGAAATCCTGTGCTCGAGCTATTACTTCCGTGGCCTTTGTCTAACGCTTTATGTTTTTGCGGAGGCGAACTCGGAGGCGTTTTTAACGGTTTCTCTTCGGCATTCTTGTGTCCAAAAAACCAACTCGATTTACTCGGCGTATTCGGGACGCTCCAGAGAACGTCGTTTTTTTTCTTGCTATTATTGTTATTGTTGTAGTTATGCTGCTGCTGCTGTATAACTCCTTCTGAGGCTGGTGGTGATGAGGCTGTATTTTGCAAAGATGACTCTGACGTAGTATTTCCTAGAACTCCTTTTCTTCTCGATGCGGCTCCCTCATTATCGTTACCAAGTGCATACGCCGAATCGTCATCGTCTTCATCATCATCCTCATCATCTTCAGATCCCGACGTGATCATATTATTTTTCGAAGACGACGGAGACGATAGAATGCTTCTTTGCTTTCCTCCTTGAAAGTGCTGGCTCCCTTCTCGGCTAGTATCTAAATCAAAAATCCCCTCCTCCACATCCTCATCCTCATCCATCTCCTTCGTTTTCTCTCCGGGCAACTCGGGCCACTTCTCAAACGGTGAACGCCAAGTTCCACTTTCAATCGCAGCTTTGTAACATCTCACTTTTAACTTTATCAATGGCTTCGGATGCTTCACGTCTCCAATCGCCGCTCGTATCAACCATATTGTCTTACTCGCCAATCGAGGCGACCGCGAGCAATACGCGCAAACCACGTTCTCCAACTTTGGCATTTTACGCTGCGTCAATAACGTCAAAATCTGGGATAAGTATCTCTCGGCTCTGTCGTCGTCAAACCGCAACATCTTGTTGCACAAGTACTCGACTATATTCTCGTTCTTTGCTCTCCATAAATAGGAAATCGCGATCCATTCATCGAAGAATTCTGAGTCAAAGAAGCGCAACAACAAGTCGTTGGCGTTTGACTGCGAGGTTGTTTTCCCCGGAGACAAAGGTCTGTTGTTGTTCTTATTGTTGTTGTTCTTGTTGTTGTCATTACTAGTACTACCACCCTGATGCGCTATTGTTGACATTCCCGCGATGTTACTGTTCGAAGACACTCGCCCGGGGAATCCTTTCGTTCCTCCTGCTTTGATGAGATGTGAACTCGGCGCGTTATTCTTCCTAGAGTGTCCGTTTTCTTCTTCTTCTTCCGCCGACTGGCGCCGAATCGTCGCACTCATCTTTTTATCTTCTTCTCCTTCTCCATTCCTAGACGTCGCCGCTTCACCGTTCGGGGTGTTCAGAGACGATCGCGCGGAATCAGATTGGAACCACGTCGATGTCATTTATTATTATTATACTATTATTATCTCTTCAAAAGCACCGAGCGCGTCGTCGTCCGTCGTCCGTCGTCCTCCTCCTCCAAAATTCTTCTTCAAAGAGATGAGGGATTTTTCCAAAAAACACAAAAGAATTTTTAAAAGAGGAACGACGAACGGTGTCGACGATGTCGCTCTTATTTCGCGTCTTTATCACAGAGGTAGTGGTTATAGTGGTGGTGGTGGTGGTAATGGTGGTCCTTTTTTTTTTCAAAGAGATGAACGCTCGCGCGCGGGTGCGTTTTGTTTTTGTGTGGGCCAAATTTCTTCTCTCTTCTCGTATTACTAGATATGGGAGAAGACCGAAACGTAAAACGCATAAACGTTCCAAAAGAATTTTCCTCTTTCTCTCGGTTGTGTTTGACTTTTTTTTTCTCGCTTACTCGTGAAGCGATTAAATTTCCGCCTCTCGCTTCTTCAAAGTCGCGGACAAAAAACTTCTCTCTCTCCTTTTGTTTCTCTCTCTCTTTTCTCTCTCTTTTCTCTCTCTCTTTTTTTCCCTTTTTTTGCCCTTTTTCTCATCTCTGCAAAAAAGTTTTTGGTGACGGCGTCACTTTCGTTTTTTAACACACATCCGCGACATATACATACACACACACCAATAATAAAAAGACGAAACGCGATGATGATGCACAGCAGCACCGCGTCAGTTTCGAGAAGATGCGCGACGATGACGTCCTCTTCAAAAACGGTGGTGCGCGATTTTTCGTCCACTTCTCATCTTCTTCTTTATTACGCACACACGTTCTGTGTGCCGCTTTAAAACGATCGTCTCGTTTTATGGATGAGATACTTTTTATTTCGGATAGAAATTTTCCCGTAACGCGCGGCGCTTTCCTATTCTTTTTGCTCTCTCTCTCTGTCTCTCTCTCGAACGGCGGAGTGAGTGAGGGGAAGAGAGCGCGACAGAGCGCGAGGACGGTCGCGTTCGTTCCTTTTCTCCGCGAGAGCGAGAGAAGTTTTCAATCAAATGCTCTTGTTTTGTATTACTAATCTTTTCGTTTTTTTTCCTTCGAGCGCGTGTACGTCAACAAAAATCTCACCACGTTTTATCTCTCTTTCTGTCTTTGGTTCTCGACTAAACAGGCGAAGAAAATATTGAACAACAAGCGAGCGAATGTGACTACTGCTCGCGCGGCGGGACCGTCTGACGTTGAATCTACCGCTCCCTCCTCCTCCTCCTCTTCTTCGGATGAATTCCAAAAGAAAGCGGTCTCGGCGGTTGCCGCGGTTGCCTCCGTCGTCGCTTTCTCGGCGGACGGCGCGATGGCGGACGGATACGACGACTACTTGGCGTCGTTGCAAGCACAAGGCGAAGCGCCGAGCGCGGTCGTCGTCGAAAAAGTGCCAGCTGCGAGTAGCAACGCTCCGGTGACCATTGCCGCGGAAGCGATGAGTGATGTGGCGGCTCCAGAGGCGCCTGCTGCTCAAATCCAGGCACCGCCGGCGCAGCCGAAGCAACAAAAGCAAGTCGACAAAGAGTACGAACGCGCTTTGGCGAGAGCGAGAGCCCCGAAGAAAGAAAAGTTTGAAACGAGAGGTGAGAAAGTGAAGAGAGAAAAGAAAGCGAAGGGTACGTCGTCTCCGGCGAAGGAGCGACCGTCGTACGCGCCGAAAAAGAAAGACGCCGAGAAGGATGAATTTGACTTCTTGCCAGTATTTGCGCTTTCCGCGGGCGCCGCCGGTGTTGTCGCCATTGGCTTGAACGCGACGAGTAACAAAGAGGAAGAAGAGGAAGAAGAGGAAGAAGTGCCAGAACCGGTCAAGAGAAAACCGATGTTTACGACGAAGAAGACCACGCCACCGCCGCCACCGCCGGCTCCGGTGAAGAAGGCCAGCTTTTCCGTGTTTGGGGGCAAAGCGAAAGAAGCGACGCCGCCACCACCGCCTCCCACTCCGCCAGCGAAGAAGCCAATGTTCAGTTTTGGCGCGAAGAAAGAGTCTGCTCCTCCGCCTCCGCCACCACCACCGCCGGCTCCGGCGAAAAAACCTCTGTTCAGCTTTGGCGCTAAGAAGACCGAAGCTCCGACTTCTGCTCCGGAACCGGAACCGGTGAAGAAGAAACCGTTTACCGTGTTTGGTGGCGTGAAGAAGGATTCTACTCCGCCGCCTCCGCCACCTCCGCCAGCGAAGAAACCAGGCTTTAGCTTTGGCACGGGAATTAAGAAAGCAACTCCGACTCCGCCGCCACCCCCACCGCCGCCGACTGCGAAGAAGTCTCCGTTTGGAGGCTTTGGTACTGGGTTCAAGAAAGCGACGACGCCGACGCCGCCGCCGCCGCCGCCGCCCCCAGCCGCTAAGAAATCTGCATTCGGTGGGTTCGGTACTGGGTTTAAGAAAGCCACTCCACCGCCTCCGCCCCCTTCACCGCCAACTCCACCGTCCGCTTCGCTCAAGAAATCGGCGTTTCCGAGTTTTGGCGCGAAGAAATCTGCGGCCAACGAGGAGATCGAAGCAAAGTCTACTTCCGTAGCGGTTGCAGAAAAACCGGCGATGCCAGAACTCAAGATGCCAGAAATTCCGTCCTTACCGGGTAACTTCAAATTTCCGGAGATGCAAATGCCGGGAAGTTTTGAAATTCCGGAGTTACCGACCAAGCTCGAAATGCCGGAGCTTCCGGGGAACTTTGAGATGCCGGAGTTACCGTCCGCATTCGGTGGCCTTAAAATGCCAGTCATTCCAGGTACTCAAATTCGAACCGCGGAAAAACCAACGACTCCGCCGACCCGCGTCCCAGTCCCGGAAGTCAAATCTGAAGCCATCAAAGCGGTCATCGCCGCTGTAGACAGCGAAATCGCCGCCATCTCCAACGAAGCGAAGCGATCGAACGCAAAGAAAAATCGCGACCGTACTATTCTCTCTCGCTTGAACGCAAAAGATCGTAAAGAATATGCTCAAATGACCGAGGACGCGTTAAAATCAAAGCAAGCCGTCATGAACATGAATCCAGCTGCGAAAGATCCGACTCCGGATACTTTCGTTGGCATCGAAGCGTCTGGCGATTTTTCCAATTTGGCGCTCGAGAGTGACATCCTCGCTAACATCGAAGCCGAAAAAGCCGCCGCAGCGAAAGCGGCGAGAGATAAGAAACAAAAAGCTGCCGCTGCGGACGCCGCGAAAGTTCAAGCTGAACTTAAGAAGCAAATCATGGCATCCGCGAAATCGATGAAAGCTGGCTTAGATGCCGGGAAAAGCGAGAAGAAGCTGGTGAAGGAACCAAAGGCGGCCAAACCGGCAGCTGCGGCCGCTGCTGCAGCTCCGGAGGCGGCTCCAGCCAAACCGGCCGCGCCGAAGCCGACACCTGTCGTCGCTGCGGCCCCGGTCGTCACGAACGACAAGAACGCCGAAGAAGCCCAAGCTTGGATTGACGCCTGGAAATCCAACGGCTCGAACAAAGCCACCGCGGCGTCGGCTTCCGCGGATAGTAGTGACTCTAGCAACAACACCAACAACGAAGGCGCGGCGGAAGCGCAAGCTTGGATAGATGCGTGGAAGGCTAAACAGTAAAAAATTCTGAATATATACATATACATACACACACACACACACAGTGAATAATTGAATAAAAAAGCTCTCTCTTCATTCTCTTCTCCCTTCTCTTCATTTTCTTCACGCTCCGTCAGGCAAAAAAAATGTTGTTGTAAAATAATTCGCCGCGCACGATAAAAGAGGATGGCATCGAAACGCCAAGCCAGCATTACCGGCACTCCGGGTCGTCCGGTGCCTTATCGGCATCGCGATGCTGCTGAATACGACGACGACGACGTGGAGAATGGCGATAAAAAACGCTCCGCGTCTTCATCCAAGAGAAGTATCGTTGTTCGTAAAATTCGATTATTTATTCAAACGAAACTGGAATCGTTTCGCGTGCGCGCGGAAGTGACCGCCTCGTCTGGTTCTGCCGGGAGAAGGGAATTAATCGCTCTGTTTTCATTCTTGTCTCTGAGCATGCTCGTCGTGTTTGCGCTGATGATTTGGTATTCATTGGCTGGGAGCTTTGGTGCTTCTGGTGGTGGTGCTTCTTCTATTAAGAATAAGAGTTTGAGCATGTTACCAAAAGAGATTGAGGTAAAGATTGAGCGATGGCAACAGCTCGGAGGGAGACAGTTGTACGACCCGAACGATGGCGGTGGGATCTTTCCCAAGTTTAAAGAGCAACCTGCGGTAAAAAAACGCTCTTCTCCTTCTTCTTCTTCGGGGACGACATCCGACTCGTCCTCAGAAGAGGAAGACGATACTGTCGTCGCCGCAGACATCGAGGATGAAGAGGAAAGCACCAACGAAGCAAATGGGAATGGCGGCGCGCGCGTGCCGCACGGGGAAGGTTGGAAGTACTCCTCGTGGACAAAAACGTGGAAAGTTAAGGATATCGAGAAAACTGGGATCGAGACCGAGGAAAATGCGGTTTGGTTTTCGAGGAAGAGCGTTCAAAATCGCTTGGATTTTTCAAAGTTTATTGATTGTAAACGAGAGGCAGAAGAAGAAGAAGAAAATGACGGTAACGATACAAAAGCGACGACGCGAACATCGTTCAATGAAGGTGCGCTGAAGCTGTTGAACGCCTTGCATCAAGAACAGCTGGCCGTAACGCAGAAGAACTATCAAGTACACGGCTTTAACGACACAGATAAAAAACGCATCGCGGAACTCTTTCCTCCGCACTCTCCGTTCGTGCTGTGGAAGAAACACGGTCCATCTTCACGATTGATACAACCGACATGCGCGCTTGTTGGAAATGGAGGAGAGCTTCGCAAGTTCAACTACGGCGATGCCATCGATAGTCACGATTTAGTCGTTCGATTGAACCAAGCGCCAACGATGGGCCACGCCGTTTGGGTGGGAAGAAAAACTACCCATCGCGCTTTGAATCGATTATGGACGAGGCATTACACGAGAATTCCGCACCACATCTATCGCGGATTCGTCTTGCCTTTAGAACGGAACTTGAGACTTGTCACTTTACGCTCGGATAAAGACGAATTTACGAAGTTGCACGATAAAGTTCGTGCGGAGAGGAAAGATGCGAGTGTTACGTATTTGACTACCACTCCGATACGACACGCGAAATTTTTGCTCGAAAAGTTTCGCGAAGAAGAGTGCGTCAAGAAACACAAAGGACCGTATTTTGGCGGTAATGTTCCATCCACGGGATTAGCTATGTTTATGGTGATGTCGAAAACGTGTAGCGTGGTGGATTTATACGGCTTTGGAGAGTCCAAATCTGGCGGTGAGGAGGACGAGAAAGAGGAGGATCCTGCTGCGGCTTATAAGTATCACTACTACAAAACCAGCGGCAATCGCGCTGTTGGCGACGACGTCCACTGCTTCGAGTGCGAACGGTTAATGTTGAAGAAGATGTATGACGAGAACGTTATTTTGGGTTCTTTTTGCGGCGGAAGCGAGAAGCAAAAAGGTGACTACGCGTGTGGATGTAGGAAATTGAAATGTCAGCCTCGCCCGCTGGTTTCTTCTTCTCCTGATAACGACGATGAAAACGGATACTGTCCGGATAAAAACTGTCGCGTCGTCGACGCTCGAGTAGCGCTCACCGAAGATGAGCTAGGTCGCACCCGAAGAGAAATTGAACGAAACGAACGAGACAGTAGAAAGAAGCGCGAGAAGAACGCGAAAGCCAAGTCGGCGTTTGCCGCGGAAGAGAGAGAAAAGCGAACTCGACTGGAAAAGTAGTACTACTAGAAAGAGAGAGAGAGAGAGAGGACAAAAAAGATAGCACGCGATAGAGAGAGAGAGAGAGAGAGAGAGAGAGAGAGTGGGAGTCGCGCGGTAGCTCACGCGTGTACTTGACGTAGATTTTAGATGTAGAGAGCTTTAATATTTATACCACGTAGGAAATTGACTTGACTTGATTGACTCCTGTGACCTAAAATTTTTTCTCTCGGGCCTTCGTCAGGAGCGGTTCAAATTTGGGAAAAGGCACCTCCGGTCTTCACTTTTCGACAACAGCAGCGCGTAGACGCGACGTCGCCGTTTGCTGTTGTTGAGTCAAAAAGTCAACTCTCTTTTTACACATCTTCGATCGAGGCATATTTTCGCGCGTGCAAATCGAGAGCGAAAATGGCAAACACCGCGTCGCATCATCCCACCGCGTGCCAAGGTGATCGATCCATCGCTTCCGCGCGCGTCAATTCGAAAGACGGTGGCGCCGGGAAATTGCTCCTCGGAAAAGACGCCGTAAAGTTATCGAGCGACTGGGGACCGGCGAATATGAACTTGACTTTAGATACAGTGGATATTTTCGCGAGTAACTACAACATTTTCGAGCCGGAAGTGAGAAGAGGATTCTTTTACGCGCTGTTTTTCACCCGAGGGTTGCACGGCCAAGGGATTGGAAAATCGTCTAAGACAACGACGAATTCAAACGTCGTTGACACGGTGGTTGAATTGGGCGTAAAAGATCAGGATCAGTGGGTGCAAGCGATTTCGAAAGCGATCAAGAGCAGAAAAGAGAAAGAAAACGAAGAGAGCGTGTCGGTTGTGGATGTGAGCGCGTTTGTAGAAAGCGTGCCCGTTGTCTCGGACGCGTTGAAGAGCATTCGAGAGAAGCTGAAAAGTCTCCTAGAGAAGAAGAAAAAGACGAACAGCGATGAAGATGAAGACGCGTTTGCGACGCTTAACGTCTATGCGCCGTTAGAGAGCTCGTATTTGAACTGCAGTAGAACTTCCACTCGTGGTGGTAACTCCAATCAAACGACGACCTCAACGACTAACAAACACTTCACGCTGAAAAAGTTGGAGAAACCGAGACGGAAGTCGTACCTCGAAGTGAGCACGAAGCGTGTCAATCGGTTCGGGGACGTAATTTCGAACGTCGATTCGTCGACGGCGGGAGCGACAACCACCACCGGCACAACTGGTATCGTTTCTAAATCTCTTGAGAGCTCCTTTCAGCAACAACAACCAAAACCAAAGTCGTCCTTCTTACTCGATACCAAAAAGCGCACGATTTCCTCGCACGGCTACCAAGTTTCGGGAACGAAACGTACGTTTGAAAACCGCGACGGATCTGCGAAAGACGATGGAAAGGAGAAAGAAATTAGACTGCAACGGCTGAAGCTCATGAAGGAAAAAGAAGCCGAGAGGAAACGGTTGGCAGAAGAGGAAATGAGGAAGAGGCGCGAACATTACAGAGCCTCGGTCGAGGCGAAGAAACGCGCCTTGGACATTCAAGAGAAGTCAAAAACGACGATCATTTCCACGCCAAGTCCGTCCGATCGAACTTAATCCCATCGTTTCGGAGAGAAAGAACACACAAACACACATAATTAAACATGAACTATAAACAGAAAAGAAAACGAGAAGAAAGAAAGAAACAAAACGAGAAAAAGAAAAAGAAGAAAAAAAAACGGATACGTGTATAAAACAGACAGACATTATATTATTATTGAACATATTTTAGAAACCAATAGCAAACGAATTAGCAAGAAGGTGAGAATGAATGAAGAGGAGGTCCTGCATGTAAAAAATTGAGAGAAAGAATTTCACGGGGGGGGTAGCGAAGAGGAAGAGCTTTCTTTTCGCTTCAGAGAGAGAGAGAGTGTTTTTAATCGAATTGTCCGACACGTGGACAGCGCTCTCACGAGCAAAAAAGAAAAAAAAAAGTAATCTTGCACACACACTTTTTCCGAAACATCGTCATCATCATCATCATCATCATGCGCCTTCGACGCCTGACCAATCTCATAGCCTCCACGTCGCTCTCGACCAGCGGCGGCTCTGTTCCCACGCGTTCGTTCGCTTCTGGTGGGATTCCATCGTCCTCCTTTTCTGGAACGACGACGACGACGACGCGCAGATTTCTGTCGTCTACGTCGTCCCCGAAACCGAAAGGATTTTACGAACTCCGTCGGTATAAAATCCCAGCGTCGAAACGCGCGGAATACATCAAACTGTGCGAGGAATCCAGCGCGTTGAGGAAGAAATTAACCCCAGGATTCTGTGGTTTTTACGTCCCCGAAGTTGGCTCGGATTTGAACACCGTCACGCACATCTACCACTACGACGATTACGACCACCGGGACAAAGTTCGTTTGGATATGAAAGGAAACGAAGAGTGGCAAAATTTTTTACGAAAGTCTTTAGGAATGGTGGAAGAGCAAACGAGCGAGGTGTACATCGAAGCCGCGGTGGCGACGAATAGCGCCGGTTTAAGCGTGAATAGCTTTAAAGAGAAAGCTTCGAAGAGCAAGGATGGCGATGACTCTTCAATCTTCGAGATCCGAACGTACACGTTACAGTTAGGATACAATCCGATACCAAAGATGCAAAACTTATACGCGGAAGGTTTACCGTCTAAGATTGCCTCTGACACGGAAAAATTGAGCGAGCTTGTATGGATTGGATATGCAGACGTTGGAGATTTAAATAAATTCGTGGAAATTTGGAAATATCCGAGCTACCAATCCCACATTAAAGTCAGAGAAGCGGCGAGGACGGCGGATGCGTGGCGCGAAACCATCGGGAAAATTGCGCCAATGGTGACCCATTTTAACACGACGTTGTGCAGCGCAGCGCCGTTTTCGCCGGTGAAATAGCGGCTGTGTATACGTTCTACTTTGTGACCATCCTTTCGTTGTATTGATTAGCACGCGTTCAAACATAAACGTAAACATTTTTTTTTTCTCTCTCTCTTTCGCTTTCGTCACAAAGGAAGAGTACAAGAGTTGTGTAAAACACACACACGTTTTGCAAACTTCGTCGATTTCTTCATTCGTTCACCGCGCTCGCGCACTCAATATTGATGACGATGATGACTCCGATTTTAGCGACGCATCGAGCTGCGCTTTCTCACAACAACAAGACGAACGAGCGTTCGTCTTTACCTTCTTTCCTGTCTTCTTCGCGCGTGCACTCGTCGGCGAGAGCGTCGTCCTCTTCTTCCTCATCTGACGACGGCAAAAAAGTAGGCATCATCATCGTCGACCACGGGAGTCGCGCCAAGTCGAGCAACGAACAGTTGGAACGATTCGCGGAGATGTTTGCTATGATGTACGGGAACACTGGTGTCGATGATGCGAGCGGGTACGAAGTTGAACCGGCGCACATGGAACTCGCGTCGCCGTCTATCGCGGACGCCTTTCGCGAGTTGATTGAGACAAAAAATTGTAGGAAAGTGGTCGTGGCGCCATTCTTTCTGAGCCCAGGGAGACACGTGAAAGAGGATATTCCGCGGTTAGTGGAAGATGCCGCGAACGAATACAGAGGGAAGTACGAGTTGGAGTACATGGTAGCGGCTCCGATCGCTTTGCATCCGTTGATGACGACGATTATTCACGAACGCGTGGAAAAGTGTTTAGAGGTGAACGAGAAAGGCACAGGAGGCAAGTGCGATGTTTGTGTAAGAAAAGACGCCGGAATATCGTGCAAGATGAAGAGAGTGTAGATTAGATGATGAATGATAGCGATGTGTAAGTAGCAGCCTTTATATATTATAAAAATTAAGTATTTGTCGTGCAATGATTGCTTCGTTCGTCGTCGTCTTTCGGAAGTCATCACAGCTCGTGTTCTGATTTTTATTGTGTACACTATACTTCTCTCTTTTTTCTCTCTCTCTCTCTCTTTAGTTAAATAATGACGATTTCTTTTTCTTACGCTTTTCTTGCGGCGTGGAAGAGTTCGATGTATTCAATCGCCGGTCTGTTCCACGACCAGTCTTGACTCATGCAGTTAGCTTGCAACTTTCTGAAGGCGTCGATGTCGTTGTAGAACATGTCAATACCTCTATCTAACGCGTAATCGATCGAGCCTTCGTCAGTACCATCGAACGAGAATCCGTTCGGCGTCATGCCTTCCCAAGCAGCCTTGGCGTGATCGTGTTCGACGTCAAAAACGGTATCAGCTAAACCACCGGTGCGTCTGACTACTGGGACGGTGCCGTAACGCATGGCGATGAGCTGTGACAAACCGCACGGCTCAAACATAGACGGGACCAAAATCATATCTGCTCCGGCATAGATGAAGTGCGACATGGTTTCGTCGTAGAACAGGTGCAACGCAGCCGTGTTGTAGTGATTTTGCTTTAATTGGTGTGCCATGTCTTCGAATTCTCTTTGGACTTTCTCATCCGGCGCAGAGCCTAACAAGCACACTTGACACCCTCTCTCCAAAGCACGATAGATAGCTCTTTTAATCAGATGGATACCTTTTTGATGAGTCAATCGCGTGACGACACCAATCATAGGAACGTCTGGATTATTGTACAAGTTTGATCTCGAACATAACGCTTGTCTTGCTGCTGCTTTGCCCGGAATGACTTCGTCTTCGCCAAAGAACTGCGGTAAGAACTTATCGTTTCTCGGATCCCAGATGTCCGGGTCAATACCATTCACCACACCGTGCAATTTGTGCAAGTTTGGATTCACGCAACCTTCGTGGGCGATTTCCTTGGCGTACGTTCTCGACACTGTCGTGGCAATCGCGCAGTGGTGCATGGCGTCTGCAATCAACGCTTGACCGTAGTGCAAGTTGTGGATGGTGAAAATAACTTTCGGGTTATCCAAACCATACGGCGCATAATCTTCAGCTAAAAACTTGGCTACCGGTGCAGTTTGCCAATCGTGGATATGAATGATATCCGGATTTCTACCAGATTGCAACATCCACTCGAGCGCAGCTTTGGAAAAGAATCCAAAACGTTCTTGGTCAGTCATCGGGATCGAAAGGTAGTCCGTACCGTAAACCATGCCTACTTTAAACATTCCATTGTCCGGATCGATAAAGAACGTTTTGACGCCTTCAACGGTACCAGAATAGACGTGATTGTATGTTCCACCCCATTCAAAACCTTGCTCTTCTTTCAAGTCATCGATTAAATCGTATTTCATGCAATCGTACTTCGGCAAGACGACTTCGACTCTGTGTCCTTCGGCTTCAACCGCAAGCGATAACGACGTGACGACGTCGCCTAAACCACCAACTTTGGCAATCGGCGCCATTTCAACAGCGACAGACATGACGTGCATCGGCTTTTCCACAGCTTTGGATCCATCCGCGTTGATACCTCCAGTGATAGGCAAGTGATAGTCTAAACGGTTACGATTATCGTAGTTGTTACCATCTTGGTCGCAAAAGACGAAATCAAACATGAACGCGTCTTTCGGCGCGGTCAACTCGACGGAGAAATAGTCTTTCGAATCCGCCTTGCAGCTCGGATCCGGGGACATTTTCGTCATCGGTAACGCCTGTTCGTGGTTCCATCGGTTCCATCCGCCGACGACGGAAACACCCATTGCATCTCTTAAATTCGTGTTCTTTGGATTATAGCACAACTTGAACGGTTCGCCGGCTTTTGGAAACTCTGGAATGGTGAACAAAACGTGCGCTCTTTGCTTCGCCGTGAGCTCCGCCGCCTTTACCTTCGCAATTTCCTTCAATTTCGTTCGTTCCGCTTGTCTCAGCTCCTCCAAGCGATCTTCCTCTTCTCTCTCAAGACGAAGTTTTGCGTAGATTTTGATGCACGACTCGATTCGAGACCTCTCCAGCATTTCGTTTGCGCCTGCAATTGGAACGTGGAAGTCGCCTCTGTTGTTGTTATCGTACGTGCCATTACCATCAGAGAAAACAAAATCTAAAATAACCGCTTTGCTCGGCACAGAAACCTCCAAGTCGAACCAGACGGCAGAGTCACCGGCAACGGCCGGAGCTCTCGGTCTCATTTCAAACTGTTCAGCACCACTCGACCATTGGTTAGTACCAAAATGAGCAAAAACTTTCGGTCTACCGTTCAGAACGGTGTTTTGGTTACAGTAGGAAACCGTGACGGATTGACCGGGCACCGGCATGGCTGGAGAAACAGTCCAGAGCGAGTCGTTCTTAGGCGCTTGACCGTGAGAATGCTGTTCCATGCATCTGACTTTGTCACCAGCGATTTTCATCGCCTCCGCCCAATCTCTTTTTGCCCCCGGAGATGCCTCAGACTCTCTCGCCAATTCTTCGTATTTTGCTCTTAAGTGTGTGATATCGTTGTCGTTCAAAATTTCCGTCTTTTCTTGCAGCTTTTTCGCTCTTTCTTCCGCTTTTGCATACTCAGCGTCGGCTTTTGCTTTCGCAGCGTCCGCTTTGGCCTGTTCCTCTCTCGCAAGCTCTTCAATTTGGAGTTGTCTTTCGAGTGCTTTCCTTTCCGCTTCCGCTTGCGCTTGCGCCTCCGCTTCGGCGATGGCTCGAGCTTCAGCTTCCGCTCTCGCCGTCGCTTCTGCCTGAGCCGCTTCTCTCGCTTCCCTTTCCACTCTCTCTTTTTCCGCTTGCGCAGTCAACGCTTCCTTTTCCGCTTGCGCTTTCGCCAAGGCTTGTTCGCGTAATTTTTTTGCCTCTGCGGCTGCTTTCAACTCCTCCGCTTCTTGCTTCAAACGCATCAACGTTTCTTTCGCCTTCTTCGCCTCTTCCATCTTTTTCACCTCTGCCGCGCGTTTAGCTTCTTCTTCTTCTTCCGCTTTTCTTTTCAACTCTGCTTCGGCTTCGGCTACTTTTTTCGCAGCCAACTCTTCGGCTTCTTTTGCTTCTCGGATAGCTTTGTTCTTCTTTGCCGCCTCCGCAACTTCCCGCTTGGCGAGTTCGTCTTCGACCATACCCAACTGACGGATTTTAGCCGCTTCCGCTTGCTTCTTTTCGAGAAGATCGCGAATAGCTTGCGAGCCTGGAGACTCTATCGTTTTGGGGGATACTTCTGCTACGGCAGCTTCTTGCTTCTTCTCTTCAGCGAGTTTCTGTAATCTCTTCGTTTCAGCTTCCATGGCTTTCAGCTCAGCTTGCGCGGCGGCAATCTTTTCCGCATTCGCGCGCGCTTCTTTTTGTTGCTTCTCGACAATCAAACGAGCTTCTTCTTCCTTCGCTTTTTGTTTTGCTTCGGCCAGCTGTCTCGCCGATTCGGCCTCAGCTTTCGCTCGTTCCGCCTCTTCAGCTTCCTTCTTTTGTGACTCCAGTTGGTCTCCGATGTCCTCAATCGCGCGAAGGTCCGATTGCATTTCCAAGTTTTCCAAAAGCTCTGATTCTAACCTTTCCACTATGAAAGCTCTATCCAAGAACGGATCGTTAATGCCTGAGCGAATTCCGGAATTCGTGTTCAAGAAATCGCCCGACTCTTCCAAATATGCGGCATACTTTGCCTCCTCAGCTTCTGCCATCAGCCTCGAGGCTTCCAACTCTTCCGCTTCTTTTCTCGCCTGCTCTTCTTTCGCCAACAAAGCTTTCATCTCGTCGTCCATGACAACCGCGACAACATCAACGTCTTCTTTGTGCTTCTCCGCTTCCATGTGCGCGACTCTCGCTTTGCGTTCATCCGCCGGTTTTGGTTTCTGCGTCGTCGTCGTCGTCACCGGATTGTCGTGCTCTGGCTCTACGTTATTCGCATTACTCACAGCGGTGCCTTTGTTGCTGTTCTTCTTCTTTAAACGTTCGTTCTCTTCCACTTGCGCTCTCATTTTCAAAAGTTTCTCGCGTTCTTCTCTCAAGCGTTCCAGCTCTTTCCGAGCGATTTCTTTGGCATCCGGCGCTCTCGTCTTCGTTTGCGATTGAATAATGTTCGCGCCGTTCCCGTTCGCGACTTCTCTTTTCAGCGCGTTGATTCTCGATCGCATTGCTCTCACGTCCGCCGCTCTCGGTTTCGAATCCGAATCTGGGTCAAGCATGTCTCTAAACTCTTGTTCCAAATTCGCGAGCTCTTGAGATATCGTGCACTGCGAAGATGTATCCGACGACGCCGCAGATGACATGCGCGCGATGATTCTTCCTCTTCCTCCTCTGCATTGAAGAGGAGTGCCTTTGCCGGTGTGAGATGATCCCGCGTTGGTTATCGCGCTCGCATCGTTGCTCTCGCTCGCGATGCGATCAGAAGATACCACCCCTCCGTGACTTTTCCTCCTCGTTAATCCCGTCGATGATGATGGTCGAAGATTATCCGATGTGGAAAAAGCGGAAGCTACGGTTGCGGTGGTAATCTTCTTCTTCGTCGCTCTGAGCGCGTTGCGTCGAAACCATCGCGACGTTTTCGTCGTCGTCGTCGCAGTCTGGGGCGCCGTGGTTCCTCGCATTGTTGTTTATCTCTCTCTCTCTCTCTCTCTCTTTGAGGAAGTCCCCGCGCGCGCTACAACAATGGACACAACTATTAAGAGTGTTTGTGGGTTGTGTGTACTTATTGGGGAAATAGAGGAACGGACGAAAGGACGAAAGGACGAGATGACTCCATAGATTTTCTCTCTCTCTCGTTTTTTTTTTCGCCCTTTTTTGTTTGTTTGTTGGACTGCTTTGGACTGTTGTGGTTAGTTAAGCTGATGAAGCAGGAAGAGGAGAGACAAAAAAGCAAAGAAGAAAGAAAATATTATTACACATCTTTCGTGTTCACTCACGTGTGGTTACTGTGATAAAAAAAATTAGCACGCTACACGTATCATTTAAATGTACTCGGGTAACTCGTCCAAGACTTCGTCGAATTCGACTCGGAATTCCTCCTTGCCTCTGTTACTCGTTCCGCTGACGTATAAGACTTTACTTCCGTCGTTTTTTTGGACTCCCCACACTTGAGAGTGACTCAGTAAGGAGAGGAAAGAAGTGACGAGTAATCCGGCGAAACCGGCATAGACGAAAGGAACGCCCGGGTCGGTTTTCAATTCTAAGCCAGTCGCACCGGATATTTCCTCGATGACTAAGGAGATATTGTCCACATCGATTGGTTTTTTTGAAGTTGGGCGTCGAACGCCAACGAAGGCGCCTTTGGAATCGTAAATGGCGACGGACTGGAAGTCTCGCGCGACGAGGGAGATGCCTTTTTTGTTTTCGCTCACGTTGGCGTTATCCCCGAGGGGGAGGAAAGTACCCCAGATTTTACCCTTGAAATCGCCTTTGTTTTCCAAATTCGCCATCGGTAACACGAGTTCTTCTCGTTTGCTACTGCTGCCACTACTAATACTACTAATACTACTGCCACTGCTGCTGCTGCCACTATCGCTATTAATATCGCTATTCGCGATGTCCTCCTCGACTTTTGGTATCACCGTGACTCTCATAGAACTCATGGACCAATCCGTTTGGTACATAGTCACGCCTCCGTATCGTAACGGCACGTTTACTGATATCACTTTGTTATCCACCTCGTTGCCTTTTTCGTCAATGACGGATAAGTTGGAGTAAAACTGACTGACTTGACCGCTCGGTAAATAATCGATGGTGAAATCCTTCACGAAAACTTGATTCGTTTTCGCGAATTTCGGCACTCTCGACAACGGTGATCCTCTGGTCAATCCATCCGAAATGGTGAAACTAGTGTCTTTCGGTGCCATGACAGATCCACCGAGGCCACCTAAGCCGCTATACGCGCACCCGCCAAGCGTTAAGAGGAGCGCGAAGTGAACGCCAATCGGCGCTAATCGACCAATCAAACCTTTAAACGCGTATAAATACTGCTCTTGATCTTGCTCTCTCAAGAAAACTTGGTAGCCACGCTCGGCTAAACTGTTCGCTAAATCTATCACTCTCGCATCTTTCACGCTCTCTCTTTCGTCCATGGTTTTTGAGTTGACTAAAAATTTTGGCTTCTTGATAAACTTCCACTTCGCCGCGACTCTCCACACCGGTAACTGTTTGGTCACCGTACAAGCCGTCAACGAAACCGCCAACAACGATAGTAACGATAAGAAATACCAAGTAGTATACACGTGGTCTAACCCGTTATTTAAGATGAACGTGAAATCCAACATGCCGAAAAGTGGAGCGTCTTTACCTACAGGATAATTTTCCACGTACCACGCGTAACTTTTATTCTGTTCAATGACGGTACCTAAAGCCGAGAAACCTGCGATGGCGCCAAACTCTGAAATTGCCAACGGTAGCGAAGAAACTTGTTTCAGCGCTTTCTTGTACGTCTTTTTCATATCGCTGATTAAGAATTCGTTAAACGCTTGATCTTCCTCTTCTTTCGTCCGTGTCGTCCTGCCTATCGTCGGTTGCGGTGCTTTCGTCTTCTCGTCGTTGTTACCATTTACTGCGGTGACAACAACGCGTGTTCCTCGCAACTTTTGATTTCTGTTTGTCGTCATTTTTGTACTGTTGCTAATAAGTATAGACTTAGTTCTCGTGGTATTCGATATCATCGTCGTCGTCGTTGTTTTCGCATGTCTGAAGCTTATTTTGTGTTGAACCGTCGAAGACGACGACGACGACGAGAGACAACAACGCTTTACTCTTCTCGACGAAAACAAAGACGAATATCGACGACAAGCGCTCATCGTCGTTTTCCTCGCGGTCGTCTCCGTCGTCGGCGACGATAGTTTCGGTTGATTGTGATTGTAATAACACAAAGAATGCATTTTTTTCTCTCTCTCTCCCGCTTTTTCTCTCACGCGCCGTCTTTCCTCTTCACGGGAGGAAGTGAATTAAATACTCTCTTTCTGAAGTTAAAGCGACGTCGTGCACTTTTCTTCTCTTCGTCTATCTGTCTGCCTGCGCTGTGTACCGAAGAGAGAGTTCTTTCCGGCCTCGTCGCGGAAGGAAGTAATTTATCCAAACTTTGTGAGAAAGACGGATAAAAAAGTGAAGCAGGTGGAAGAAAGAGAAGCGATTTACTTTTACATAATATACTAGCTATACTAAAATACATTTGAAATACACGCGGTGCTGCTCTAAAAACGATTAAGCTATCATCAATCAATCCATCTCGGAACACTCGTAGATTAACCCCAAGTTATCGACTATTTTGTGCCAGACCGAGCATGACGGGTTGCCGCACTGGACCCAAGTCGTACCCGTCGTCAAGTTTTGTTTATTTACTCTTCGCTCGGTTCGTATGCCTGCGCGCGCGTTTATTTGGACGAAAGAGAGAAAGAATAACGGTGTAAAGGTCAGATTCATGTTTGTTACGAGAGAGAGAGAGAGAGAAAGATAGAAAGAGAATGCGCGAAGCGTTCATTCGATCGAGCAAGAAACGTACCGCACTTGTTGCAGGTGAACAGCATCTTCGTCGTCCGTCGACTCGAGTTTATTGGGATTCCTTTCAACTCCTCTTCGACGTCCTCGTCGTCCTCGCCTCCTCCATCAACTCTCGACGCCGACGCCGACGACTCGGCTTCAATCCGAAGCGCGGGTTGTTCGGATGCTAAAGACGAATAATCGATGTTACTGCTGGCAAACGGAGACTCCGAGACGACTTTCCAAGACGTCTTTTTTTCTCCCTCCGCATCTTCTCCGTTCGTCGACGACGACGAAGTCACCCACCACCACGTTCTGCCGTAACGACGATGGGAACGACGACAACGAGGCCCCGAAGCGTTGTTACTATTGTTCGTCGTTATCTTCTTCTCGCGGACGACGTAACCGTGACGCGCGCTCGTCGTTGTCGTCGTTCTTTGCGAGAACGCGACGACGCAACGAGGGGAAGACAACATCTTCTTCTTCCTTCTTCTTCTCCTCTCACGACGACGGGCTCTTTTGCTTTTGATGGTGTGCGAGAGGCGTGTTTTTTGACGAAAAAGAGGGAAAAAAAAGCAAAGAAACTCGGACAAAAAGGATGAATGAAGTGCGTTTATTTCAAACTAAAAAATTCGCGTAAGCTCAAAGTGACTCGAACCCGCGTTTGCCATTACATAAAATAAACACAGACACACAACATTAATGGTACTCTTTTTATCTATCTCTCCGAGAGTTCTAATCTCTCGTCGATGCAAAAAGTTTTTCCTCTTCTTCCCTCTCTCTTTCTTCCTCTCTCTCTCTCTCGCGCGCGTGTGTGTGTGTTCGTAAAAGAAAACGCGCTTCACAAATCGCAACTGTAAGCCGTTCAACTGCAAAACCCACACCCTCTCTCTCTCTCTCTTTCTAAATAATTCTTATATATTTTTAAATTAGATGATTAGAAAGAGGCGAGGATGGCGTCCGCCTTGGAGGCGGCTTCCGCAGCCAACGGGGAGGCGGCGTCCAAGTCCTTCGATCGGATGGCAAAGTCAAGCGATTCGATGGTCTTGAACAAGTCCTTGGCGGCATCCGCATCGCCACCCTTCTCCGCGACGAGGTTGTTGACGTCAAATCTCAAAGTGTACACAGCACGTCTCAAGGCGTTACCGGCTTCGGTCCAGTACTTCTTGTTGACGTATTCGGAAACTTCCCCGGACAAACGAGAAGACGCTTCCTTCGCTCTCGCCGCAGTTTGTTCCGTGGACAACTTTTGCAACGCAAATCTGGACGGCGTGTCGGATCTCGTGGATTGGTTGAGGTTCAAGTCACGCGCCTGTGTTATTGGTGTGGATAAAAAAGATTGATTTCACACGTCAGTCTTTGTTAATTTTCCAAAGAGAGAGAGAGAGAGGAAAGGAAGAACAAAACTCGTTTGTTGTTTCACGAGGGAGGGAGGGAGTGAGAAAACGCCCTCCACTCCTCCAAAAAAAACAAACAAAAATTTTTTGTGTGTAGTTCTAACGAACTTTTTCACCACCGACCGGACGGGACGACTTTGATACACATAAAATCAAAAATCAATCACATTCGGATTGGAGAAGATATCGCTCTCTCTTCCCCTGAGCAAAAAACCAACTTCGAACTTTCGCGCGCGCGAAGAAAAAATTCGTAAACCAATACGGTTCTACACGAAGCGATAGGAGTAAAAACATACCTCGTAGATGAGCTGCAAACCACCAACGTTTTCGGCTCTCTTATCCGTGAGTTCGATGGCGTTCAACGCCAAAGCCGGGGACGCTTGCAAGGCAACGACGGACGCGGCGACGAAGGAGATGCTCTGTTGTTTTTTTTCAATTTTTTTGGTTTTGTTTTTTGTTGGGAGGAAAGCGTTCCCGATTGGTTGTGAAGTGAAAGAGAGGAGGAGAATTCGGTGAGTAAAAACGCCCCCAAGCGATGCCAAAATAAACCCAAAATTCTAATCGAACGAGAGGAAAACTTGAATAAACATTTCCTTTATTCAAATCGACGCTCGCATTTTCGTTTTACCACTCGCGAGTGTATGTTCTAACCGACGATCGTTACGCGATTGCAAAAAATCTCTGAGATGCCACACTAAGCGAAAATTTTTTTCGTACCTTCTTGGCGAATTCGTTGGACGCTTGGACGCCGACGACAACCTTTTGGGACTTCTTGGCGGCAGATTTGACCGAAACCAAGTTGGCGGTGAACGATGAAGTTAAAGCAGACAT
>Ga0181559_10000803_pt1 | contig 29941 bp, 20 predicted proteins | sample 011ome_21_FD_133752 | JGI IMG/M metagenome (GOLD analysis project Ga0181559, IMG submission 133752) | Coastal salt marsh microbial communities from the Groves Creek Marsh, Skidaway Island, Georgia - 011508AT metaG (megahit assembly) | ecosystem: Environmental > Aquatic > Marine > Intertidal... | reverse complement strand
CGATATGTTCTTCCGATTCACTCATCGAAGGTTTAGCAGTCATCAGGATCAATGGAGCGGTCTCTGATGTAACGAATACCCTCGTTTTCGAGAAGGCTGCGCTTGCGATCAATTGGTTCGCCATCGTTTTGCCCGGCAAATCCCCAGATCGTCAGGTCTCCTTCAACGACACGGTGAAAGGGCGTGTCTGGTGCGAAAGGGTTTCGGCGCAGGGCCTGGCCGATTGCCAGGGCAGATCGGCACGAGATGTATTTTCCGAGAAGTCCGTAAGTTGTCACCTTTCTTTGCGGGATCAGAGGCAGGGCATCGTAGACCTTTTTTTCAAACTCGGTCGGTGGTCGTTCGGGGTTCATGAAGGGGAACGGTAGAAAAAATAGGAGCTTGTGCAATTGCTGGCTTGGCGAAAATGGCGCAGACTCTATGGTTTTCTCACATGATTGATTGGTTTCAGCAGTTTGTCCCAGCTTCGATTGACCTCTCGATTCTCGCTATGTATGGCATTCTTGTGCTGGTGGTAGTCGCGTTTTTCCGGGAATGGGGTAGTCCAGATATCGTTGCACTGGCAGCGATGGGAGCGGTTTTGTTGCTCGGGTTGTTACCCTTGCAGGATCAGATTATTGAAGGGGAGATCGTAGCTCGAGGTGTGTTGAGTGTTTTCAGTAACGGGGCACCAATAACGATTGCATGCATGTTCGTCCTCAGTGCAGGTCTGGAAAGGACGGGGGCGATTGATGCGATGGGGAAATTCTTTTCCAAGGTGGCGGGGAAAAGCGAGCTGCGCGTCATGCTCGTGATGATGACCATGGTTGCGGTGCTGTCGGCTTTTGTGAACAACACTCCAATTGTCGTCGTTTTTCTTCCGATCGTATTGGCTCATGCCCGGGTGATGAATCTGCGAGCCTCCAAGTTGCTGATTCCGCTTTCGTTTGCCTCGATTCTCGGCGGAACCTGCACGCTCACGGGGTCGTCAACGAATTTGATCATCGACGGGGTTAGCCAGGAGTATGGGCAAATGGCCTTCGGGATGTTTGAACTGACAAAGCTTGGAATCATTTACGCAGTGATCGGGTTTTTGTACCTGATCTTTGTAGGGAGAAAGTTGTTGCCTAATCGACAATTGCTGAGCGAATTGATCGACAGCGATGTGTCACGCGAGGTGCTGACGCAGTTCCAGGTCGAGCCAGGATCAGAGCTGGTCGGGAAAACGCTTGTGGAAACGCTTCTCAAGAGATATCCGAAATGCCATGTATTGGAAGTGCGGCGTCGCGGTCGAACGCTGCCGACGGCGCTGGATGAATTGGTGATCAATGAGAAGGACAGGCTTCTTATCACCGTTCACGGAGAGGCGGTAAAGGAATTGCGAGAGGATGGCGGGGTCCGATTTGCAGGACAGGATGAACTCAACCTGACGCAGCTGGAAACGCGAGAATTAAAATTGCTTGAAGGCATTGTCGGACCGCGCTCTACGATGGTTGGGAAAACGCTGCAGGAGGTCGGCTTTCGCCGCAATTTCGGAATTAACGTTCTGGCGATTCACCGGCAGGGGGAAAATCTGCAAAAGGATTTCAATTCGGTGAAGCTCGCTTTCGGAGACACCTTATTTATGGAGGGGCCTCCTGAGGCGTTTTCGCGCCTGCAATCACAGAAAGATTTCGTGAGCATTTCGGAGTCACCGGAAATCACGGTGAATCCAAAAAAGGTATGGATTGGAGCGGCGATTGCCTTGGCTTTTGTGTTGGGAGCTTCTTTTAAAGTGCTTGGAATTCCCGCTTTGGCGATTCTGGTAGCACTGGCGATGATTCTGTTACGGTGCGTCACCGCCCAGCAGGCTTACGAGGCGGTGCAGTGGAATATTGTATTTCTGATTTTTGGCATGCTTTCCCTGGGGTTGGCGATGGAGCAGACCGGTGCAGCGCAGCAACTGGTGAATGGGCTGATGGCTGTTTTTGGAGATTTCTCCCCCTTTGTGATTCTCGCAGTGGTTTATTTGCTAAGTTCTACCCTTACGGAACTGATCAGCAATAATGCAGTAGCAGCTTTGCTCACTCCGATCATTATTGGAATGGCGAGCAAAGTGAGTTACCTGGGAGAACTGGGCGTCGATCCTCGTCCTTTCATCGTTGCGATGATGTTCGGGTGTAGCGCGAGTTTTGCTACTCCGATCGGGTATCAGACGAATACCTACGTCTATGGTGCCGGGGGATACAAATTCACGGATTTTCCCAAGATCGGAATTCCGCTGAACCTCCTGTTGTGGATTGTGGCATTTTTCCTGATCCCGATTTTCTGGCCATTTCGCTGAAATCATGATTTCAGAGGGGTCGCGGGTGGAAAAAGAGCAGGTTTTATTTCGTATTGACGACACGCTCAGTGCTTCGAGCTATCGGGAAAATTTGGCAAAAAGCCAGGCACTTAAAGCTGTTCTCGCTCGCCTATCCGCAGAGGCACAGGGTGTCGCTTCCATTAGCTTCCCCGAAGAGCTTGTCAAGCTGCGCCCTGACTTGGTTGATCGTGAAAATGCGCTCTTTAATAAGCGTGAGAAAGAGCTCACCGAGCAAAGTTACATTATTGATCGCAGTCTGAAGCTCGCATCGGATGAACTCACAATGACGATTCCTCTTGTTCAGAAAGGTATCGTCTCTCGGGTTGAGCAGCTTCGACTTGAGCGCGAAGTCAACGAGCTTGAAGGAAAGCTCCAAGAACTTGTCGGCGGTCGTCAGCAGGAAGCAATGGAAAAATACAACGAGGCGAAAGCGCAGATCGAGGAACTCAAGGAGGTGCTGGAAGGCCGTGAAGACCGCGTCAAACGAACCCTCGTTCGGTCGCCCGTTTCCGGAACTGTAAATAAACTTCACATCAGCACTATTGGTGGAGTCGTCCAGGGGGGGAGCCCATGGTTGAGATCGTGCCTGATAATGAGACTCTTCTCGTCGAGGCAAAAGTCCGTCCTTCCGACATAGCATTTCTCCGTCCCGGACAGGAAGCGACTCTCAAGTTTTCCGCCTACGAATTTTCCATCTACGGAGGTCTCAAAGGTACTGTTGAGCAAATTAGTGCTGATACGATCGAAGATGAAGTTGACAAGCAGCACTACTACATGATCAAAGTACGAAATGCCGAGGGCAGATTGATAAAGAACGGCGAGGAACTTGAGATTATCCCGGGGATGACTGTGGAAGTCGATGTGCTCACCGGGCGACGCACAGTTTTGCAGTACATCACCAAGCCTTTTCATCGCATGCGTTTCAGTGCTCTGCGGGAACGATAGTAGAAACCCTAACTAAAACACAAAAATGGAGTTTGAATCAGAAATTGGGTTTACCGATGCGGTGGCAAGTAACCTGGGTGATTGGGAAGCCGTTCATTTCCCTTCCAATGAGCACTGTCGCGAAGAGGAGAAAATCAAGGTTGATACCGTCACCCATCACTCTTTCGCAATGGATTACAGAGAGGAAGATTTTTCCCTTTTTGCAAAAGTATCCGGGTAATTCCTTGAAGATGAAATCCTGACCGGAACCGGACAGTCTATTTGATCGCCTTACCCTGTTGACTCCTGAGCCATATCCTGTTGAGTTGGCGCTATGGCAATAGAAGGGCTTTCCCGTGAGGAACTGGAAGAATTGGTCGCTATTTTGGAGCGTCGGCTCAAGGTGATCGGCGATGCGGAAATGCGGGAAAACGATCCGGACGAGCAACTTCGGCAACTTCAGGAGGTGTCAGAATCAATTCAGATATTTCACGAATCAAAACGTGAAAAGATTCCCGTCCGTCTCCGTCACTTCCTCGAAAATAGTAGTTTGAACAAGGCTCTCGACTGGGCTCGTGAGGCTGTGGCGACAGAGTAGACTCGGATTCATTCGATTTGTGCAGCTCTTATCGAACTCGAATCAATTCGAGTCTACGTATCTTTAAATACGGGCTCATGCACACGCCCCTCATTCAGGTCGATCCGCTCGGGGCGCCCTTTGTGCATGTAAACGACCTCGGTGTGATCAAGTCCCATCATCGCCATGACTGTCGAATGGATGTCGTGGACGTGCAGCTTGTCTTCCACAGCAAAGAGCCCCAGTTCGTCCGTCGCGCCGATCGTTTGACCGCCCTTAGCACCGCCGCCGGCCATCCACATCGTGAATCCAGTCGGGTTGTGATCGCGACCGTCGCCTTTTTCGCTCATGGGCGTGCGGCCAAATTCTCCGCCCCAGATGATGAGAGTGTCATCGAGTAATCCACGTTGCTTCAAATCCTGAATCAATCCGACGATGGGAACGTCCACATTTCGACAAAGCCGGCTGTGGTTCTCTTCCATCTTCGAATGGCTGTCCCACTTGCTTCCCGCTCCGTGATAGAGCTGGATAAATCGCACACCTCGCTCCACAAGTCGGCGGGCCATGAGGCACTGTCGACCGTAGATCTGTGTTTCTTTCTGATCGAGCCCGTAGAGTTTTTTGATATGCTCCGGTTCGCTTTCAAGATCGATTGCTTCGGGTGCTTCCGCCTGCATTCGGAAAGCGAGTTCATAGCTGCGGATGCGCGCTTCCAGTTCAGTGTTGGAAGTACGAGAATCAAAATGGTTTTCGTTGAGTTGCTGGAGAAAACCGAGTTTCTGTTCCTGTCTCTTGTCGGAAACACCGCCCGGATTGTGGAGGTTCTTGATAGGTTCCGCTCCGTTTTCGAGAAGGACCCCCTGGTGAACAGCTGGAATGAATCCTGATCCCCAGGTCCGCGCGCCGTTGACGACCATGGCATTGGAATCCTTGATCACGACAAAGGCAGGGAGGCTCTGGTTTTCGGTTCCCAATCCGTAGGAAATCCACGAACCGAGAGAGGGGCGTCCACCAAAAACGGACCCCGTATTCATCTGGCAGACTCCGCCAGCGTGATTGATGCCATCAGACTGGCAGGATCGAATCACGCAAAGATCGTCCGCGATTTTCGAGTGCTGGGGAAGCCAGTCGGAAATCCAGAGGCCGCTCTCGCCATGTTGCGCCCACTCGCGTTTTGATGCGAGCAGCGGAGAATTGACTTCACCCATCGCGGTGACGGGGCGCTCAAAGCTTTCGGGGAGACTTTGTCCGGCCAGTTTGTTCAGTAATGGCTTGGGATCAAAAAGATCGAGGTGGCTCGGGCCTCCTTCCATGAAGAGCCAGATGACGTTCTTGGCTTTTCCAAGCTGATGCGGAATTTTTGCCGCGACCGGGTTTGGTGCTTTCGTCGCACCTAACAGATTTTCTCCGGTTAGTGCGGAAAGTGCGACGGCACCAAAACCGACTCCGGCTTTGCCGAGAAATTCACGACGGCTGTGAGGTTGTTCAATTCGATTGCAGGACATGGTGGGAGCCGCTACGCGGCGTGAAAAGGTGGGAGGGTAAAAAGTAAAAGGTGATGAGTGAGGTGGGCTCGAGCCCGCTAGTATCAATGAAGGTATAAGAATTCGTTCGAGCTCAGAAGGGCGTGGCAGAAGTCTGTGGTCGCACCTAGCAGGGCAGGGGGATAGGGCGAGGTTGAGGACTTCGGAGCTTCACGTAGCCACGCTGTTTTCGGTTCGGGCTCTTCTCCGCTCTCTGATGAGAAATCAAAATCGATCACGCGAGGAGCCTCTCCTCCGTTGATGAGAAGCTGTGACTCAGTCAGTGTTCCTTCGGTGACCGTAAAACGGGCGAGTTGTCCGTCCCAATAATGGCCAGGTTGATCGCGAGCTCCGATCAGGTAGCGTATGTTCTCTTTCACCCTGAGACCTCCGACTACCTGATGATGGACGATTTTCTTTTGTAGTTTTGCCTTTGGATCGCTCAAGTCTTTGAGGTAGAAAGTGACCGAGCCTTTGGTTGGATCGTCCTTTTTCGGTTTGGCCGAAACGACAGCGGCGAAGTAGGCGGGCTTCTGTTTTGGAAATCGAAGATCGGACGCAACGACTTCGTAAATCACATTGTGCTGAAAATCTTCGCCCACGAGCTGCATGATGAAATTGAGCGGTTGGTAGCGTGATTTCTCACTGGTCACCCCGAAGGCCCATCCGCTTTCTTTATTTGAGCCGTTCCAATGTCCGGCGAGTGTGTTTACCGACGCGTTTTTGTGAATGCTGTCGATGTTTGCGATCGCTTCGATCGTGAACTCTTTGGTGGGCCATTCGACTTCGGAAACTTCCAGCCTTTCGAAGCGGCTGCCCGGCTGGAGCCAGAGCGAATTCTCTCCCAGTTCCGGTTCCTTGATTCCTTTGAATACCTGACCGATCGGTCGCAGGCCGGTTTCACCCGGATACTTCGGCTCAGGAGGCGCGGGAGCTCCGACCGCATTGGCCTGTGAGGTGAGAAAGGCGAGTGAGGCTTCGACTTCCTCGGGCCGTGCCTCGCGGCCGTAGGCGAGGCGATAGGCAGATCGCACCAACTCTGCGTCAGCCTTCTTCTTCGAACTGAGGAGTCGCTTCGCGAATGCGTTGGCGCGGGCGACAGCCCATTCTCCGTTCACGAGCATGAGAGACTGTGTCGGCGTGGTCGTGGATATTCGATTGGGAGCCGAACTGAATCCATTGGGCTTGTCAAAACTTCCCAGAATCGGGTCCTTGGTGTTACGCCGTTTTTTGACGTAGACGCTGCGGTTGGGAGCATTGCCGTCAACGGACGCTCCTCCTTCTCGATGTTTCAATTCTCCCGACGCAACAAGCATGGCGTCGCGAATTTGCTCTGCATCAAGGCGATGGGGCGGATAGCGCCAGAGAAGCCGGTTTTTTGGATCCGTAATGCGTTCAACTGATGTTGGCTCACGCTGCGCGGTTTGCCGGTAGGTCGCGCTATTCATGATGAGACGGTGGATGGGTTTCATTTTCCACCCGCCGTCGAGAAATTTTCGGGTCAGCCAGTCGAGCAGCTCTGGATGGCTTGGCTCTTCGCCAAGACGCCCGAAGTCGTTTGGAGTCGGAACAATTCCCTGTTTGAAGTGATGCTGCCAGAGACGGTTGACGACGACCCGGGTGGAAAAGGGATTGCTTTCGTCCGCGATCCAGTTTGCGAGGGCAGTGCGGCGACCAGTCGTATTTTTTGCCGGTGAGATATTCGGGGCAGGCTGGCCAAGCAATGTCAGAAAAGCAGGCTCGACTGCGACCTTTTCTCCGCGTGTTTCAAAGAATGTCGTCGCTGCCTTCGGCTTTACATCCGTGGTGATAAAGGCGAGTGGAAGATCCTTTGGCTTCTTCTCTGCCAGCTTGGCGATTTCAGCTGTGAGTTCCGCGTAGCGGGTCGATTTTTCCTTATCCTTCTCGAACTGCTTTTTCCAATCAATCTTCTGTCGAGCTTTGTCGACTTGGCGCTGCACGAGTTGAGCGAGTTGCTCTTCATAGGCACTGCGTTGCGATTCCTCTTTCCAATAAATCTTCTGAACGTCCGCTGGAAATTGCTTTACGATACCCTTGATCGAAGACTCGATCTTCGGCTGCTGCATTGCGTCCAATTCCTCAAGGAACGGGGCAGTTGCCTTTTTCCATTGGGCCATCTGCTGTCCGTATTTGGCTTTTTCGTCCGCTGAGCCGAGAGGATGATCTTCCGGCCACCAGGTTGTATTGAGAAATGACTGCAGCGCGAAATAGTCCTTCTGCAAAATCGGATCAAACTTGTGGTCGTGACATTGCGCGCATCCTACACCGAGTCCGAGAAATGCTTCACCGGTAACGTTGGTCATTTCTGTGAGAATCAAATCCCACTGCATTCGCGCATTGCGCTGGTTCCATTCGTAGATGCCGAGTCGGAGAAACGCAGTGCCAATCAGTTTGTCAGGATCATCAGGAGCGAATTCGTCGGCGGCGATCTGCTCACGGATAAATTGGTTGTAGGGTTTATCGTCGTTAAAAGATTCGATCACATAGTCCCGGTAGCGCCACGTATCGGGCCGATAATCGTCGGCACGATACCCATCACTTTCGGCGTATCGAACGACGTCAAGCCAGTGCTGTCCCCAGCGTTCTCCGTATCGCGAGCTCGCTAAAAGGATGTTGACGCGTTCAGAGATGGCTTTGTCAGGGTTTTTCGAAAATGCGGTGGCAAAGGAATCAACTTCCTGGGGAGTCGGAGGAAGGCCGTGTAGATCGAAGTGGATGCGCCGGACCATCTCCTGCGCGCTCGCGGGTTCCGCAGGGGAAAGCTTTTCCTCACTCAGTTTTCGAGCGGTGAAGTGATCGACTTCGTTTTTTGCCCACTCTCCATTTCGTTTCGGGACCGAGACTTTGGCAAGCGGTTGGGCAGCCCACCATTCGTAGTCCTTAGCAGTGAATCCATGCTCGTCGGTTTCCTCTCGTTCCACTCTCTCTTCCGGCCAGGGAGCACCCATCTCGACCCATTTTTCCAGCAGGGTGACTTGCTCTTTGGAGAGTTCTTTTTTTGGTGGCATCGAGAAATCTGGATTCTCCCGCCGAACCGCGCTGATGAGGGCGGAAGCGTTCACATCTCCGGGAATTAGTGCCGTCCCGGTGTCTCCGCCCTCGGTCAAAAAATCGATGTGGTCTGCGCGAAGTCCCCCTTTGGATTTTTCTGGCCCGTGGCAGTCATAGCATTCCGCAGCAAGCAGGGGGCGAATCTTCGATTCGAAAAATTGGATCTGCTCCACGTCAGAGCCGGCAGCTTCGCCGAATCCAATGGAAGCAGTCACTAGACCAAGAAGGCATGAAGGCAGGCGAGTCATAGATCAGTGTGCTTTCGGAACCACAAGGTTGGTGCCGGGCTGGTCGGATGCTCTTTTGAGGCAAAGGCATGGACGAGTCCCTGCTTGTCGAGTTCGCCGGTTTCCCGGACGAGCATCAAGGTGATTTTCTCTTTGCCGGAACTCAGAAGGAAATCTGTCAGTCCGCCCGATTGAACCTCGACCTTCGAATGGGATGCGCCCTTGGGAACGCGAAACGAAGCGAGGCGAATAAAGCGCTCGGCATCAATCTTCTCTGTGGTAAACTCGGGCATCGTTTCATACAATATACTGGATTCCTGCCAATTGAGGATGGCAGGATCAAGGACTCCATAAACGGCAAATTCGGAGTCAGGAACGAGCGACGAAAATCCGAGTCCGCTCGGTTCAATCTTCAGGGAAAGCTTTACCTCGGCAATTTGAGTGCGGTTTAATTTTCGCAAATCGAAGCCGAGTAGGGCGCGTCTCTCATTACCTGGAGCCAGATCGGTGTGTTTTACCATCAGGAGCAGATGGTCTCCGGTTTGACCGCTCCCGTCGCTGCGACGCATATACACGTCCTTTCCTCCATCATCAGTAGAGATCGCGAACCAATCTGGTCCCAGAGAGAGAAGGGAATCCGACCGATCAATCTTTGCATCGGGCTCGTCAGGGGTCGAGCCGAAATGCAGCGATTTTCCTCCGAAGACATGCCGGGCTTTTTCGGTGTCTCCTTCGCGAACTTTGACCTCTCCATCGAAAACAAAGACGTGCGATCCACCTACCTCGGAGGAGGTAACGCCGAACTTGGTTCCCAGATCGATCACCTCCAACTTCTCGGTGTCGATTGCGAATCCATGTGCCAATTCCGGAACATCGGCGACGACAGATCCGTCGAGCAGGCGACAACGCATTGCCGAATCGACTCTGAGGGTGGTGGGCGCCTCAAGTGTGACCTTTGCTCCGCTGTCGAATTGGATTGTAGCCATTCCCTCTGCGAGAGCCAGCGTTCCCGGTGAGAGGCGAGCTCCTTCTGCAGTTGGAAGATCGGAGCCGTCCCAGCGACAATTTTCCGCTTCAATCAGGGTGGCAACAGGTGAAGTAACTTCAGGTTTCGCCTGAAAGACGACGAAGGAAAAAACAGTAATCGCGGCGGCAGCAGCCCATCCCGCAAAGATTGAGATGCGACCTTGCTTGCGAGTTTCGGTTGCTGATAAACTGGTTTTTTCTTCGCGCTGATTCGCTGATTCGGCGAGAAATTTCTGGTCGCTCGTCAGTTGCGCGTGGACCCAGCGCTGCTCGACGTAGCAACTGAGAAGTTCAGGATTTTTGAGCAACTCTCTCTGGAATGCTCCCCATTCTTCTTCGCTCAGTTTTCCTTCCAGAGATAGATCGATGGATTCTTCAAAGTTCATGTCTGGGAGGCAAGGCGTGCTGAGATGCTTTGGTAGGTTACCTTTGGTCTGCGCTTTCTTGCGCCGCCTTGCGCAACATCCCGGGAGTCGACCCCGTCGCTTTTTTGATCACCTGACCAAGGTATTCCTGATGCCGAAAGCCGCTTCGTTCGGCGACTTCGGCAAGGGTGACGTCGGTGGTTTCGATGAGTAGGCGCGCGCGCTCGATTCGTCGCTGGAGAATGAATTCGCGAATCGATTGATCCATGCAGTCGCGAAACCGTTTTTGAAACAGGGTTCGGGATACTCCGGTTGCTCTCGCCACCGAATCGTTTGTAATCGAAGTGGCAAGATTTTCACGAATAAACTGAACGCCGCGAGCGACGATGGGATCATCAATCGCCTGAACCTGCGAAGACTCGCGCTCGACGATTCCAATGGGGGTAATGAGGAGGGGGGAGCGTGGTGGCTTTTCTCCGCAAAGAATGCGGTCGACGAGATGGGCGGCCTCAAACCCAACTTGAAAGTGACCTCCACGAACGCTGCTGAGCGGTGGAGCACTGATCTCACAAAGGGCGAGGTCGTTGTCGACCCCGACGACGGCAATTTGTTCGGGAACAGGAATCTCTTCGGCGCGACAGGATTCCAGCAGCTCGAGTCCACGCTGATCGCTGCACACCATGATAGCCGTTGGTTTGGGTAGGTTGCGGATCCACTCTCGCAGTCGTCCGAAGTTGTCGTGCCGGGAAGTTATGTTGCTCCGCGGAGTGACGAATTCGGAGTAGCTCGCTGCATCTACGCAGCACTCGCGGTAGGCGGCTCCGCGGCGGCTCGACCAGTTTTCTCCTTCGATCCCGTAGAAGGCGAAGTGACGAAAGTTCCGATCGAGAAAATGGCGCGCGACAAGCTGGCCTATCGCTATGTCATCGACGTGGACCAGCGGAAACCGATTTTCACAAACGCCGAGAACATCGACGACAGGGATGGAAAGCTCTTCGAGTGCACGAAGGACTTCCTTACTCTGGATGCGAGCGATTACGGCGTCACCCTGCCAGTTCCGTAACCAGCCGGGGACGGATTCGTTTAACCCCCCTGCAGCATGAAATAACTGCGTGGATCCAGTCTGTCGGGTATAACGGGCAATGCCACGCAAAATCTCGCGGCCTGACCCAAGAGATGTTTCGACGAGCAGGGCAATGCGTCTGGAAGGGGTGGGCGTCATGGAAAAAGGCTTGTCCGATGTTTACAAAGAATGTGCTGCTTTCTCAACGTGCAATCGTTGCCGAATCGCGCCGGAGCTGACTAGGATCATACCCTCTATGATCGGCGATCTTTTCCATCAAAAGTTTGGCCACGAGCCCGCTGTTACAGTGGTTGCTCCTGGCCGGATCAATCTGATCGGGGAACATATCGACTATCTTGGCGGAGAGGTAATGCCGATCGCGATTGATAGGTCGCTCCGTATCGAGGCGTCGCCGGTTGAGGGGAGTGTATGCGAAATTTTTCCGGAGGGGCTTGGTATCGAGGAGTCCGCCACTTTTGACCTCTCGGAATTGCAGGTGCGGAGAGAGAAGTCCGACATCTGGCTGAACTACATTATCGGAGTGATCGCAGTGTATCGGGATGCGGGTGTGATCTCGCCAGCCTTTCGCGCAACGATTCAGTCTGATCTCCCGGTCGGTGCCGGATTAAGTAGCAGTGCCGCCCTTGAAACAGCGATTGCACTGGTGATCGAATCGCTCAGTGGAATCAAACAGGATGTGGTGGACCGGGCCTTGCTTTGCCAGCGCGCCGAGCATGATTTTGCCGGTGTGCCGTGTGGGATCATGGATCAGATGGCAGTCGGGGCTGGAAAAGCCGGGCGGGTGATGAGACTCAATTGTGGCAATCTTTCTCACTCGTACCTTCCAATTCCTGACGGTATTTCGATTCTCACTGCCGATACGGGAGTGACGCATGCTTTGGGAGACGGTGAATACCGGAAGCGTCGGGAGGACTGCGAGATGGTGCTCCGGCGTCTCCAACTCGATTCTTTTGCGACTCTCGCAGATCGCGGAGATATGGAGAAAACGAAGGAGAAAATGGGGACGCGGCTCTTTCATCGCGCCAGCCATGTCGTATCAGAAATGGCGAGAGTGGAAAGTTTTTCCCAGGCCCTAATTGCAGGCGATCTCGATGAACTCGGGCATATTATGCGAGCGGGACACGAGTCACTTCGCGATGATTTTGAGGTGAGTTGCGTGGAACTCGATGCCCTCGTCGATGCGGCATACGCCATTGGAAAACGTGGCGGAGTTGTCGGATCGCGCATGACCGGAGGAGGCTTTGGAGGGTCTACGGTGAGTCTCGTAAAAACGGAATCGGCTGCCGAAGTGAAAAGATCTTTCGAAGATTTCTATCAGGAAAAGTTTGGACGTGACCTGAATTGCTTTATAACAACTGCGGTAGACGGCGCTCACCTTGTGCCATCTGCCTGAACCCTAATACGCGAATATCTGCGAACTATGAAACCCCTACAAACCCTTCTGACTGTGACAGCCATGTGTGCTCTCTTTTCTTCCTGTAGTGAAACCCCTTCTTCTGGCGGCGGCGAATCATCGACGGCTTCCAGCGTGGCCGAAACAAAGCACGGAAGATTGCCGACTGGCGAGAGCGTGAAAATTTTCACTCTGACGAATGCCAACGGCATGGTCGCGAAAGTGACGGAATACGGCGCGATTCTCGATTCGTTGACCGTTCCGGACAAAGACGGAAACCTCGCCGATGTGACTCACGGTTATGACACGCTCGAAGGCTGGCTCTCGAATACATCCTACTTCGGAGCGACGGTCGGACGTTTTGGCAATCGCATCGCGAACGGCAAGTTTACACTGGATGGAAAAGGATACTCGCTGGTGACGAACAACGATCCCGGTGGAATTCCGTGTCATCTCCACGGCGGCACGAAGGGCTTTGATAAAGTCCTCTGGAAAGGGGAGAGTTTCGAAGGCGATGGAGAACGTGGGGTCAAGTTGACCTACCTCAGCAAAGATGGAGAAGAGGGGTATCCCGGAAATTTAAGTGTCGAAGTGACCTACACCCTCACTGATGCCAATGAGTTGGCGTGGGAGGCGAAGGCAAAAACGGATGCACCGACGGTTCTGAACATCGTGCATCACACCTACTGGAATCTCAGTGGTGACCCTAACACGTCGATCAATGATCATGAGCTGACCCTTTATTCCGACCACTATCTCGCTACTAATGCCGGGCTTATTCCAACAGGAGAGAAGGCGGCAGTCGCAGATACGCCGATGGATTTTACGAGCCCTCATCTTATTGGCGAGCGGGTCGAGGCAGACTTCGAGGCACTCAAGCTCGGTGGCGGATATGATCATGCGTGGGTTCTCAATGGGACGAAGGACGGTGATCTCGTGAAAGCATCGAAACTCCGCGATCCCGAGACCGGGCGTGTCATGAAAATCTCGACAAATCAACCTGCGATTCAATTCTACGGAGGAAACTTTCTCGATGGGACGGCGACGGGTAAGGGCGGTGTCACTTATCAGCTGAGGACCGCACTTTGCCTGGAGACGGAAAACTATCCGGATGCTCCCAATAATCCTGATGCGCCGAGTGCAGTGCTTCGGCCCGGCGAGACCTATCACCACAAGATGGTGCATCGCTTTTCAGTAGAGTAATTCTGACTAACAAAAGGATATGACGTTGATCACTTTCATTTTCTTCACCGGTCTCGTTGCTGTTCTGACCTGGCGACTGACCCGTGGCAAAGGGACGAACACCGAGGACGGGTTTTTCCTCGCTGGGCGCAGCCTGACGGGACTCGTCATTGCGGGATCGCTCCTGCTTACCAATCTCTCGACCGAGCAGTTGGTCGGGTTGAATGGGGGAGCGTTTGCCGAAGGGCTTTCAGTGATGGCTTGGGAGGTTATCGCCGGATGTTCGCTCGTAGTTCTGGCTCTGTTTTTTCTGCCTCGCTATTTGAAGTCCGGAATCACAACGATTCCGCAGTTTCTGGAGGAGCGATACGACGCAAAAGTAAGAGCCCTGACGACAGCAATTTTCATTGTCGCCTACATGCTGATCCTGCTTCCTTTTGTTCTTTTCAGCGGAGCCAGTGCCTTGGCCTACATGCTTGACTTGCCGTCGAAATTGGGTCTCGGCGACACGGCGACGATTTGGGTGGTGGTTGGATTCATTGCAATCGTTGGGTCTGCTTATGCCATTTTCGGAGGATTGCGAGCGGTTGCCGTTTCCGACACTTTTAATGGGCTGGGCCTCCTCATTGGTGGTCTCATGATTACATGGTTTTCCATTCAGTTCGCGGGAGACGGGGACACTTCCATTTCGGGACTTTTCAAAGAGATCAAGGCTGACAATCCAGACGCCTTCGTTTCCCTTGGAAAAGAGGGAGAGGATGTGCACTGGCCGACTCTGTTTTCCGGGGTGCTCTTGCTCAACTTTTTCTACTGGTGCACAAACCAGCAGATTATTCAGAGGACCTTTGGAGCAAAAAACCTGGCTGAGGGTCAGAAAGGTGTTTTGCTTGCCGCGTTTTTCAAAATTCTCGCGCCGATTATTCTGGTCCTTCCTGGAATCATCGCGTTGCATGTGGCGAATCAGAATGCGGATTTCAATGCAGCTCTTCTCAACGATGCAGGCGAGCGAGATGGATCACGAGTTTACGGTTCGCTGGTGCGTTTTGTCCTCCCGGCCCCACTGACCGGATTTTTTGCCGCAGTAGTCGTGGGCTCGATCCTTTCAACCTTTAACTCCGTTCTCAACTCAAGCGCGACGCTTTTCTCGCTCGGCGTCTATAAAAAGGCGATCAACAAAGAGGCTACTCCCGACCAGGTCGTGAAGTCGGGTCGTTGGTGTAGTGCCATTGTTGCGGTCTGCGCAGCGATTGGGGCACCGGTTATCTTTCTCGGAGTCGAGGGGATCTTTGGATACTTTCAAAAGTTGAATGGCGTCTACTTCATTCCTCTGCTCGCTGTGATTCTTGTCGGAATGTTCAACAAGCGAGTTGATGGACATGCCGCCTTCATCACCATTCTGGTCGGACTGCTCACGATGTTGTGGGGAACATTCTGGGGCAGTGAAACGACAGGGAAACTGTTTGGTTCAGGCTACCACTTCATGGGGGCTGTCTTTGTCGGGTTGATCATTCTGCAACTGGTTCTGGGAACGTTTATGAAACGCAGCGAAGCCTATGTCCAGGTCGATGCGAAAGCAGTCGATCTCACTCCATGGAGCCTTGCTAAGCCAGTTGGTGGATTGCTGATCGCCGCGGTTCTGATTCTCTACCTCGCTCTTGCGGGATAGTTGGACAATGACCACACTGGGTGTCAGTCTTTCTTGAACATTGAAGTCGGCACTCCAGAGCATCTCACGAGCTATCGCAAGATCGCGATAGCGAGTTGGAAGCATCCTCGTGACCCCAGCACCTGCAGTTGGGTCGACCTCCCAGTTGAGGCGTTCGAGAAATTTCTCGAAAAGTTAGAGTGCGAAACCAAGCCAACCCTGACTCACTTCGTCGCGCTGGAACTGGAGCGCGGATTGATTCCGCTGTCACCTCATATGAGATGCCCCATCATTATTGGAATCGGAAAGCCAAGAGAGGAGCCGGTAGTCCGCGATGGAGAACTTTAGGTAGAGCGTGTCGTCAACATTTCGATGGCCTTCGATCATCGCTACGCCGATGGAGCTCAAGGAGCCTTGGTGATGCGAAGGTTTGAAAAAATCTCCGCCAATCCAGAAGTCTCTCCGGATGTATTTACTGGCGGCTGATTTGCACCTACTTCGGCATGGTGCCGCCTTTTCTGAGAAGCCCAAGTACGAGCAGAGGAAACAACCAATGCGATGTCCTCACTGCCGTCTCGAAGAGCCACGGATCAAGATTCCACCACGATGCAGACAAACTGAAGTGGGAAGCGATGCGAGCGAGCGCGGTCAAGAGTCCCCAGGCGACGCAGTAGAGAAGGGCTGGCCGGCGTAGAGGTTTCAGAAAAAGTGCCAGGGCTGCAAGGATATCAAGAACCCCGACGACAAGCAGAAACCCGACGGCAATACTTTCGCTGCAGCCGAGTAGCTTCATCGTCATGGTCTGATAGGAAAGCGGAACTGGATGAATCCCTGCCGCGTAAAATCCATGCCCGGCGAAGGTGAAGCCCGTCGCAATGAGCAATAGAAAGGTCATCGCTCGGCCTGTCTGCTTCGTTGCCGCAGTACCTTTTCCGAAAAAGAATAAGGCAATCGGAGCGCTCATTTGAAGGGAATGCTCGATTGCCATTCCCATGTCGTAGTCGCTTGCGACCCAGCGGGCGAAGCTGTCGACTAAGAGAAAAAAGGCCCCGAGCCAGAGCAGCCAGCGGAGTTTGGGGAGCAAGGAAAGCAACCAGGGAACAATTGCGATTGCGATCAGGATCAGTCCAATACAACTCAGTGTGATCGTAATGTATGGATCGGATTCTTTGGCCCAATCATCCCACGGGATTCCGGCCGAGTTTTTCAACAGCGAGCTCCACCAGGCCTCCTGCCAGAAAAGCCCACGGATCGGGCTGTCAGCTTGCCAGGTAAGCCAGCCGCGCGCGCCGAGGGTCAGGCAAGCGGAGAGCTTCAGGAGAAATAGCCAGAGAGCTGGTTGTGATTCACGCCAGTTCTCCGAGAGTATTGCGGGTGCCATCGAGACGGGTAGCGTTTCTGGCTATTCCGGGTTCTCCGTGAAATCCCACTCTCCCAAGGTGCCGAGAACCAGCTTTCGGTTTGGTGGCTTTTTCACATTCCCGTAGCGATCTGCCGTAATAGTGAGGATTTCCTCTCCTCCCGCTTCCCAGAGCTTCAACCCTTTGGGAGTTTCAAATGGGGCTGCAAGATCGACGGGGTCGAAATTGGCGCTTCCCTCCACGCGGACTGTTTTTACCTGGATGCTATCTGGGCTAACGTGGACCCAGTCGAATCCATTGAATGCCTCCGTTGCGATCGTCCAGGGCTTGCCATCGTCGGCAGCGCGAAGCGGGGCTCCCCAGCACCCCTCACCGATGTAGGTGGTTGCGTTGGGATCACCCGGGGCGGCGGAAAATCCTTCGTGGCCTTCGGGGTCTGGTTTGAGCGGTTGAGTCCGCTTCATGACATGGGAGTCGCTTTCTAATGCCAGATCGAGGCCGTGCTCGTAGAAATTGTCGGCCCAGAGCATGGGATTTTCCCCCTCGCTCTTGGCACTTACGTGAGGGCGCATTGGTTTGTGGTAGCCCGCGATGAGATGGGTCCGCGTAGCGCGGTGTTCCTTGAGATCCGCGTTTAGCCATTCTTCCTGATCACCGCCCGCAGGTATCTCGCTGTTGAGCGTGTAGTAGCGACAGAGGTCGCCACCGATGTCGAAGGCAAAGTAGACATCCACCGGAGTATCAAAATGTTCGTAGATCGTCTCGGGTCGTTTTTCGTGATTTCCCCGATGTGGCACGATTGGAATGACGCGCCCGTTGTCGCCGATGGTCTGTTCCCAGTCGGTGAGCCATTCAACCCATTCCTCAGCGACATCCTTATTAATCATATCTCCGGTGAAGGAGATAAAGAGCGGTCGAAGTTTTCCCGCGAACTGATTGGCGAGAATGCGGACATCACGAAAATTTCGAGAGTCACCGCCGGAGATAAAGGTAAAAGCCTGTGGCTGATCAGGGGCTGTGCGAAAAACATAGCGTCGGCTCGTGCCGGATTCATCGGCGAGGCAGAAGAAATAATCCGTGTCCGGCTCCAAATTCTTGAGGCGAACGAAGCAATTTCGCATGCCGTCATATTCGGACATACGATCGGCTTCCTGACTGCTTGCGTAGGAATTGGGATCTCTTCCTTTGTCTTCCGTATCAAAATGAACGGAGGCAGGCTCGCCCTCGATCTGATTCCAGGCAATCGTAGCCTGAGTGGCGGGATCTGCTGTCCAGACAACGCGCAGCTTATCTGTTTGCGATGCGTTTTGTCCGAGAGCAAGAGAGGATGTTGTGGAGATGGTCACGACTAGGACCATTTTCACCAGATTCGAAACAAATGGATTTGAGGTGAGGTTCGCTTTCATCTGAGCAAAAAAGGAAATGCACATTCTTCTCTCTGATACAATAGGGTCGGTTGTTTTTACAGATCAAACAGGGTTAAGTCGGTCACGCAAACCTTGTTAGGTCGTCTACCATACCCTGTTACAATACTGAAATCGCAGCAGCCTTGCCACTGATTGGAAAAAGTTTGCGTGTGAGAAACTTGTCACGATAGCCGAGATTTCATGCGATACTATAATGGTCAGCCAGTTAAGTCTGATTTTATCTGATGAAGGACGCCGATTCCATATTGGAAGAATTGGAAAAATCTCCGGGAGACTGGAGCCTTCGTATCCTCGCGATCGAGCGTAAGATTCAAACTGGCGACATTTTTGCTGCAAGACAGCTCGTTCGAGAAGATCCGTCCATCGATCCCGTTCCTGCCGATATTCAGGTCAAACTTCATGAACTGCTCACCAAAGGAGCCAGCGCCGCTCCGGCAGCTCATGCCCCGGAAGCGGAAGAGACTCCTGTTCTGTTGGAGTCAGAGCAGACTCCCGTTCCAGTTGAGCCGGAGCCGCCCCGTCAGGAAGGGCTTGCCGAAAAGCCGACTCAGTCTTTCTCCGAGCTGCAGGAAAAGCCAAGTGGCGGTCTTGGTGCACTGATCGAGAGCGACCCGATTGAAAGCGCGCCTCAGGAGGAATCCAGAAATCCGGGCAAACCACTGCCCGTTGCACCCGAAATTCGATTCGAAAAAGCGATCCAGCGCTGGCAGGAATACGACGGAAATCTTCTTCTCGTGGAGAATGAAAACCCCATCCTGCCAGATCGTCCGTCTTCGGCACCCGATCGGATTTCTTCGGTTTCGATGGCTCTGCTGGTTCATGCCGTCGTTTTTTTTCTGATCGGGCTGGTCGCGATCACGGCTCCGCGGCCGAAGCCGCCGCAGCTCGTCGTCTCCGTCGTTCACGAAAAGCAGACGGAGTTGGTTACCCCTCGCATGACGAAGCCAACCGTGGAGATCAAGCCCGCCGCTGCTGCTGCTCAGGCCCTCGATGTCGTGACTTCCGTGAATGGTGCAACGTTTTCGATTCCCGATGTCGACAATTCCGAAAATAACTTCGTCACCTCGCTGTTGCCGGGAGTGCAGCCAGTTGGGAATGGGATGAATTTTTTCACTGAGGCGACCAAGTCCTCCGATGTGAATTTTTTCGGGATCTCTGGAAGCGGGAGGAAGATCGTATTCGTGATTGATGCAACTCCGCAAATGCTCGTCGACGAAAAAGGTGGCATGACGGCCTACAACAATGTGAAAGACGAAGTCGGCATCATGCTCGCGAACCTGAACCGGGCGACGCATTTCAATGTGCTCGTGTATCAGGGTAAACGTCTTATTGCCTTCCGCGACGAATTGGTGCCGGGCCTGCCTTCGAACTTGCGCTACGCGATCGAATGGCTGGAGCCGCTGAATCGAGATTACCAGCAGCTCGGACTTCCGAGTTCCTACGGGGAAAGCCTCCTCGTTTCCGATCACGAAGAACTCCCTCTGCAGGCTGCAGATGTGTCGCATTACACCAAGGCGATTCATAAAGCGATGGAATGGCAGGCCAGTGCGATCTTTTGCATCACCAGCGGCTATGGGCAAATGCAGCGCAGTCTCACTCCGAAGATGAAGGAGGAATTGATGAAAAACCCTCCGCAACCGGGAACGCCCGGGACGATAAATCCCGCGGAGAAAAAAGTATGGGACAATGCTGTGGCGAAGACACGAGAGTGGTTGCAGAAAGAAAATGCAGCCCGCCGCGAGAAGGGGATATCGCCGAAGGTAGTCGTTAATTTTAATGCGCTAGTGACCGAGCGAACCGGAGCCCGTCCCCCACGGCGAACCGGTGGGACTCCGAGGACGGGAATGCCGTCTTTGCCGAGAATTACACCGGATGATGTCGAAGATCACGTCAAAGAGTTAGTCGACATTCACTACAAGAAACCGGGGCTCGATGAGCCAAGCGTGCACATGGTGTTCTTTCTCGGCGAAGGCGAACGGATCCGGAATGAGGAAGATCACTTCCGCCGATTGACGCGAAAGAACCGCGGGAAACTTAAGGTTTTACGAGGCCTGGCGGCGTTGGAGGATGTCACGGAGAAATGAGAAAGCCCGCAGACACAATTTGGTCTGCGAGCTTTTATAGGGTTATGTTTTTTGAGTTGAGATTCCTCTCGACCCGCCGCTTCCCACAACCGAAAAGCCGAAAAAATACGAACCGTGAGCATGTCCGTTGGAAAATGGTTCGTCAGCCCATTTTCTCCAAAATCCTGCCCGGATCTTCGAATGGCTGAAGTTGTAGGAGATGTTGAACTGGATCATTCTTTCCGATCTAACCCTGTTACGCGAACGACCTGACCCTTTTGGACTAATGACCAAACCCTCTTTGCTCGCTCTCCTTGGTATACTGCTGTGCGCCTATGCGTTTTTGTATGATGCTTCTGCGGACGAAAATCCAAACGTTCTTCTCCTTCTCGTCGATGACCTGAAGCCGGCGCTTTCCGCCTATGGTGATGAAACGGCAAAAACGCCGAATCTGGATGCGCTTGTGAAAAGAGGGATGAAATTCGAGCTCGCATACTGCAATCAGGCGGTCTGTGCGCCATCTCGTTTTACGCTCATGTTAGGTTCGCACTCGACCTCGACAGGCCTCTACGGATTGGGAAGCTCGCTTCGCGATGTGATTCCCGACGCGGTGACGATGCCCCAGTATTTTGCGAGGCATGGATACCGCACGGAGTCACTCGGAAAGGTGTTTCATATCGGGCATGGGAACTTGGGGGATCCCGAATCTTTCTCGGTTCCCCACTTCAAAGAGAAAGTCATTGAGTATGTCGATCCAGCGAGCAAGCCGGATGGAAAGCTGACCCGCGAGGAGGCGATGTTTCAAAATGTTCCGGCTCCTCCGGGGGGGATGAATCAGCTGCCTCGTGGAGCGGCCTGGGAGTCGCCAGAGGTTGAGGATAATGCATACGCCGATGGACGAGTCGCTGCCGAAACGGTCAATCGATTGCGGGCAGCGAAAGAGCGCATCAAAGAAAATGGAACTCCGTTTTTTATCACGGCAGGTTTTGCGCGGCCTCATCTTCCTTTTTCTGCACCGAAAAAATATTGGAATCTCTACGATCCTGAAACATTGCCCATGCCGGAATATGAGGATCTTCCTAGTGGAGCCCCGTCAGTCGCTGGTAAACGAGGAGGGGAGATTCGAAACTATTTCCCTGTTCCTGATAAGAATGAATCGGCAGAGATTTCGGAGGAGGTGGCGCGAGACCTCATTCACGGATACTACGCGAGCGTCAGCTATGTTGATGCGCAGATTGGAAAAGTGATGGATGGACTGGACGAACTCGGTCTCGCTGAAAACACGATTGTGGTTTTGTGGGGTGATCATGGATTCCATCTCGGTGACCTCGGCATCTGGACAAAACACACCAATTACGAGCAGGCGAACCGGATACCGCTCGTGTTTGTCGCGCCGGGAATGATAGAGCCCGGAACTTTGACGCGCCAACTCGCAGAGAGTGTTGATATTTTTCCGACACTTGCGGAGCTGGCGGGGCTTCCCGAGCCGAAAGGTCCGCAGCCCGTCGATGGAGTCAGCCTTGTGCCTGTCTTGAATGACTCAAAAGCTCGCGTGCGGGATCATGCGTTTCATGCCTATCCGAAAGGGAAGATGGGTCGCGCAATTCGAACAAGCAGGTTTCGGCTCGTGGAGTGGAAGCAGCCAGGGGCACCTCGCGACTCTGCTGAAATCGAGTTATACGACTACCAGGAAGATCCTAACGAAACGATAAATCTGGCATCCGAAAAGCCTGCTGCCGTAAAGCGGCTCCGTGCCATACTTGATACCTATCCCGAGGCCGTTTCTCGTGGGAAGAAAACGAATGCAGGAAAGAAGAAAGCTGCAGCTCCAGCTCAGGGAGCAGATTCTCCGAGGATTGCAAAGACTTCTCTCCGAATTATCGCCGAAACGAACAACAAGAAAAAAGACGGGCCACCTCGTGGAGTTGTTCTTGCTCAGGGCGGTCGAGAGCACGGCTATGCGGTGCATTTTCTACCCGGAGGCATACCTGCTTTCGATGTCCGAGTGAACGGAGTGGTGACTCGTGTTGCGGGCAAGGCAAAGGTCGGAGGCGAGGTTTCGCTGGTCGCGACGCTTGATGAGAATGTGGTGACACTGTCGCACAATGGCACGGAAATCGGGCGAGTGAAATCACCGGGATTCATCCCGGTGCAGCCGAAAGACCCTCTGTCGATCGGTCAGGATGTTCTCTCAGCTGCGGGCGATTATGAAGCTCCGAATCCTTTCAATAACATGATTTGGAATACTAGGGTTGAGGCAGGTGGAAAGCCGCCGAAAGTGGCTCAACCCATGTCGCGAGGTGAGATCGAGGAGGGGTTTCGTTCTCATGATCGAGCCCTGTTTGTTCACAATGCCTGGATTCGTGATCCTTACATTGTGAGAGGTCAGGATGAGTTTTACTACCTCACCGGAACGACTCCGGTTGCAGGCGATCCACGTGAAAAGAGTGATCCTTACAATTCCGGCCTGGGGAGTGAATCGCTGGTGGGCTGGTATGCCAATGTCTGGCGAAGCAAGGATCTGGTCGACTGGAAATCACTCGACGCTCCCTATTCGCTGAAAGATGGAATCTGGTTTGCAGAGAAGCCGGAGCGCTTTGAAGAAGTCGATATCAAGCAGTGGCGACTCTGGGCGCCGGAGTTGCATTGGATCGCAGCGATGAACAAGTGGGCCATGGTTCATACGAGTCCTTCTCCGGTTGCTGGTGCGAATCTCTCCTTCTCGGCTGGGCCTGAAGTTGAAGGGCCCTGGGAAAATCCGATGGGAGCTTCAATAGAAAAGAAACACGACCCCTCGCTTTTCAACGACGACGATGGGACCTGGTGGATGATCTGGGGAGCAACTTCGATCGCGCCCTTGAAGGCTGATTTTTCCGGCTTTGCCGACGAGCCGACCGCGATTCATCCTGCTCCAACTTCGAACGATGCGACGGTCGGTTTGGAGATGGGGCACGAGGGATGTCTGATCATGAAAATCGAAGGGAAATACGTTCTCTTCGGGACGGGTTGGTCGACTGGAAAGATGCGACGGGGAAGTTACAATCTCTACTACGCCACGGCTGATGAAATTACGGGGCCGTATTCGGAACGGAAATTTGCGGGACGTTTCCTTGGTCACGGAACTCCGTTTCAGGATGGTGAGGGTCGCTGGTGGTGCACGGCTTTTTACAATGCCAACGTGGTTCCGGATTCCCGAAGCGGAATTGAAAGTCGCGATCTGAGTGACACGGCGCGGACGATCAATCAACGCGGGACGACTCTCGTGCCCCTGGAAGTTCGCTTGAAGGAGGATGGTGAACTGATCATCCGCGCAAAAGATCCGGCATTTCGCGAAATCGGTCCAGACGAAGCGTAGCGGTTTGGGGGACAGTCTATGCTGGCGCGAACGAGAGCAGTTTGGCGTTTCATCGGAAGTGAGCGAGGCGGTAGATTGGTCGAATGAAGGCTGCCTTGTTGCTTGTTGCGCTGTTCTCGATTGATTCACTTGTTTTTGCCGAAGAGGAGTTTCGGTTCGCCGGGATTTTCACTGACCACGTCGTGTTGCAGCGGGATCAGGATGTTCCGGTTTGGGGCTTTGCCAGAGCTGGGGCGAAAGTGGAGGTGACATTCGAGGATCAGGTGGCCAAAGCGACAGCGGATGAGAATGGTCGATGGCAGGTGGTATTGAAATCTTTGCCGGCGAGCGCGGAGGGGCAATTGCTCCGAGCTGCGTTGGGCGAGTGGTCGATCGAGTTGGATGACGTTCTCGTCGGCGATGTCTGGCTTTGTTCCGGTCAGTCTAACATGGCCATGATTGTGGATCGTTCGAAAAATCCGGAAAAGGAAAAGGCTGATGCTGAATTGCCGGGAGTTCGCGTTTTCAAAGTGGATCGAAAAGCGTCTCGGGAACTGGTCAATGACGTGGGAGGAGAGTGGGTGGTAAGTTCGCCTGAGACGGCAGGAAGATTTTCTGCGACTGCCTTTTTCTTTGGCCGGGAAATCCATCGAGAGGCTGGCGTCCCGGTGGGGCTCATTGTTTCGGCGTGGTCCGGCTCCGCAATCGAAGCATGGACAAGTCGTGAGGTGCAGGAGGACGTCGCGGAGTTGAAGCCGCTTCTCGAGTCGTGGAAGAAAAAAGCGGATGCCTACACTCCTGAAATCAGAAAGCAGAAGGAGACAGAATACGAGGCGGCCCTCGTCAAGTGGCGACCGCTTCGCGATGCTGCAGTGGAAAACGGAACCGCGAAGCCACGCCCGCCACGTCGTCCGCTCGATCCGGGATTGCATCATCATCACCCTTACGTGCTTTTCAATGGGATGATTCATCCTCTGATGCCGTATGCGCTGAAAGGTGCGATCTGGTATCAGGGAGAGACGAATGGGCTGACGCCGGAGGCTGCCTCGTTGTATGAGACGCAGTTGCCGCTCATGGTAAAGGATTGGCGGGCGCGCTGGGGGCAGGGGAATTTTCCAATGGCGTGGATACAACTGCCTCCTGCGGGCGCGAGGCAGACTGCCTGGGCACCAGTTCGGGAGGCTATGAGACTGGCGCAGCAGAATCTTCCGAATGCGGGAATGGCGATCACGATGGATCTCGGTGAGGAAAGGATTCTTCATCCGCTTAACAAGCAAGCTTTTGCTCATCGTCTCGCCCTTTGGGCTAGGTCCGAAGTATACGGCGAAGAAGGATTGGCTTCTTCAGGCCCTCTTCCGGATAGCCATCGGGTAGCGAAGGGGCGAGTTGTTGTTTCTTTCGATCATGCTCACGATGGGCTGATTGCGAAAGGGGGAGATTCGTTGGTCGGTTTTGAATTGTTGAGTGCGGACGGAGAGTGGGTCACGGCGAATGCGAAGATTCTTCCACCTGCTTCGGTGATCATATCCCGTGCTTCGATGGGGAGCCCTGTTGCAGTTCGCTATGCCTGGGGAAATGATCCGGAAGCGAACCTGATCAATGGAGCTGGCTTGCCTGCTTCGCCTTTTCAGCTCGAGATCGCGAATGAATCAAGCCCGGCGGCACCCGCGGCAAAGCGGGGCAATACGCCGCCTCCCACCAAGCCTCCGCTTGAGCCAGTGGACGTGTCCGTTCTGCCCTATGGCATGGAGAGTCTTGATATCTATCTGCTCATGGGACAATCAAATATGAAGGGTCGTGGTGTTATGCCTGAGGTGCCACTTCGCGATCCGGTAATCGTAATGATGCATAAGAAGACGGACGAGTGGTTTATTGCTCGTCACCCGCTGCACTTGGTCGGTGATCCGAGGACGTTCCAGGGCCACGACAATGCGGGTGTTGGACCGGGACTCGCCTTTGGTCGGGCGATGGCGAAAGAAAATCCAGCAGTCCGCATCGGGTTGGTTCCCTGTGCTGTTGGGGGCTCGCATATCGCCCTTTGGCAGCCCGGTGCGAAGCTATACGAAGATGCAGTACGCCGCGCAAAGCTTGCGGTGGAGAGCGGGCCAAAGGGAAAGACGCGTATCGCTGGCGCGATCTGGCTTCAGGGGGAATCGGACGCAAATAACGAGCGCATCAATCTCTACAAGGAGTCTTTGCATAAGATGATCGAGGGATTGCGAAAGGAGCTTAATGAGTCGGAGTTGCCGTTTGTTGTCACTACTATTTTGGAACTGCGACCCGATGTCGAATTGCGAAAATCCATCAATGAAAAGTTGATGGCGCTTCCTGATGAAATTCCTCACACAGGAGCCGTCGATGGCCGGGATCTGACTGGACACATCGGGGATATGGTTCACATCGATACCCCAGGTCAAAATGAAATAGGGCGACGGTTTGCAAAGCTAATGATAAAACTAAAGGAGTAGTCTTTTCTTTGATCGAGCTGGAGTGTAAACACTTCAAATGCGGGAGCACAGAATGAAGAAGCGAAGTTATGAGTAGTGAAGAAGTTTGGTTCTACGAAAAGAGCGGAGAAAGAAACGGTCCGATTGATTCGACGAAGCTCGTTCAACTGTTCGAATCCGGGGACATCACAAGCGAGACTTTGGTTTGGAAAGAGGGGATGAGCGATTGGACTCCCTTCAATCGATGTGAGCTCGCGACGGAAGAGGAAATTCTTTCTCCTCATCCTGTTCCCAAACGCGAGGTGGTTGCTTCTACTGATAGTGGAGGTTCCGAGCCGCAGGGGGTGCTTCAACCGGTTGCAGCAGCTGACATTCCTCGGCGCGAAGCAATCCTCAACGAAGACTACCAGATCGGTATTCGATCGAGTCTTGGAAAAGCATGGGATTTAATGAAATCTGACTTTTGGCCTTATGTGGGACTCTTTGCGTTAACGTTGATTTTGTTGAGCGTGGCGAGCCAGCTGATGATCCCGATCTTTTTCCTGATGTATCCCATTATGGTTGGTTTCAACTGGTATGCACTTCGCCGGATTCGGGGAGAAGTTGCTTCGATCGATGATCTCTTCTTTGGGTTCAAACGTGGGTTTGGAGGACTAGCTGTTCTCAACCTCCTGATCATGCTGCCTTTCCTGTTTGTGATGATGCTGATCTACGTGGTGGCTATTGGGCTCATTATATTCGCTGCGGAAAGTGGCGGCGGAGGAGAAGAAATCGCAGCTGTCATCCTCGTGGCCTTGATTGTCGTTGGCGGAATCTTCGTTACTTTGGCAGGGAGCTTGGTCACCATGATTGGCTATTTTGCGAGCCTGTTAGTGGTGGACTGCGATTGGCCCTGGAAGCGGGCTCTTTCCGAGGCATGGCGCTTTTGCAAAAACAACCTCTGGAAAATCATTCTCTTTTATATCGTGATGAGTCTGCTTTCCGTGCTCGGGATGCTGGCTTTGTACGTTGGAATTTTTGTCACAGGAGCTTGGGGCGCTATCGCTGTCAGTCAGATTTATGAAGACGCTTTTGGCGACGTGAAAAGGGATCCTGTCTCATGACGTAATGCAGAACGATGGGCCAACCAATGAGGCATCTCCAAACTTCCCGGCGTATTTGCCGGAACGCCCATTTCAAGATTCATCCGGCGATGGGGAGGACGCTTTTGCATTTGAATTTGGGCGGTGCCACGTTGATTGAGAAAACGATTTGCGCTTTCCGATTTTCCTTCTCGAACCTATTCACCTGATTGCGTTCGTATTTTCCTTTCCAAAAGATTTTGATCGCAAGATTCTGCCTAGATGAAGCACCGCAAAAAAGTTGATGGATTGATCTCGCTGGTTTCGTGTTTTTTTCTCGCAGCGGGGCTGAACCTCCTGCATGCCCAAGAGGAAAAGCCTCTTCGTATTATTGCCTTCGGGGCGCACCCAGATGATCCGGAATTTCAGATGGGAGGCACGGCAATCAAATACGCGAAACTTGGACACAAAGTGTTGTTGGTAGCCTGCACCAATGGAGACATTGGCCATTGGGAAATGTCAGGTGGAGAATTGGCAAAGCGCCGCACTGCCGAAGTGCGGGAAGCTGCGAAGCGCATGGGAACGGAAGTCGAGGTTCTCGATATTCATGACGGTGAACTGCTGCATACCCTGGAGAACCGAAAAAAGATCGTTCGCCTGATCCGAGAGTGGAAAGCGGATCTGGTTTTTTCGCATCGGCCTTATGATTACCATCCCGATCATCGCAATGTGGGTTTGCTGGTGCAAGATGCTGCCTTCATGGTTATGGTTCCGAACTTTTGCCCGGATGTGCCCCGCCTCACCAAGAATCCGGCCTTTTTCTTTTTTCCCGACAACTTTACGAAACCTTACCCATTTACTCCCACGGTTTCGGTATCGATTGACGATGTCTTTGACGAGAAAGTGGAGGCTCTCGATGCACTTGAGTCGCAGGTCTATGAAGGCGGTGCTCTTGGCAGTCCAGAGACCCGGAAAAAGCGTTGGGGAGATGATCCGGTTCGGCGTGTCGAGTTTCTCAAAAAGAGTTGGTCAAACCGTCACGGGCGAATTGCGGACAAGCATCGCTCCTCTCTTGTCGAGTGGTATGGCGAGGATAAGGGGAATGAAGTGAAGCATGCGGAAGCTTTCGAGCTTTGCGAATACGGCTCGAAGCCATCAAAGGATCAGCTGAAGCGGCTCTTTCCATTTTTTGACTAACGAAACGATAATTTCAATATGATACTCAGGCGTTTTCTTCTGCTGTTTGTTTCCAGTTTTTTCGTTATTCCTGCCGCATTTACCGAGGAGGAAGAGAATCGACTTCGTGTTCTTTGTTACAATATCCACTTCGGTCAGGGAAATGACGGGGTCTACGATGTAGAGCGTCTCGCCAAGGTCATCAAAGAGGCAAGGCCCGATATTGTGGCGCTGCAGGAGGTAGATGTTGTCGTGGAGCGCTCCGGGAAGGTGCACCAAGCACGTCGGCTTGGTGAGTTGACCGGTATGGCAGTTCGCTACGGACCGACTCAGCATTACCAGGGTGGGCTATACGGGAATGCCGTTCTGACAAACCTCCCTATTCTTGATGTGCTCATTAACCCGCTGCCCTACACAGAGGCGACGCCGGAAAAAACAACCTATCCGCGAGCGGCAATCGCCGTGATGATGAAGAACAAAAATGGGAAACCCTTTCGATTCATCAGTACTCACTTTCAGCACAATGTCGAAGAAGACCGTGTCGAGCAGGCGAAGGCGATCAACAAACTCTTTGCCGATGAGGTTCCCAGCATTCTTGCGGGCGATATGAATGCGCAGCCTGGTTCCGAGCCGATCACGATTCTGGAAAAAGAATGGAAACATGCGGGGAAAGAACCTCTTGCTCCGACCGCGCCTTCGAAAGAGCCAAGGTCTCGGATCGATTATATATTTTATCGCTCGGACGAGACCTTCGAGGTGATCTCGGAAAGCGTGGTCGATGAGCCCATGGCCTCAGACCATTGCCCGGTTTTTGCCGAATTCAAAATCACCGGTGAATAGAATCAGGTAGCGTAGTCGAGGTAGGAACGCCATCGAAAGAGAGAGACTGACTTCGATGGCCTCCGTTTCATGAGTGTAAAGACTCCGAGAGCGGCGGTGCGATGTGTTACATCCGTTCCTCGATTCATCCGTCGCCTTAGGATCCATCCATCGAAGACAGGTTGGTCGGTCGAATTTTGACCCTGACAAAACAGCTTCAGGAGTAGGAGCCAAAGTAGCGGTAAGACACAAAAAACGCGCCGTGGTGACCCGACGCGTTTTCCGAAAACAGGTTAGAAAAATATATTACTGCTGCGGCGCCTTATTTGGAAGAGGCTCCTGCGCGTTGGGAGGGAGCAGTGATTGACCGGGAGGTGTTACCGGCTGGTTCGGGTTCACGATATTCGCTTTGCTACGAAGCTGGGTGAGGTAGCTCTGCACCTCTTTGCCCTTGGCTTGCTCGAATAGACTCGAGGCGAGTTCTTCCTGAACTTCAGCGTATGGCGTGGTCTTGGCTTCCTTTTTGTCGGTAACTTTAATGAGGTGGTAACCAAACTGCGTTTTGATCGGTGCTCCCACTTCGCCGATTTTTTGAGTGAAGGCTGCCTTCTCGAACTCAGGGACCATCTGGCCACGTCCGAATTCGCCGAGGCTCCCACCCTGGGCTTTGCTTGGGCAGTCGGAATGAGCGGTCGCGAGTTCTTCAAAAGTCTTACCGTCTTCTTTTCCAAGTTGCTCCTTTAGCTTGTCAGCTTCAGCCTTCACTGCAGCGATGGCATTTTCGTCCGATGCTTCCTGAGTTGAAAGGAGAATGTGAGAAGCGGCGACCATCTCCTTCTGAGAAAACTCATCAGGATGTTCGTCGTAGTACTTTTTCACTTTTTCTTCGCCCGGCTTCTCGACGTCTTTGGT
>Ga0181559_10000799_pt1 | contig 29988 bp, 19 predicted proteins | sample 011ome_21_FD_133752 | JGI IMG/M metagenome (GOLD analysis project Ga0181559, IMG submission 133752) | Coastal salt marsh microbial communities from the Groves Creek Marsh, Skidaway Island, Georgia - 011508AT metaG (megahit assembly) | ecosystem: Environmental > Aquatic > Marine > Intertidal... | reverse complement strand
CGGGGCGGCTTCTTCAACCCACTTGCCATCGATAAAGTCAGCTCGCCAACCTGTGGGCTTGTCATCAACCTCGGTCATCACATAGTGCTCTTTGGTCTTGCGGCCAAACTTGACCAGACTTCGATTGCCACTGGGGTCCATGACCGGTGCTCGCATGAGAAAACCATATTTGGGATCAATCTCATTTTGGTGCGGAAGCAACTCATCCAGGTAGGGCGCGCGGGTTTCGCGATTTTTTGGGAACTGGCTGGCGGCAAGGAAAATACCGGCCGCTCCATCTCGAAGCACATAGGTGTCATCGACCTTCTGACATTGCAGCTCGGGCATCGCCACCGGATCCATCTTGGGCGGCGCCGCTTCACCGTTTCGAAGCAACTTACGGGTATTTTTACAGTCCTCACTCGTACAGCCAAAATATTTGCCAAAACGTCCAGTCTTCAACTGCATCTCGGCACCACATTTATCACACGCCAACACAGGACCATCATAGCCCTTGATCTTGAAGTGGCCGCGTTCGACTTCAGCCCCATCGCAGTCCGGGTTATTGCCGCAAACATGCAACTTACGCTCACTATCGATCAGATAGCTGTCCATCGCTGTCTGGCAGCGGGAACAGCGGTGCTTGGTCAGCAGGATGCGTGACTCTTCCTCTTCATCACCATTAACGCTTACCACCTCGTCACCGGGAATCAGATTGATGGTCGATTTACAACGTTCTTTGGGTGGCAGATTGTATCCGGAGCACCCCAGAAAGACCCCGGTGCTGGCAGTACGGATCTGCATTTTGCGGCCACATTGAGGACAGGCAATATCCGTCATTGTCGGGTCATTGGCACGCATGCCGCCTTCTTCACCACTGGCTTTTTCCACCTTACTGCTGAAATCCTCGTAGAACTCAGTCAGCACCTTCTTCCAATCTCGCTGACCACCCGACACCTGATCCAGCTCCTCTTCCAATTCTGCTGTAAAACCATAGTCCAGCAGGTTCGGAAAGTTTTCCACCAACCGTGAAGTCACCACATCACCGATCTTGTTCGCGTAAAAGCGCTTATTCTGAAGGTTAACGTAACCTCGATCTTGAATGGTGGTGATGATCGCTGCGTAGGTCGAGGGCCGGCCAATGCCCTTCTTCTCCAGTTCTCGCACCAGGCTCGCCTCGCCAAACCGTGGCGGTGGCTTGGTAAAGTGTTGCACCGGATCAAGCTCTACGAGCGAGAGTACCTGGCCGACCTGGTAATCCGGCAGTACCGTCTCTTCTTCTTTGCGACTGGCCGGCGGTTGCACACGAGTAAAACCATCAAACCGCAGAATACGTCCTCTAACCCGTAATTCCATCTCACCGGCTGCTACTACGACAGCCGTACTGGTGTATTCAGCATTCGGCATCTGGCAGGCGACAAACTGACGCCATATGAGCTCGTACAGACGCTCAGCATCTCGCTCCATACCCACAATTGAGGTGGTTTTGACAGTCACATCCGAGGGACGAATCGCCTCATGGGCTTCCTGCGCACCGCTCTTGCTGCTATAGACTCTCGAAGCCTCTGGCAGGTAACGTGCACCAAACTCGGCTTCTATCCAATCTCGGCAACTGGTGACAGCATCGTTACTCAAGTTGGTTGAGTCAGTTCGCATATAGGTGATGTAGCCAGCTTCGTAGAGTCGCTGCGCCAACATCATGGTCTTTTTTACCCCGAAACCAAGTCGAGTACTCGCTGCCTGTTGCAGCGTCGAGGTGATAAAGGGTGCCGAGGGACGAGTCTGGGTAGGTCTGTCTTCGCGACTTGTTACGGAGAAGGTCGCCGCCTGCAATCTTGCTAGAGCAGCATTCGTCTGCCCCTGACTGGTCGGCCGAAAGGCTTCGCCGGCGTCCTTGGTTACCTGAAATTTAACAACGTCAGTCAAGGTTTTATCGGTTCCACGCAGGTCTGCGAACAGCTCCCAATATTCTTCCGGAACAAATGCCCGTATTTCCTTCTCACGCTCGACGATCAGTCGAACCGCCACAGACTGCACTCGGCCAGCGGAAAGACCACGGGCTACTTTCGCCCACAGCAGTGGGGAAGCCAGAAAACCAACCACCCTGTCAAGAAAGCGCCTGGCCTGCTGCGCGTTGACCATGGCCATATCTATGTCGCCCGGGTGCTCAAAGGCTTCCTTGATCGCCTTTTTGGTAATCTCGTTGAAGACAACCCGTCGGTAACGACTCTCATCACCACCAATCGCCTCACGCAAGTGCCAGGCAATGGCTTCGCCTTCGCGGTCCAAGTCAGTCGCAAGATAAATCTGGTCAGCGTCTTTTGCCAAGCGCTTCAGTTCGCTGACGACCTTTTCTTTACCAGGCAGCACCTCATAGGTCGCTGCCCAGCCATGTTCCGGGTCAACGCCCATTCGTGCAATCAGCTGAGCGTGGGCCTTCTGCTTTTTATACGCGGCCTTTTTGTCAGGCGCCATTTTTCGGGTCTTCGCCGCCTCAGCAGCACGCGCTTTGAGGTCAGCATTCCCGTTGCCGCTGGTTGGCAAGTCACGAATGTGACCCACGCTCGACTTGACAATAAAGTCGCTGCCTAGGTATTTATTAATGGTCTTGGCTTTCGCCGGAGACTCAACGATAACTAGCGATTTTCCCATAACTTCCTTGATTATTGCCGGCCAGCGGTAAAATGCCGACATATATAGTGTGTTACCTGGCGCAGGTCAACCTCTAACGTAAACTGATCACGAGCTTCAAAGGAGCGCTAGCTTAGCCTGCCGGCGCGTGCTGTTGTCAACCTGCTTGTTCTCAGTGGTCGTGATTCGATGCTGAATCAACCGCTTGCAACGCCAAAGGGACGGCGACACAACCTCGCATAAAGTCAATGAGTCTGGCTAAATCTGTGGCATCGCCACGCTCATTCCAGTAAGCCGAAACAAGGTTTTTTCGCTCCTCTACTCTGACAACATCGTTAGGAAGCTGAGCCACTGAGCCTTGAAGATACTGACGCAAGGCGACAGGTAACTGAACTGTTTGCGTATCAACCCACTGCCAACCACTGGGCAAACCCTCTGCAGCTGTCGTTGACTGCCTGACCTTTCGTTCTAACGCCCAGTCAAAGGCGATCTGCCTGGCTTCAGACCGAGGCCGAGGCAGTCGATAAGCGATCACGGACATAACCCGCTCCAAGGGCCTGCCGGTATTACTCAGATAAGCTTCAGGATCAGGATCAGGATCGTCAATACGCGTTAGATGCACACTGATCCCCGCCGCCATAGCTGTCTTTCTCTTTTGCATCTGGTCTTTTTGGCGCTTTGAGGGCAGGATCGCCAGGATCGGGCCAATGATCATTAAAAGTACTACCGCTATGATGAAGTAAGCCATAATTTCACTGTCTTCAGGTAAATGCGCCGGCGATCGAGCCATTGCTGTTGAGGTCGACCAGTTTACTGTGTAAATTTATGCGCACAGCTACTATTTTGTGAAAAATCTATCCGAGGCTTGAGCTATGAGCGAATACAGACACATATTAGTCGCGGTCGATCTCACCGAAGAATCAGTTCAGGTCACGCAACGCGCTTGCGCCCTGAGAACCGCCTTTTCTGCCGAACTCAGTTGTGTGCATGTGATAGAACCCTTAAGTCTGGCCTATGGCGGGGACATCCCCATGGACCTGTCAACGATTCAGGACCAGATTCAGGACACTGCAAAATCTCATCTCGCCGAGTTTGCCAAGTCCTTAGCGATAGCGCCAGAAAACCAGCATCTGATATTTGGCCGACCAGAAACAGAAATCCACGCGCTGGCAAAAGAAATCGGGGCAGACCTGATCGTGGTGGGTAGCCATGGTCGAGCGGGGCTAGCATTGCTGTTGGGTTCCACTGCCAACGGCGTGCTCCACGGCGCTACGTGTGACGTCCTGGCCGTGCGGGTCGGTATCTGATTTGCGCCTGCGTCTCAAAGCAAGACGGCGATATGGGTTCAGCTTTTTTCCGTGCCGGCATCGCCTGCTGGCTGATACTTTCAAGTCTGAGTCAGGTGTATGGCGCCGACGCTCCGTCGCCTGAACTGCTGGAGCAGCGTCGCGACTATTTGGCGGCCATCGCAGCGATCAAGTCACAACAGAAAAGCCGCTATAGGCAGTTGCGCGCAGGGCTCAGTCATTATCCCCTGCACCCTTATCTGGATTATACCGAGACGATTTATACGCTGGCCCGGCAAAGCAACTCGTCTATCCAGGCATTCATAGACCAGTGGAGCGATACACCTCTCGCCGAGCAGCTACGGCAGAACTGGCTCTATTACCTCGCCAAACACCATCGCTGGCAAGAGTTTCTCGACATCTACAACCTTGACAGCGCCACCAGCGTTAATGCCTGCTCTTATGGGCTCGCACTTTTTCGTACGCAGCAAATTACCGAGGCCTTCGCTCAGGCTGAGCGACTCTGGCTGGTGGGCCGCTCCCAGCCCGATGAATGTGATCCTATCTTCACAGCCTGGCGAGATGCTGGCGTACTTGACGATGTCATGGCCTGGCGGCGCTTTCAGTTGGCTATGGCAGACAGCAAACTGACCCTGGCTCGGTATCTGCTGCGGTATATGGATAGCTCGACGAAGCAACTGGCGAGTCGTTTTATAGAAGTCCATCGAAAGCCCGAGCTGATCGTTCAGGTTCAACGTTTTAATGCCGACAATGATCGCCAACGGCAGATTATTCTGCATGGCATTGCGCGCCTGGCACGCCGTGATGCACCTGCGGCACTGGCAACCATCAAGGCTTATCAGCAGCGTTACAAGTTTGACTCGACAGAAACCGAGGCGCTGTTTACCAGCATCGGCATTCGCCTGAGTCTGGCCGGTGATCCGAATGATGAGCTGAACAGTCTACCGGTTAGCTTGACAGGCCAAACCGAGCTACTTGAGGCGCGCATTCGCTATGCTTTGAAGCAGCTGGACTGGGGCGAGGCACTGGTGATGATCAACCGGCTCGATCCCGCCCTGCAACAAACTCCTCGATGGTCATATTGGCGAGCGCGCATCCTGGCAGGATCTACAGACCCCCAGGACCTGGCGTCAGCGACAGACATTTATCGAAGTATTGCCCAGCAACGGGACTTCTATAGCTTCCTAGCCGCTGACATGATTGGCAGTCGTTATAAGTTTGCCGATTCACCCACTCTGGTGACGACGGAAGAAGTGCTCAATCTGCAGGCTATGCCCGGAATACAACGGGCTGAAGAGCTCTTTGCCTTGAATGAGCTGACCCGCGCCAGGCGAGAATGGCAGTTTACAACCCACGACTTCTCTCCTCGAGAGCGTCAAATCGCCGCTCGAGTCACAGAAGGCTGGGGCCAGTATCACCAGTCGATTCGCGCCATGATAGACGCCGAGACCTGGGACGATCTGACGCTTCGATTTCCACTGGCCTATCACGACAGCTTTATACTCAATACTCGAGCCGCCAACATCTCTCTGCCCTGGGGTATCGCCATCGCTCGCCAGGAAAGCGCATTTATGCCTGATGCCCGCTCGAGCGCAGGTGCTATAGGCTTGATGCAACTGATGCCTGCAACGGCAAAACAAACTGCTCGGCGCCATGGCGTAAAGTATGCCTCCAGCCAACAGCTGACAGACCCAGAAACAAATATTCAGCTCGGCACCACCTACCTGGGCACCATGCTTCGGCGCTTCAACAATAATCGTATCCTTGCCTCTGCCGCCTATAACGCTGGCCCTTCACGGGTTGAACGTTGGATTAATCCTGATCTGCCCTTAGACGTCTGGATCGAGACCCTGCCATTCGAAGAGACTCGCAGCTACGTGCAAAATGTTCTGATGTTTTCCAGCATTTATGCTTGGCGCCTGAATCAGACACCGCCTCTGATTATGCCCAACGAGTGGAAGGATTTTTCCTCATCGAATAGCGCTTTCCTCGACTCGGCGAGTCCCGATACTGGACCCGCTGAACCCGAGGACCGCCAAAGGGCAGGCTCAACTGACCCAGCGGCGCAACTGTCGCCAGTGCGGGCTTAGTCAGTAGCGGGCTTAGTCAGTAGCGACTTAGGTCGGAGCCAACGGTCGGTGCCAACGGTCGGTGCCAACTTAGTCAATAGGGTCAATAAGATCGTGCCGCGAGGGTGTCTGACTCAACGCCAACTCTCAGGTATACTCACTCCTTCGTCATGGCCTGAGGTAGGCACAGATTATCCCGATGAGTAGTTCGATTTCCCCTGAGCCCACCCTTGAAGCCCTTGTGGATATCGGCGCCAACCTGACCCATGAATCTTTTAGCGTGGATTTTGCCGACGTCCTGAATCGCGCCCGCCAGGTCGGTGTGAGCCAGATTATTGTCACAGGCGCATCTTTACAGGGCAGTATTGATGCCCTACAGCTGGCCCAGCAACATTCGGGCTACCTGTGGGCGACAGCGGGCATCCATCCACACCATGCGAACGAGACAGATGCCACCACACTAGCACAACTGCGTGATCTGGCCGCTCAACCGCAGATCAAGGCGATCGGAGAGACAGGTCTGGATTTCTTTCGAGATCTTTGTCCTCGAGACCAGCAGATCCAGGCTTTTGAAGCCCATATTGAGTTAGCTATAGACACCGGCTTGCCCATGTTCCTGCACGAGCGGGATGCCAGTCGCGCTTTTATTGAGGTATTGAAGCCCTATCGGGATCAGCTGAGCCAGGTCGTAGTGCATTGCTTCACCGGTGAGGCCACCGCGCTCTATAGCTACCTGGACCTGGACTGCTATATCGGGATCACTGGCTGGCTCTGTGACGAGCGCCGTGGTTCCCACTTGATTCCTCTGGTGCGCGAAATACCCGCCACTCGACTGCTCATCGAGACAGATGCACCCTACTTGATGCCGCGCAACATCGCGCCCAAGCCTAAAAGCCGCCGCAATGAACCCGTGCACTTGCCCCATGTGTGCCAGGCTGTGGCCAATGCCACCGGCAGAGACTATGGGGACATAGCACGCACCACCACAGCCAACGCTCGAGCATTCTTTCGCCTATGATTCTGACCCTTTACACAACCCTCGGTTGTCACTTGTGTGAGCAAGCATTAGAGTTACTCAAAGAGAGCCAGGCTCGAGGCCGCACTTTGACCATTCACTCTGTAGAAATCAGTGACTCAGATGATCTGATCGCCCTGTATGGTGTTCGTATACCGGTGATTAAGACCCATGACTCAAATACAGAACTAGGCTGGCCCTTTGACTCAGCCACCCTGGATCAGTTTCTGGATGCCGCAGAATCCTAGCCCACCATTGACCAGGATTTACGGCAGCGAAAACCGGCTGGCACCGACCCAAACTGGCGAACAGAAATACAGCGCCGTACAGACAAACCCTGAGAACTCAACGATGATCGCAGCATACGGTACTTGGCAGTCTCCCATCACTTCTGACTTGATCGTCGCTGAGATGGTTGGCGTAGGCAGCCCCGCCCTTGTCGCAGACGCCCATTACTGGGTTGAAGCCAGACCTCGCGAGGCCGGCCGCAACGTCCTGGTTCGGCGCAACCCGGACGGTCGAACTATCGACCTGACACCAGCTCCGTTTAATGTTCGAACTCGCGTTCATGAATATGGCGGCGGCGCCTGGTGGCACGACGCCGAAACTGCCTATTTCTGCAACTTTGCTGACCAGCAAATCTATCAAATCGACAACCTGAATGAGATCCCGACACCTCCTCGCCAGCTGACCCACTCGCCTCATCTGCGGTTTGCTGACGGGATCAAAGATGCTCACCGAAATCGCCTCATCTGCGTCGTCGAAGATCACAGTGATGCGCTCGCCGAGCCGAAGAACTATCTGGCTAGCGTAGATCTCGGCAGCGGCGAAGTGACCCCTCTGAGCAGCGGCCACGACTTTTATGCCGCGCCGGCCCTCAGTCCCGATGGCGCGAACCTCGCCTGGATCACCTGGGACCATCCGGATATGCCCTGGGATGGCACGGAACTCTGGCAGGCAGCCCTGGTAGACTCGCGCGATCCTGATTCAAGCAGCGGTGAACCAGGAATATTGGCCCCAGAGAAAATCGCTGGCAGTCGAACCGAGGCGGTACAACAACCTCGCTATTCGCCCAGTGGCGAGCTGCACTTTATTTCAGACCGCAGCGGCTGGTGGAATCTGTATCGCTACCTGGAACCGAGTGGAACGAGTCCTCTGTGGCCTATGAGCGCCGAGTTTGGCGAACCCCAGTGGGTCTTTGGCCCGACCAATTACCAGTTCCTCGGTCCCGATATTCTCTGCTGCTTTTCAAACAACTGTGTCAGTCAACTGGCATTACTGCATGTCGATGGCAGTCACAAATTGCTTCACCAGCCTTACACCGATATCGGCGGTATTCAAGTGAGCGCAGACCAGCGCCATTGTCTTTTTGTCGGCGCAACGCCAACCGCCTTCAGTGCCGTGGTCTGCCTTGATCTGGCCACGGGTGAAACTACTCGAATCAAGTCGTCTTGTGACCTGGACCTGGATTCAGGCTATTACGCTCTGCCTCAGGCGATCGACTTTCCTACCAGTAATGGCGAGATCGCGCACGGCTTTTACTACCCGCCCACCAATAAGGACTTTCAGCCGGTTAAAGGCAGTGCGCCACCACTGGTGGTTGAACTTCATGGCGGACCGACCAGTGCGACCCATTCCGGACTTAACCTGCGCAAGCAGTATTGGACCAGCCGCGGCTTTGCAGTGCTGGATGTCAATTATCGTGGCTCCACCGGTTATGGTCGCGCTTACCGCGACAAACTCAAGCACCAGTGGGGTATCGTCGATGTCGACGATACTGTGTTCGGTGCCCAGTACCTGGTAGACCGAGGGCTGGCTGATCCTGATCGATTGGCGATCAAAGGCGGCAGTGCTGGCGGCTATACGACCCTGGCTGCTCTGGCCTTGCGTAGTACCTTCAAGGCGGGTGCCAGCTACTATGGCGTTGGCGACCTGGAGGCCCTGGCCAAAGACACCCACAAATTCGAGTCCCGTTACCTGGACAGCCTGATCGGCGAGTATCCTCGTGATATCAAAGTCTATGAAGATCGTTCCCCCATCAATCACATTGATCGACTCGACTGCCCGGTGATCTTCTTTCAAGGGCTGGAGGATAAGGTCGTGCCACCCAACCAGGCGGAGGCGATGGTCGCAGCCCTCGAGAACAAGGGCATCCCTGTCGCCTATGTCTCCTTTGAAGGTGAGCAGCACGGCTTTCGCCAAGCAGCCAATATCAAGCGGGCCCTGGATCTGGAGCTATACTTTTATGGGCGCATCTTTGGGTTTATACCGGCCGATAAGATTATCCCCATACCTATTCTGAATCTCGATCCCTGACTCGCCAGCGGCGCGCCGATTTAAACAGGAGTTGACCTTGAGCCAGCCGCCGAGAAAAACCCGCGGCTGAGTTGGCGCCATTGCAGGGTGCGGCAAGAATCCGGAATATTCATTCTGCAAGCTTTCGATCAGGGACAGTTCCCATTACTATCAGCCTACAGTCTTCCCGGCCACCTTGATTTATGAATAAGCACTTAAGAATCGCCGTTATCAATGGCGGCACTTCCGCCGAAGCCGAAGTGTCTCGAGTATCGGCTCGAGGCGTTATTAAGGCCCTGCGGGAAAATTACTCAAACGTATTTGATATTCCCCTTGAACCGGGTATCGAGCGTCGGCTGGCGGAGTGCCAGCCGAACGTGGTGTTTCCTGTAGTTCATGGGGCGCCTGGCGAAGATGGTAGCCTGCAGGGCTTTCTCGATCTGCTCGGCTACGCCTTTGTCGGCAGCGATGTGCAGAGCAGCGCAGTCGCGATGGACAAGATTATTGCCAAACTTATCTTTCGTGCGGCCGGCCTGCCGCTGATTGAGCAGTTGGTCGTCGAGCGACACCAGGGCGTTGCTGCCGCTGCTGCCGCCATACAGAACACCCTTGGAGACTATGTTGTGGTCAAGCCAGCCCGTCAGGGCAGCGCGCTGGGGGTGACCCTGGTGGATAACGCCAGCCAGCTTTTTAGTGCCCTTGAAAACGCCTTTCAGCTGGACGACCGTCTGCTGATTGAACTGCGCATTAATGGCAAGGAAATCACCGTCGGCGTCCTTGATATAGACAATACTGTTGAGGATGAATGTGATGCCGATGTTGATCGCGCGCAGGACCGCGAACCTGACGCTGGCCTCGAGACTCGCACCGAGGCCTTTCCGGTAATTGAGATTGCGACACCGGACCAGGCATTTTATGACTATGCCCATCGTTATACCGTGGGCCTGAGTGACCATATCATGCCGGCCCCACTCGGCGCTGAGCAGACTCGGCGGATCCAGAACATCGCCATTCAGGCCCATCGCGCCCTGGGCTGTCGGGATTTATCACGGGCAGACTTTGTGGTGCCCAATGAGAATGAGGAATACCTGCTGGAAGTGAATACCCTGCCGGGCATGACGCCGACCAGCCTCTACCCGGATGGTGCGGCCGGCTATGGCCTGAGCTTTGCTGAGCTGGTGAGCTACTTGGTGGAGCGCGCCGCCAAACGTGGGCCGCGCCAGTGTTAGAAAGCACTGGGTAGTGAAGAACAGCGCCGAACCCGCATTTTGGCAGCGACCGTATCGCCGCTGCCAGCGCCGGATATTTCTATAGATCGTAACCCCGTTCATTGTGCTGGTTCAGATCCAGGCCTTCGGTCTCTTCATCCGGAGAAACCCGCAACCCGATCAGGCCATCTACCAGTTTCAGCAGGATAATAGTACAAACCGCTGTGTAGCCACCGGTGGCCAGTACGCCAATCACCTGCACCTGTAGCTGCGAGGCCATGGTCATACCTTCGTTATAACCCTGGCCACTGAAGACGCCCAGGCTGGCGCTGGCAAAAATCGCGGCCAGGATTGTGCCTAACGCGCCACCCACACCATGCACTGGAAAGACATCCAGAGAGTCGTCGATCTGCAGCCGCTGCTTGAGGATCATGGTCATATTAAAGCAGACAAGGCCCGCCAGAATACCAATCACCAAACCGCCCGCCGGACCGACAAAACCAGAGGCCGGCGTGATAGTACCCAGACCGGCTACCATGCCAGTGACGGCGCCCAGTGCGCTGGGCTTGCCGAATCGGGACCACTCACAGGCCATCCAGGTCAGGGCGCCTGCAGCTGCTGACATGTGGGTGACCAGAATTGCCATACCCGCATCACCATTAGCCGCCAGAGCACTACCGCCGTTGAAACCAAACCAGCCCACCCAGAGCATCGCCGCACCGGTAAATACCATCGTCATGTTGTGCGGGGGCATCGGCACCTTCGGAAATCCTCGACGAGGTCCCAAATACAAAGCACACACCAAAGCCGCAGTACCTGCCGTGACATGCACGACCGTCCCGCCGGCAAAGTCCAGCAGTCCCATCTGACCGAGCCAGCCACCCCCCCAGACCCAGTGGGTCACAGGACCATAGACCACCACCAGCCACAGGGCTGAGAACAACAGCATCGAAGCAAACCGTATACGCTCGGCGAAGGCGCCGACAATCAGGGCGGGCGTGATGATCGCGAAGGTTAACTGAAACATGGCAAACACACTTTCCGGTATGTCGCCAGACAGGGAGTCTTCGCTGAGATTGCCCATAAAGGCATTGCTCAAGCCACCTACCCAATCATTACCTTCGGCGAAGGCCATAGAATAAACACCGACCAGCCACAGGATCGAGACGACGCAGGTAATCGCAAAGCACTGCATCAGCACGCTCAACACATTCTTGCTGCGTACCAGACCGCCGTAGAACAGCGCCAATCCAGGCAGCGTCATAAACAGCACCAATGCTGTAGAGGTTAGTATCCACGCGGTGTTGCCGCTGTTAATTGGGCTTTCTGCTGCTGCCGACTGACTGAGCAGTGCCAGCAGCAGAACACTGGCAACCTGATAGTAACCTTTGATCATGAGTGGGCCTCGTTGGGGTCGTCGGGGCTTTGACATTCAATGACCCCGCTATGCTGATTATCTCGCGCTCGAGTGTACCGATTCGCTAAATTGCTGGCAACCCAGAGTTTTGATCTTCGCCGATTAGCACCAGTGAGCCAACAAATGGCAATTCGAAGGGCAGTCTTGCTTAGACTAATAACAAATATTGAAGAGTTCCGTTAGAGCTATCTGGTGGTCGACACAGCGCTTCACTTGAGGTAAAAACGTAACAGGTCAACTCGAAACTGACCTAAAGCCATTGCCATCGTCACGCGATACTTATCTACGACGAGTGGCACACGCAGAGGTAAAACCAGAAGTACAACCAGAAGTACAACCAGAAGTACAACCAGAAGTACAACCAGAAGTACAACCAGAATCACAACCGGAGGAAATCCAGAGTACAGCCAGAGTCATAACCATAGTCAACGTTATCGTCAGAGTCACCGTCAGAGTTACCGTCAGAGTCTTTTAAAGGTCAAAGCCACTGACAATGACATCACTGAAAGCATGGAGTCGTTTGTTTATGAGAAGGCAAAAAAGAGACAAGAGCAACCGCGCATTTACCCGTGGATACCAGTTTGGCATGCACGGTAAATCGAAAGAATTATGTCCCCACCACGACGAAGATACCCGTCAATCCTGGCTCAGCGGCTGGCGCACGGGCAGAGAAGATAACTGGGATGGTTATATAGGGACCGCGGGGGTTGGTCGATCCCCGGCGGTCTAAAACGACTGACATGCCATCCAGGCGGCTTTTCTCCATCTTGTTTTACAAGCGTTTTCTAACAAATGCTTTTTTAACGAACGCTTGTAAACAAACGCTTTTAAAAAGCGTAAAAGGCGTTGATACAAAAGCGGCCTAAATAAGCCCAAATAAAAGGCGCTGATCAGAATCTTTGATCAGCGCCTTTTTCTTTCGCCATTCACCCTCTATTTACCCTCAGGCAACCACGGCTTTCTGCTTATCACCGGCAGTCGCGCGATACGCCTTGATGGACCTGACGCTATCCACGATCAGATCAGGGCCTGCATAGATGAACCCTGTATAGAGCTGCACCAAATCTGCGCCAAGACGGATTTTTTCAGCGGCGTCATCCCCTGTCATAATACCGCCGACGCCAATGATGGCCATCTTGCCCTTCACCTCTGCAGCCACCAACGACAAGACATGATTAGCAAGATCTCGAAGTGGCTCACCACTTAATCCGCCCAGTTCATTACCGTGTTTTTCCCCGGCAACCTGATCTCGAGCGATAGTGGTGTTGGTGACAATGACACCATCTACCTCAAAGGATTGAAGTCGCTGAACCAGACGCCTGACTTCCTCGTCCGCCATATCTGGCGCTATCTTGACCACCAGTGGTACAGTTTTGCCGTGTGCCTGCACCAATTTTGTATGTTCGTTTTTCAGACCTTCCAGCAACCTCGCCAATTCCGTCTCGTGCTGCAGGTGGCGCAGCCCTGGTGTGTTCGGCGAGGAGATATTCACGACAATATAAGACGCCAGCGCATAGACCTCGCGCAGACACAATGCATAGTCCGCCAACGCGTTTTCAACCGGCGTCAGCGCATTCTTACCAATATTGATGCCCAGCACGCCCTTGAACCGCGCCTTGCGAATACGCTCGCACATGACTGTCACACCATCATTATTGAAACCCATGCGATTGATCAGAGCCCGTTTGCGCGGCAGGCGAAACATCCGTGGGCCAGGATTTCCGGGTTGAGGTTTGGGTGTCACAGTACCCACCTCAAGAAAGCCAAAGCCCATCGCCGCGAGACCATCAATACACCGAGCATCCTTATCTAGACCGGCTGCGAGACCCACTGCATTGGGAAATTCTATGCCCATCACCGTGATCGGATCGCGAATCATTTCTCGCGCCAGTAGTGGCGACAGATTAAAGCGCTCGAGCCACGTCATGGATTGCAGAGACAGATGATGGGAAGTCTCTGGTGGCATGAGGAACAGCAGGTCGCGAAAGAGGGAATAATTCATGGCAGTATTAGTTTTACCTGGCTTTAGACTGCGGCATTATAGGCGATTCGGCCAACAAAGTGGTCACTCAAACCGACAGGACCTGAACCACACGCCTAAGCCCCTCAATAGCGGACCGATGCGCTCGAGCTGGATTGGGCCAGGTCCATCAGTTCTCTGATGGCAACTGTGAAAATGGCCTGATCTATGACGCCGGCACCACGCATCTCGGCCTGCAGCACCAGCCAGCGGTCGACCATCGATTGATGCTCACCGAGCCAGCGTTGCACCATGGCGCCAGCAGCTTCACTGGTATCAGCACCATTCAAAACCGCAAGGGTTATCGCCAGCTGCTGCCAATTCAGGTCGTCCTGCAGACTCTCGCGGGCCAGCGCCTGCCACTGATTCAGGGCCTGATACTCGTGAATCTGTTTGCTGAACCAGTGCAGGTGCAGTTGTTCGCCGACAACAAAAAAAACACTGGCAACCTTCTCGATACTGACACCCGTGCGGTTCGATGCCTCGACAATCCCCATGATCGAATACAGGTGATGGGCCGCTGCCACAAAACTCGACAAGGCCTCATCGACGCCCATGCTCACCAGCCGGTCTCGGCCGGTTTGCCATTCCTGCAGCGCATTACCAACCAGCAATCGATCCCACCGGCCAAACAGCAGTTGCAGTGCTTGAGAAAACGCCGGCACCTCCTGACTCAGATCGAGGGCGCGCCGACGATTGCGAATCAGCCAACGAGTGACTCGACGAATAAGCCGGCTGACATCCATCATCATGGATTTCTGCAACTGGTGATTCACCAAATAATCCAGCGCGGAAAGCGCATCCCAACGTTGTTCGAACTGAAAGATATCTCGAGCCCCCACATAAGCTTTGGCGATCACGGCAACCGAAGCACCAGTTGACTCAATCATACGCTCAACGAAATTCATACCCATATGATTCACCATGCGATTGGTCAATTGAGTGGCAATGATTTCTCGGCGCAGACGATGCTGCTGCAGCGCTTGTGGGTATTTTTTGACCAACGGTGCGGGGAAGGCATCAAACAGCTCTCGCAAAAAATAAGGCTCATCCATGCTGCTTGACGCCGCCAGCTGCTCTTTCAGACCACTCTTGACATAGCTCGTCAGAATCGCAATTTCCGGCGGTGTGAAGTAATGGCCTTTGGCGCGTCGCTCCTGTATTTCATCGTCACTGGGCAAATACTCAAGCTGCCGATCCAAACGGCCCTGATCCTCCAGGACTGAAAGAAGTTGCGAATATTCATAATTCCGGCGTTGCGCCTGATAGCTCATGAGGTCAATTGCTTGCGCCTGCATGTAGTTGTTATCAAGAACGATCGACGCCACCTCCTCCGTCATTTGACCCAGCAACTTGACCCGGCTCTTGGCATTCAGCTTGCCGTTTTCCAGAAGCTGGTTCAGCAAGATTTTGATATTCACCTCGACGTCAGAACAATTCACTCCGCCGGCATTATCAACGAAATCTGTGAAACAAATACCACCGTGGAGATTAAACTCAACTCGAGCCAATTGAGTCATACCCAAATTGCCACCCTCACCCACGAGTCGACAGCGCAGATCAACACCATTGACTCTAATCGCGTCATTAGCCTTGTCACTCACATCAAGATGTGACTCCTGGCGACTCTTGACATAGGTACCGATTCCACCATTCCAGAGCAAATCGACCTGAGCTTTCAGAATCACAGTCAGCAGCGCGTTAGGTGCCAGCTGATTTTCAGTGATACCAAATCTTTGCTTCATCTCGGCTGAAATTGGAATCGATTTCGCGCCTCGGTCAAATACACCGCCACCCTTTGAAATCAAACTGCGATCATAGTCAGCCCAACTTGATCTTGGCAGGTCAAACAACCGCTTGCGTTCAACAAAGCTGCTGGCTGCGACTGGCTCGGGATCGACGAAAATATGCAAATGATTAAAGGCGGCTAGCAGACAAATGTGCTTTGACATCAACATACCGTTACCAAACACGTCGCCGGACATGTCGCCGATACCCACCACGGTAAAGTCATTTTCCTGAGGATTGATACCGAGATTTCGAAAGTGCTGTTGCACTGAGATCCAGGCGCCTTTCGCAGTGATAGCCATGGCCTTATGGTCATAGCCGACGCTACCGCCAGACGCAAAGGCGTCGCCTAGCCAAAAATGGTTGGCAATTGAGATTTCGTTAGCGATGTCTGAGAACGCGGCCGTACCCTTGTCTGCTGCAACGACCAGGTAATAGTCGTCATCGTCATAGCGCACCACATCACGGGGCGGGACTACCTGTCCTTCGATGAGGTTATCAGTCAGATCCAGCAGCCCCTGAATGAAGATTTTATAACAGGCGATGCCCTCCTCGGTGACCACCTCTCGGCTCGCCCCTTGCGGAATTTGTTTAGGCAAAAAGCCTCCTTTTGCGCCTACAGGTACTATCACTGAGTTTTTGACCTGCTGGGCTTTGACTAATCCCAACACCTCGGTGCGATAGTCTTCACTGCGATCTGACCAGCGAAGTCCGCCGCGGGCTACCTTACCGCCTCGCAAATGCACACCTTCAACTCGCGCCGAATAAATGAAAATCTCGTGCGCCGGACAAGGCTTGGGCATCTCACTAATCAGGACCGGACTTAACTTCAGCGCCAGACACTGACCGACTTGACCGGCTGCATCGCGCTGAAAGAAATTCGTTCGTTGAGTGGCCAAAATCATTTCCAACAGACGCCGAAGGACTCGGTCTTCACCCAGATTCTCAACTGCATCTATGTGCTTGAGAATGGTTGCCTGCAATTTATCGGCGCGGCGATTAGCCATGGCACGGTCAATAAACGGATTGAAACGCTGGTTGAAGAGTTCAAACATCATGCGCGCGATCATCGAGTAGCGAGTTACGCAATCAGCAATAAATGGCTGGCTGTAGCTACTTTGCAGTTGGCCAAAGTAGCGAGCGTAGGCACGAATCACCTTGACCTGTCGGTACTCCATACCGGCCGAAGGTACCAGTCGATTAAACGAATCGTTTTCCTTGCCGCCGTGCCAGATGTCTTTGAACGCTTCCTCAAACAAGGGTTTGATGCTCGCCAATCCGTCCTTGGGTGCCGTGATAAATTCCAGCACAAAGTCGTGAATCCAGATTCGGCCTTGCGGATGCAGTATTTCATAAGGATGCTCTTCAATCGACCTGGCACCCAGGTTCTCGAGGATAGGAATCACATTCGACAGAGGCAGTGAATAGCCTCGATGAAACAACTTGAAACAGGTATAGGTCTGATCGCCATCGACGACTTCGTAGAGGTTCAATTCGAGGGGGTTGGCAGTCGTCAGGGCCTGTAAATAAACAATGTCTTGTGATGCGGTCTGAGGACTGAAATCAGCCTTATAGCCAGGAGGGAAAATGCCGCCGTAGGTCTCCAGCAACGATTCGGCGACAGATCCAACGCTAGCATCAGTTGCTGTGTCAACACCGGTTGCCGCGGCCGATAAGGGGTATTGGCGCAGCAGAACTTGTTGCAACTCGTCGTCCCAGGAGCGCGTTAGTTTAAGAATTGCCTCCTCGAGTGCCGGTACGTTGATCTCGATCGGCCGAAGGGGATCTATGCGAAAGACAAAATGGGTGCGAATCAGGGTGGACTCTGAAAACAGAGTCGAGAACTCTGTATCCAAGGGGTGCAGGCACTCGGCCAGCAACGCCTGTACCTTGCGCCGCAAGGCAGTATCATAGGTATCCTTGGGCACATAGACCAGACAGGATACAAAGTCCTCAAAGCGCCGCACCAGCAGCCGAACGATTCGGCGTTCTTGCAGGGCGAAGCTACTCATCACTGTCTGCGTCAACTCCTCAGCAGACGCCAGAAACAACTCTTCCCGCGGCAGAATTTCGATAATGCGATTCAGCTCTCGGCCTTTTTGACTCGACGCTGACAACTCACCAGCGGCGTAGACCTGGTCAATTTTTTGCCTGACCAGTGGAATCTTTCGCGGGTTTTGATTGAAAACTGAGGAAGTGAACAGGCCAATAAACCGACAGCCTCGCCGCTCGGCGCCTTGCACCGCAGGATTGGCAGGTCGAATAATGGTGATAGCGTCGTAATAGGCCGGCCGGTGGACCTGGCTTTTGTAGGGCAACTTGGTGATTAGCAATTGAGCCGGCGCCGAATCATGCACTCTCAGCACCAGGTTATCGGCAGTCATGTTCCGTCGACATAATCCCAGTGCGACGGCAGGTAACCGAGTCAAACTCTTCTCTGTCTTGCCCAGGGTGAATTCTTCATAACCCAGAAAGGTAAAATTGTTCGAGTATAACCAACGCAGAAACTCGCTGTGTTCGACATCGAGTTGCGAGGCATTATGCCCCGCTCCGATCTCATCGCCCCAGAGCAGCAATTGCTGCCGCATCGGCGCAAAGTCATGAACAACTCGCTGCACCAGCTTTAGAATCTGGCGAATGCTGCGCTCAAGACCGCCGGTCTCTAGAATCTGCTCAATTTCCAGATGAATCAGCGTTTCGTTAGGATTTTTGTCCTCAATGATCAGACTTCGACCCTTGGCACGCACCACACTCAGCAGGCACTGCTGAACCTCAATCAGTACCAAACCCTGCTGGGTCAACGCCATTCGAATGGAGTCCAGCAAGAAAGCCATATTTGGCGCGACCACTTCCACGAGGGTTCGTTTCGATTCGCGACCCTTCTGTGTCGAGGCCGGGTTAAAGACTCGGACTATGGCCCGCTTGCCGTTGAACTGCCGATAGAAGTCCCAGCCGGAGTGGACCGCCGCCAATACGGCGTCCCAGTCTCGATAGAGCAATTCTGACAAGGGTTCCTGTGAGTAGTAGAAGCGGGCGAAACGCAACAGCCCCTTGTCCTTTGATTGCTTCTGAATTCTGCGCTCAAGCGCATTATAAAACGCCGCCTTGGTCTCGATATTCCTGATGCTCATGAAACTTTCCCCAGTGATTGCCTGGCTAAGGACAAACCTCGGCATTCATCTGGTAGAATCAGCAAGCGCCAGGCGCCCCTGGTCTTGATGACTGCTTCGAAGAAAGCCTGTTTCCTCGGTGCACGCAGGAACCGTAGCAGAGATTGATGGTCTATAAACCGTCAGAGTTTGACGTACATTTTGTTACATTAATTCACCAGTTAGAAGAACTAATAATCCATGCAAGACACAATACGAACGCCTATGCAGCATCGCGACAGCATACTTGAACTTGAAAAATGGTTGAGCCAGCAGATTATTGGCCAGGAAAAGCTCGTCAATCGCCTCCTTATTGCCCTGCTGGCAGATGGCCACCTGTTGGTAGAAGGGGCGCCCGGGCTAGCCAAGACCAAGGCGATCAAGACCCTAGGGCAGGCGATTGAAGGGGATTTTCACCGCATTCAGTTCACCCCGGATCTGCTGCCCTCGGATATTACCGGTACCGAGATTTACCGTGCTCAGGAAGGTAGCTTTGAATTTCAGCGGGGCCCCATCTTTCATAATCTGATACTCGCCGATGAAATAAACCGAGCGCCGGCCAAGGTTCAATCGGCCTTGCTGGAGGCGATGGCTGAGCGCCAGGTCAGCTTCGGTCGTCAAACCTTTGAATTGCCAGAGCTGTTTCTGGTCATGGCAACCCAAAATCCTATCGAGCAAGAGGGTACCTATCCGCTACCAGAGGCTCAACTCGATCGTTTTCTGATGCATGTCACCGTTGACTACCCAAATGCCGAGTCAGAACGCGCAATCCTTAACCTGGTTCGCGCTGAAGCCCTGGCTGCGCGTACTCAGGTAGCCCCTGTGCAGCCTATACCTGTTTCGCAGGCAACCCTTTTTGCCGCTCGAGCCGAGATCCTCAGGCTGCATATGGCACCGTCTGTCGAGGACTATATCGTCCAATTGACGATGGCGACCCGTAACCCCGGCGCCTATGGCGCGGACCTCGCCAACTGGCTTGACTATGGCGCCTCTCCCCGCGGCACCATCGCCCTGGATTTGTGTGCCAGGGCCAATGCGTTCCTGCTGGGCAAAGACTTTGTCAGCCCCGATGACGTACAGGCCGTGGTTCATGATGTCTTTCGGCACCGCATCATCGTTAGCTTTGAGGCAGAAGCGACTGGTATCGATGCCGATCAAGTGATCAGAACCCTGGTCCAGCGTGTCGCTGCAGCCTAAGGCGGGGCAACCAGCATGGTCATGAAGCGCGTCAGGCAAGCCATTACTCGAGAACTACCGGTAAGGGGCGGCGCCTATACAGACATTCGAGAGCTGATACGCTTGCGTTATGCCAGCAAGGCCATTGAGGCCTTTGCCAACAGCAAGGCGCGCAAGCCTTTATCCGGCACACTGGCCTCGAACTTTCGTGGCCGAGGTATCGACTTTGCCGAGGTTCGCAACTACCAGCCTGGCGATGATGTTCGTACCATCGACTGGCGCGTTACAGCCCGGACGGGCGCTGCGCACACCAAGTTATTTCAGGAAGAAAAGGAGCGCCCCGTTCTGATCCTTGTGGACCAGTCTCAGTCGATGTTTTTTGGTTCCCAGGTGGCATTCAAATCCGTGTTAGCTGCTGAAGTCGGCGCCTTGCTGGCCTGGACAGCACTGGAACGGGGCGATAGAGTTGGCGGCGTCGTGTTTTCAGAGGCGGGGCACAGATCCGTCAGACCGCGCCGCAGCAAGCACTCGGTGTTAAGGCTGTTGCATGAAATCAATGACTTTAATCATTTGCTCAATCAGCAGCCGCTGGCAGAAACCAACACTAACTCTCTGGTAGAGGCGCTGCGCAATTTGCGCCGAGTGGCGAAACACGGTTGCGCCGTTTTCATCATCAGTGACTTCTCAACCTTGGCCGATACGGGCAACGAAGAAGCTCGCTTGCACCTGAACCAGATAGCACGGCAGAACGACCTGGTGGGCATTCATATCTCCGATGCGCTTGAACGCGCGCTGCCAAGACCTGACCTCTACACCATCACTAATGGGGTTGAAAGGGTGAGAATGGACACAGCCGACAAGCATTTTCGAGAAGACTATCATCGACGATTTGCTGAGCAGGTCGACGCGCTGAAGCGAGAGTTTACTCGGCAGAAGTCCCCTTTGCTGGAATTACAGACCCATGAGCCGATGATTTCGAGCCTGGCCAGCAAGTACAATGACTATGTCAGGCAGGCCTGAGAATGGCCGTGTCTCCTGACCCACTCAACAATCCTGCGATGCCGAACAGCCAGCAGCTGGACCCGCTGGCCCAACTGCACGATATTCGCCTGCCAGCACCGATTGAGTCCTGGCCACCGGCCTTTGGCTGGTGGTTGCTGGGTCTGCTGGCCCTGGCTGCAGTAGCTGGCCTCAGCTACAGCCTTTGGCGCTATTGGCGCAGGCAGCGCTATCGTCGTGAAGCCAATACTGAGTTACAGACAATCTATGCAGCCTATCAAGACTCGAGGGACCAACAAGCCTATCTGCGAGCCTATAGTGACTTACTCAAACGGGTCGCTCTGACCCACTATCCGCGCCATCGAGTCGCCGCACTGACCGGCCAAGCCTGGGTTGATTTTCTGGATAGCACTGGGCGCAGCCTTGAGTTTTCCATGGGCGCCGGTCAAGTACTGGTTCAGGCACCCTATCAGAATCAGGTAGAGGTACAGATAGACGTTGCCGCCTTGCAACGCCTCGGCAGTCACTGGATCAAGCACCATGCCGCCTTGCCCGCGCAGGAGTCCCCATGATAGAGCTACTCTGGCCATGGGCACTGTTGGCCTTGCCTTTACCCCTGCTGGCCTATTGGGGATTACCGGTCGCGCGGCGCGAAGAAGCCGCACTGCAGGTGCCGTTCTTTCGCATCGCCGCCCAATATCATGCGCAGACCGGCCGCTCGAAGAAGGGCGCCATGTTGCGCCGTCTGCTGCTGGTGCTCGCCTGGCTGGCGCTGGTCGTTAGTGCTGCTCGACCACAATATATTGGCGATCCGGTGCAGCTGCCAACCAATGGACGCGACCTGATGTTGGCTGTGGACATCTCAGGCTCTATGGGCACCGAGGACATGGCCGTCGGCAACACCATGACTACCCGTCTGCAAGTGGTCAAGGCTGTGGTGGGTGATTTCGTCGAGCGCCGTATCGGCGATCGCCTCGGCCTTATCCTCTTTGGCAGCAAGGCCTACCTGCAAACACCGCTAACCTTTGATCGAGCAACAGTTCGGTCCCTGCTGCTGGATACCCCATTGGGCATAGCTGGCGGCAAAACCGCGATAGGCGATGCCATCGGGTTGGCGGTCAAACGGCTGCAGTCACGTCCCGCGGAAAGCCGAGTGTTGATCCTGTTAACAGATGGACAGAACAACATCGGCGAGCTGACACCACTTCAGGCAGCGAAGATCGCCGCTCAGGAAGGCGTCAAAATCTATACTATCGGCTTTGGCGCCGAGGAAATGCAGGTGCCCGGCTTGATCTTTAATCGCACCGTCAATCCGTCGGCGGAACTCGATAGCAAGACCCTGACGGAGATCGCCGAGCTGACCGGTGGCACCTACCAACGGGCCCGCAGCGCGGCAGAGCTGCAACGGATTTATGCCCTACTGGATGAGCTCGAACCCATCGAACAGGAACAGGAAACCTACCGGCCGATCAAATCATTGTTTTACTGGCCGCTGGCGCTGGCATTACTCTGCAGCCTGCTGCTGGTGCTGAGTCACCCGGCGCTGTTCAGCGGCTGGCAAGGACTGCTGTGGCGCCGGCCAGCTAGCAAGGCCACCCTGGAGCTAAAGCCATGATCGACAGCCAGCTATTGCGCTTCATGGACGACTTCCACTTTCTGCGACCTGACTGGTTCTATGCACTGATACCTGCTGTGTTGCTGTTTATCCTGGTCAAGCGCCGCGAGCAACAGGGTAGCAGTTGGGCCCAGACGATTGACGCTGGCCTGCTGCCTTATCTGCTGGCGCTGCCCGGCAAGACGGGTAGTCGTCGCCTGTTGAACCTGTTATTGGTTGGCTGGCTTCTGGCCATCGTCGCCCTGGCTGGCCCGGTCTGGCTGAAAACGCCACAACCGGTCCATGAGCGCGAAGATGCGCTGGTGATTATCCTGGACTTGAGTCGGTCCATGTATTCAATCGATCTGAAACCCAATCGCCTGGTTCGTGCTCAACGAAAGCTGCAGGACCTGCTGGCATCGCGCAACGAGGGCGTGACGGCACTGATCGCTTATGCCGGTGACGCCCATATCGTTTCACCCCTGACTGATGACGCCAACACCATCAGCGAAATGATTGCGGCGGTGACCCCAGAGATCATGCCAGCACCCGGCAGTCAATTGGCGCCCGCCCTGAATCTGGCGGTTCAGCTTTTTGCTGATGCCGGCGTGGCATCCGGTCGCATCCTGTTACTCACGGATGAAATTCGAGACATCGCTGACGCTCAGGCAATTGCCCGCCAACACAGGACCGCCTACCCCATTTCCGTCATGTCAGTCGGGACGCCGAACGGCGCACCTATCGACGGCAGCAAACTGCTGCGAGATGGCGGTTATCTGAAAGATGCTCAAGGCAATCTGATCATTCCACGCGTCAACCTGGCAGCCATGCAGGACTTCGCTCGAGTCGCCGGCGGTCGTTACAGCCCTATGACCCTCACCGATGAAGACCTGGCGTACCTGTTGGCAAACGACACCCTGGCGCCTACTGCTGAGTTTCGTGAGTTGGAACGCGACTTTGATGTCTGGTTTGAGGAGGGTCCCTGGCTGGTCCTTCTGCTGTTACCCCTCGCCGCCTTGTGCTTTCGGCGAGGCTGGCTGTGGAGTCTGCCATTGTTAATGATGCTGCCTCAGGATCAGGCCCAAGCCTCTCTTTGGGACGATCTTTGGCAGACCCGCGACCAGCAGGCCCAGCAGGCTCTGGCGAATGGGGATGCAGCCAGCGCCGCCAGTCTGTTTGACGACCAGGCCTGGCGCGCCGCAGCCCAGTATCGCAGCGCCGATTATGCCGACGCGGCGAGCTACTATGCACTAAAAGCCAATGGGGCACTAAAAGCCAACGAGGCACTAAAAGCCAACGGGGCACTGCAAGGCAACGAGGCACTGCAAGCCAACGGCGAATCCCATGCAGAGGCTGCCTACAATCTCGGTAACAGCCTCGCACATCTGGGTGAATACGCCGATGCCATCAAGGCCTATGAGCAGGCATTGGCCATCAATCCCGATGATACAGAGGCCGCTGCGAACAAGTCACTGATAGAAGAACTGCTGCGGCAGCAGCAAGAGCAGGAGCAACAAGAGCAGCAGGACTCGAATGAGAATGGCGACGACCAGGAGTCCCAGGACTCGCCATCGAATGAGGACCAGAAGCCCAGCGATGCTGAGGAGCAAAAGTCGTCAGATCAGCAGTCGGACCCGCAGTCGGATCAGGAAGGCAAACCCTCGCAGGAAGAGCCCAGCGAAGCCGATCAACAACAATCCAGCGATCAAGACCAGGATGCCAAGGACCAACAGCTGCTTGAAGAGAATCCACAACCTCTCAGCGAAGAAGAACGCCAGGCGATGGAAAATTGGCTGCGCAAGGTACCCGATGATCCAGGCGGGCTGCTGCGGCGCAAATTCGAGATGCAATACACAGAACGACTCAGACAAGGCAGATCAAACAACAATGGCAATCAATCTAACTGGTAGCTTCCATCCATTCGATGCGCCCAGGCCAAGCACTCATACTCGAGCGCCGTCACTTAGGCGCCTGACAAACCTGCTGCTGGCGCTGACGCTGGCCCTCGTGAGCGGCATCAGTCAGGCGAGCCTGACGACATCCATTGACCGCAGACAGGTATCCGATGCAGACCTGATTCTGTTAAAGGTGCGGCTCGAAAATGCCGGTACCAATCAGGCGCCGGACTTCAGCCTGCTGGAACAGGACTTTGAGATCATCAGCATCAAGGGGCCACAAAGCACCAGCCGCACCAGCATCATCAATGGCAATACAACCGCCGAGGTTTATGTGCTCTGGGAGCTTTCTCTGCGCCCTCGCCGTCTCGGTCAATTAATCGTACCCGCATTGGTCGCCGGCAATTATCGGTCCGCACCCATCCAAATCAACGTGGTTCGACAAACTGCCGAAATGCGCCGTCAGGCCAGTGAGTACGTATTTTTTGAAACCAGTACTGACACCAACGAAACCTATGTTCAGGCGCAGGTTCTATATACCGTTAAACTGTTTTATGTGGATGCCGTATCTGGCGATTTTCCCGCGCCCCCTGTGGTCGATGACGCGGTGATTGAAGCCATTGAAGGTGAACAGCGCTACGATGCTGTGATGAATAATCGGCGTTATTATGTCCTTGAGAAACGCTATGCCATTTACCCACAGAAGAGTGGCGAGCTGGTTATTCCAAGCGAAACCTTCGCCGGATCCCGCGGCAGCAACCGTTTCTTTGGCTCCGGCGAGCGAGTCGTTGCTGTTTCTGAGGCGCACACCATCAGGGTCAACCCCAGGCCTGCAAGTTTTCCCGGCGACAACTGGCTGCCAGCCAGCGGCCTGATTTTGACTGAAGCCTGGAGCCAATCGCCACCTACCTTTACCGTTGGTGAGCCTATCAATCGAACCCTGACCCTGACCGTTGAAGGCGTCGCCGGCTCACTGTTGCCGCCTATGCCGGCGCTGAAACTCGCGAATGCCAAGACCTATGAGGACCCGCCCACGGTTACAGAACACACCACCGTCAGTGGCATAGTCGCCACGCAGACCTACACTATCGGTATTGTTCCCACCGCCGCCGGCACTCTACAACTACCGGCCATACGCATCCCCTGGTGGAACACTCGAACCGACTCCTTAGCCTATGCCGAGCTGCCGGCCGCCAGCTTTAGTGTACAGCCTTCGGCCAGCCCTGCGATCGACCTAAGCCAATTGACCCCGATTGTGCCAGCTGTCGTGCCTGACGCGCTCGACTCGGCGACCAGTGTGACACCCGCCCAGCCGGTACGCGATGCGACACCCCTTAATCTGATCAGCTCAGTGTTGGCCGTCATTTTCGCGGTCTTGTGGCTGATTACTCTAGGCCTCTGGTGGCTCAGCCGGCGTCAGGCTCGCCGCACGAACCCGTCACAGCCACCGGAAAAAGCGCTAACCACGAATGAAGCCACGCGTTTTGCCGAGTTCACCCGCGCCTGTCGCCAGGATGAGGCTGGCGCTGCACGTCAAGCGCTTATGCTGTGGGGGCTTGAGTGTTATCCTTCGATCAACTCGCTACAAGAGCTGGGTCAATACCTGGACAAACATAGCCCTTTCGATGACGCAGCCACACAAATGGCCTCACAGAAGAGCATACAGAAGGGCATACAGAAAGCAAAACCCATAACCGAACAGATAGCCGAGCTGGAAACCTTTCTCTATGGAAGCCCTGCTCAACAAGGCTGGCAGGGCGCAGGCCTCCTGGCAGCCGTCACCAGAGCGACAAACCAGCTTCGCCAGCCGCTGAAAGGCAACTTTTCGCCCTTCAGCAATCTAAAGCATCGGGATCTCGTACCGGCACTGAATCCCGGTGGCCGCTAACCCTTGATAAGCCAAAGACCGTCTTTAACGTCTGCCGAGCAAACTGAGGGGAAGTGCCGCTTTAGGCTTTTATATAGGCTTATAAAAAAGCCTAATGCGAGTTTCAATAAAACTAGAGGCTCTTTGATACCACCTCAAATACGTCTTTGGACAGATTTTCCGTGTCGAGAATACGTTGTAAATGCTGGCGCATCAGAGTTTGACGCTGCTCATCGTACTTGCGCCAGCGTGTCAGTGGACTCAGGATCCTGGCGGCAACCAAGGGGTTGATGCTGTTAAGCGCTATGACGGTGTCAGCCAGAAACCCATAACCCTCGCCATTTTTCGCGTGAAAGTTGACGTTATTCTGAAACGCAAAGGCCACGATAACCGACCGCAACCGATTCGGATTCAGCATCGTAAAGGCCGAGTGTTGCATCAGGGCCTTGACCCTATCCAGCGCGCCAGGCAAAGGACATGACGCCTGCAGACTAAACCATTGGTCAATCACCAAGGCTTCGTCCTGCCAGCGCCCATAGAAGGTCGTCAGCGCTTTTTCTTTCGCCTGCAAAGCCAAAGGTGAAGCCGAGTTTACCAGGGCTCGAATCGCTGCACTGGTGTCGGTCATGCAATTGGCTGACTCAAATTGAGCCACGCATAAAGGCACCATCTCGGTATTCTCAGGCACCATCAGATACGCCAGGGCAACGTTCTTCAGACTACGACGAGCGACTTCACTGGCGCTGACATCAAAGGGCCGATCATCCTGATTAAGTTTATATACGGCCAGCAACACACCGGCGAGTTGAGTCGCAATCGCCAGCCGCACCGCTTCACGGGCGGCATGAATCGCATCGACATCTGCCACGGTAAAGAGCTCGGCCAGATAGGTCTCAGCGGGCAATACCAGCATCTCGGCAATCATCGCCTTGTCAAGGGTCAGATCAGTATGCCGCGCGACCGCTTGATCCAGATTGCTCTCGCAGGCCTTAATGAGACGCGGGTCTACTTGCGGCGTCCGACCCTGTTGGATCTGCTCAACTACCTCTTGTATAACATCCACTGCCAATCGTTGCGCCGCATCCCAGCGATTAAAACCGTTCGAGTCATGACTCATCAGAAACATCAACTCGTCTCGAGAGTAGTCATAGTTCAGCTTCACCGGTGCCGAAAACCCTCGCAACAGGCTGGGCACGGGTTTTTCGCTGATATTGGTAAAGACAAAATGTTGCCGGGCCTCGGTCAGATTCAGCACCACCGTATGGGAGCCAGCCTCGTCCTGAACATTTGCCACCTGCGGCGTCTGAACCGCCTCATTGTCCATGAGGGTCAGAGGCATATCGGCACCCGCTTGATCCAACAAGCCAATCGCCAAGGGCAAATGAAAGGGTAACTTTTGAGTCTGGCCGGGCGTTGGCGGACAACTTTGTGTGACGCTCAGGGTGTAGGTTTGCTCAGCGGAATCAAAATGGCTCTGAATCTTCAGTACCGGTGTACCGGCCTGAGAATACCAACGCCGAAACTGGGTCAAGTCAACCTGAGTGGCATCTTCCATGGCCTTAACAAACTCTTCGGTCGTCACGGCCTGCCCATCATGCCGATCAAAATACAGGTCGGTGCCGCGACGAAACTGATCAGGCCCCAACAGGGTTTGAATCATACCTACGACCTCTGCACCTTTTTCGTAGACAGTGGCCGTGTAAAAATTGTTGATTTCGATGTAGGTATCCGGCCGAATAGGGTGTGCCATGGGGCCGGCATCTTCCGGAAACTGAGCGCCCCGAAGCGTGGCGACATCATTGATACGACAGACTGTGGGCGAACCCATTGTTGCCGAGAACTGCTGATCACGCAGCACGGTAAACCCTTCTTTAAGACTCAATTGAAACCAGTCACGACAGGTCACTCGATTACCGGACCAGTTATGAAAGTATTCATGACCCACCACGGATTCGACGCGCTGATAACCTTGGTCAGTCGTGGTGTCAGGCCGCGCCAACACGCAGGACGTATTAAAGATGTTCAGTCCCTTATTTTCCATCGCGCCCATATTGAAGCTTTCTACAGCCACAATCATGAAGATATCCAGATCGTACTCACGGCCGTAGGCTTGCTCATCCCAGCGCATGGCATTTTTCAGCGCCAACATGGCGTAGTCGACCTTATCGATATTATGCGCCTCAGTGAAAATCTGCAGCTTCACAGCCCTGCCACTCATGGTCACAAAGGTATCGTCTACATGCTGAAGATCGCCGGCCACCAGCGCAAACAGATAGGCCGGCTTCATGAACGGATCTTCCCAGGTGACCCAGTGGCGCTCCCCTTCCTCACCGCGCGCTATGTCGTTACCGTTTGACAGCAGAATCGGATAACGGCGTTTGTCCGCATTGATCGTGGTGCGATACTTCGACATCACGTCTGGTCGATCCAGGAACCAGGTGATGTTGCGAAACCCCTCTGCCTCACATTGGGTGCAAAACATATCACCCGACTTGTACAAACCCTCAAGCGCCGTGTTGTCCTGAGGCTTGATGTCTACCTGAGTACGAAGCGTAAAGGATTCGGGTACAGCATACAGCGTCAGCAGATCCTGGTCTCGACCGAACTCGTTAGACAGCAATTCTCGATCATTGATGGTGATGGACTTGTTCACCAGCTCTACCGCCCCGTTCAATACCAGGTCAGTGACCATAGCCGTTGAATCCGGATTTTTGCGCACCTGCAATGTCGTTGTTACGCGTGTCACGTCCTCGTTGATCTCGACATGCAATTCTGTCGAGTCGATGAGATACGGCGGAACCTGGTAGTTCTTGAGTTCGATGGCTTGAGGCTGGCCTTCTTTCATACTGATACGCTCATATTGGAGGTCGTCGCAAGCGCCTATAGTAGCACTTTTTACTGGCAGTTATTAACTGGGCTTTACAACCTAACTGGAAGGATGCGCATTCGTCGCGCTCAAGGATGGGGGCCCGGTTGGCGTTATCGCGCGTGAAAAACAGTGTGAAAAACCAGTTTAAAAGACTGTTTCAGGCCCTGATCTCAATATCATAGGCTGTGTATTTGCGCAGGTTAATCACCCCTGAGTCAAAGATCAGATACTGGCCCTTAATACCTTCAAGCACACCACTGATTTCCGGGGTCTTTTCCAGATTCAACGACTTGACCTTGTCGGGATACTGCATCACCGGATACTCAAAGGTGAGTGGCGCAACATCAAGAATCGGCATCACCGCATTCAGACCATGCGTGGCTTGCAGCGCTTCCAACTCGCTCTGCACCATTGGATACAAAGCGTCGCGCACTGCCACCAGGTCCAGGCGCTCGCCATCGCCCTTGAGCATTCGCTGCCAATGGGTCTTGTCACTGATATGTTGTTTGTAGATGACCTCGACAAAACCAGACAGCTGACGGCTGGCCACCCGCATAATGGGCAGCGCCTGAATAGCGCCCTGGTCAATCCAGCGGGTCGGCACCTGACTGGGACGAGTAATGCCCACCTTGATGCCACTCGAGTTCGCCAGATACACCAGGTGGGACTGCATGCAAAACTCCTCGCCCCAGGCCGGTTCTCGACAGGTG
>Ga0181559_10000798_pt1 | contig 30017 bp, 25 predicted proteins | sample 011ome_21_FD_133752 | JGI IMG/M metagenome (GOLD analysis project Ga0181559, IMG submission 133752) | Coastal salt marsh microbial communities from the Groves Creek Marsh, Skidaway Island, Georgia - 011508AT metaG (megahit assembly) | ecosystem: Environmental > Aquatic > Marine > Intertidal... | reverse complement strand
TCTGGTCACGACGAATCACCCCTCTGATCGGGGCGCGTCCATCCGCTAATGTTCCGTTGTTTGGCCCGCCCGACGGCCAGATCACCCGGCGCAACTTTGACGGTCACCGTTGAACCGGCTGCAACAAAGGCACCCTCCGCTATCTCTACAGGCGCAACCAGGGTGCTATTCGTGCCAACAAAAACATCGTCTGAGATGATGGTTGGATGCTTGTTAATGCCGTCATAGTTGCACGTAACCGTACCCGCTCCAATATTGCAGTTTTCGCCGATTGTTGCATCGCCTAAATAGCTCAGGTGGCTTGCTTTACTGCCTGATCCAAGATGTGTCTTTTTAGTTTCAACAAAATTTCCGATTTTGACGCCCTCATCTAACTCAGTACCTGGGCGTATTCTGGCGAAAGGTCCCACTGAACAATTACTCGCAATCATGGCACCCTCCACCATGGTGTGTGGCAGCACCTCACTCCCCGAACCCAGAACAGAGTCAATAACAACGGCGCCCGCGCCGATCCGCACACCCTCGCCTAACACAACACGGCCTTCGAGGATGACATTGATATCAATAAAACAGTCTTGCTCTGCAACCACCTCTCCGCGAATGTCTACTCTTTGAGGGTCCGCGAGAGTTACGCCTTGTGCCATGAGCTGCTGGGTTTGACGAAGTTGATAAACGCGCTCCAGAACTGCCAATTGAGCCCGGTCGTTGACGCCGCTCACCTCTTCAACAGTTGGCGCGAGAACACCCTTAACGTGCACTTTCTCTTTGGTCGCAAACTCGATGATGTCTGTGAGGTAATACTCTCCTTGAGCGTTTTGTGGCTTCACTTGATTTAGCCAACGAGACAAATGTGTTGTTGGAACCGCCATAATGCCAGAGTTAATCTCGCAGATTTCACGCTCAGCGGCACTCGCATCTTTGTACTCAACTATACGCTGAATCGCTCCTGACGAGTTCCTAACGATTCGTCCTAGTTCAGCTGGGTCGTCTAGATGCGCCGTGACCAATCCCACGTCGCCCTGTTCAGCAGCCTCTACCGCGGTTTTGAGGGTCCCAGGATCAACCAGAGGAACATCCCCGTAAAGCACTAGTGTGACTTGATGGTCACCTGATTGAATCGGCAGTGACCCAAGCGCTAGAGACACGGCATGGCCCGTGCCTAACTGTTCAGCCTGTTCGACGACCACGATATCGGCGCTAAGCCGTTCGACAACCGCCTCAGACTGATGGCCCACAACAACAGCAGTACGTCGGGCATTGAGGGTTTCGGCAGCCATCAACACATGTTCAAGTAAACTTCGGCCTGCAATTTCGTGTAAGACTTTTGCCTGATTCGAGCGCATTCGCGTGCCTTTGCCCGCAGCTAGGATCACTATGTCGATACTCATGAGAAGGGATTCGTCCTACGCCACAAGGCGCATCGGGAAACACGCTCCAAAGTATATTCTTTTAAGGCACAAAAAAGGGGTGATAATTTTCACCCCTATGTAAGTTAACTATGGCCGACTTCTAAGCGTTGTTCAGCCCTGAAGACATCTCTAACAATGTTAACGTCTTATTTTTCGAAGTTCATCTAATGTGCGCTGCTGCGCCATGGCTTCCGCCAGCATCGACTGGGCAACACCATAATCGAACTCAGCGTGCTGGTCATCCAAGGCGCGTTCAGCTGCTTCCCGCGCTTCCTGCGCTTGGGCTTCACTAATATCCTCCGCACGCACAGCCGTGTCCGCCAACACAGTAATCACTCCTGGCTGGATTTCAATAAACCCACCCGAGGCAAAAAAGATCTCTTCTTCGCCATCTTCCATAGACAACGTTACCGGGCCGGGACGTAGACCCGTCAATAACGGCGCATGTCCCGGGTATATGCCCAGACCACCAATCGTGCCCACTGCGGTGAGCTTGGTGATGGTGCCTGTAAACATCTCGCGCTCAGCACTGACAATTTCACAATGCATTGTTGCCATGTCGATTTCCTAGCGTAGCTTTCTAGTCTTCTTCTAAAGTTTTGGCTTTCTCGATGACATCTTCAATGCCACCCACCATATAGAACGCATCTTCAGGCAGGTGATCGTATTCACCCTCTAAGATCGCCTTGAAACTTCGCACCGTTTCATCGCGTGACACATACTTACCGGAGTTACCTGTAAATTGTTCCGCTACGAAAAATGGCTGTGAGAAAAACTTTTGAATTTTTCGAGCCCGGTATACCAGCGATTTGTCCTCTTCGGATAACTCGTCCATACCCAAAATTGCAATAATGTCACGCAATTCCTGGTAGCGCTGAAGTACCTGCTGTACCTCTTGGGCAACGCCATAGTGCTCTTCACCGACAACTAATGGATCCAGCTGTCGACTGGATGAGTCCAGTGGGTCAACCGCCGGGTAGATACCCAGGTCAGTAATCGCCCGCGACAACGTGACCGTTGAGTCCAGGTGCGCAAACGTGGTAGCCGGCGATGGGTCAGTCAAGTCGTCAGCCGGTACATAAACCGCCTGCACCGAAGTGATAGAGCCGCTCTTAGTTGTCGTAATCCGCTCTTGAAGTACACCCATCTCCTCTGCAAGGTTAGGCTGATAACCTACCGCAGAGGGCATTCGACCCAACAACGCAGATACTTCTGTTCCGGCCAACGTATAGCGATAGATGTTATCTACGAAGAGAAGTACGTCTCTGCCGTCGTCTCGAAACTTTTCGGCCATCGTTAAGCCGGTCAATGCGACTCGAAGACGGTTGCCGGGCGGTTCGTTCATTTGACCAAAGACCAACGAGATTTTGTCGAGTACGTCCGCTTCTTCCATTTCGTAATAGAAATCGTTCCCTTCTCGCGTGCGCTCACCAACTCCAGCAAACACCGACAACCCTGAGTGCTCAATCGCAATATTACGGATGAGTTCCAGCATGGTTACGGTTTTACCCACACCCGCGCCACCGAACAATCCCACTTTACCGCCCCGTGCGAACGGGCAGATCAAGTCAATGACTTTGATCCCCGTTTCCAAAATTTCATTACCGCCCACCTGGTCTTCATACTTCGGTGCCTTGCGGTGAATGGGCATTTCTTCGCTGGCGTTGATAGGGCCTTTTTCATCGATTGGAGTGCCTAACACATCAACAATCCTGCCCAACGTTTCCTCACCAACGGGTATCGATCTCTTCGGACCGGTATTGGTGACCTCCAGTCCACGCGACAATCCATCAGATACACCCATAGCGATTGTGCGAACAACACCGTCGCCGAGTTGTTGCTGAACTTCTAACGTTAGACCGGAGTCCGATACCAATAATGCGTCATACACCTTCGGTACGTTCTCCCGATCGAACTCTACGTCGATAACTGCCCCGATGATTTGTACGATTCGACCGCTGCTCATATTGTGCCTCTTTATTTTGTCGTCGTAATGTCGTTATGTTTGTAAAAGACTGAGGGTGGTTCGCGGGTTAAACCGCCGCGGCACCGCCCACAATCTCTGCAATTTCTTGCGTAATCGCCGCCTGGCGCGCGTTGTTATAGATCAGCTGTAGTTCCTCTATCAGCTTTTCTGCGTTCTCTGTCGCATTTTTCATGGCGATCATTTTGGCCGCTTGCTCGCAAGCTCCGTTCTCAATAACCGCCTGGTAAACCTGAGACTCGATGAATCGAGTCACCAGGCCCTCAATCAACTGTCGAGCGTCCGGTTCGTATATATAATCCCAACGATGCTGATACGCGGTGTCCACGTCGGGATCGAGCGGCAGCAACTGGCGAATGGACGGTTGCTGTGTCATTGTGTTGACAAAATCGTTGCTGGCCAAAAACAACCTATCGATCTCACCCGCTTCATACGCGTTCAGCATGACTTTGATGCCGCCAATTAAATCCTCTAGATTTGGGTCTTCGCCCACATCGCTCATAACGGCTTTGATACTGCCGCCCACAGACCTGAAGAACGGCCCGGCTTTGTTCCCGATCAAACCCAGATCTGATTCGATTCCTTTGGCGTGCCATTCAGCCATATCTTTGACAACGGCTCGAAACAAGTTGACGTTCAGTCCCCCGCACAGCCCTCGGTCTGTCGATACGATGATGTATCCTATACGCTTTATTTCGCGCGGTTGCATATAGATGTGCTTATATTCAGGGTTAGAGTTCGCCAAGTGGCCTATCACGCCTCGCACGCGCTCGCTGTAAGGCTTACCCTGAGCCATCTTATCTTGCGTTCGGCGCATTTTACTGGCCGCCACCATTTGCATGGCGCTGGTGATCTTTTGTGTGTTGCCCACACTTTTGATCTTTATCTTAATCTCTTTGCCGACTGCCATTCGCCAATCCCGTTAATTAACGCTTCTTTCAACCCGACGCCGCAACAGCATCAAAAAGATTGAGTCTCTTTGAACTTCTTAATGGCTTCATGCAGTGTCGCTACAACATCGTCGTTGTATGTACCGTTATCATCAATATCCTGCATAAAGTCAGCATGCTCTGAATGCATATAACTCAACAGAGCCGATTCAAAATCCAGAACCTTGTCGACCTCGACATCTCGCAGATAACCTTCGTTAGCTGCGAATAGTGACGTCCCCATCTCGGCCACCGACATGGGCGAATACTGCTTTTGCTTCATTAACTCGGTGACACGCTCACCGTGCTCTAACTGGCGCCGGGTTGCGTCATCCAGATCAGAAGCGAACTGAGAGAATGCGGCAAGTTCACGGTATTGAGCCAACGCAAGCTTGATTCCCCCTGAAATTTTCTTCATGAAGGGCACCTGCGCGGAGCCACCCACTCGAGAAACCGATGTACCCGGGTTCATTGCGGGACGAAGTCCCGAGTTAAACGCCTGGGTTTCCAAAAATATCTGCCCATCTGTAATTGAGATGACGTTGGTGGGTACAAATGCGGAGATATCCCCGGCTTGAGTCTCAATAATGGGCAAGGCTGTCAATGACCCGGTCTTTCCCTTAACGGCGCCGTTGGTGTGCTTCTCAACATAATCGGCATTCACTCGCGCGGCGCGCTCTAGCAATCTGGAGTGCAGGTAGAAGACGTCACCCGGATACGCTTCGCGGCCTGGTGGCCGTTTGAGCAGCAATGATATTTGACGATAGGCCCAAGCCTGCTTAGTCAGGTCGTCGTAGATCACCAGTGCGTCTTCACCGTTGTCACGGAAGAACTCTCCCATGGAACAACCTGAATATGGCGCAATGAACTGCATGGGCGCTGGATCTGCAGCGGAAGCAGCTACAACGGTGGTGTATTCCATGGCGCCGTATTCTTCCAGCGTACGCACGATGTTAGCGACGGTTGACATCTTCTGTCCGATCGCCACGTAGACACATTTAATGCCGCTGCGCTTCTGGTTAATAATGGCGTCAATCGCAATAGCCGTCTTACCGATTTGACGATCCGAAATGATTAACTCTCGTTGACCGCGCCCAATCGGCACCATGGCGTCCACACACTTCAGGCCAATTTGCACGGGTTGATCAACCGACTGACGGGCAATTACGCCCGGCGCAACCTTCTCGATCGGTGCGGTCTCGGTTGCGTTGAGTGGTCCTTTACCGTCGATGGGATTACCCAGAGAGTCGACAACTCGTCCGAGAAGTTCACGTCCGACAGGTACTTCCAGAATGCGACCAGTACAGCGCGCCGTCATCCCTTCTGTCAGGTTTTCGTAGTCCCCGAGAACAACCACGCCAACAGAGTCGCGTTCTAGGTTGAGCGCCATGCCATAGAGGCCGCCGTCGAACTCTATCATTTCGCCGTATTGAGCGTCCGCCAGACCGTGAATACGCACGATTCCGTCTGATACGCCGACAATCGTGCCTTCGTTTTTGGCTTCTGCCTTGACATCAAGCCCTTGAATGCGGTTTTTGATGATGTCACTGATTTCGGAAGGATTCAGTTGCTGCATAGGAGCTTCCTTTTAAGAACTCTTAAATTTTTTCTATAGTTGCTCGAGATTCTCAGCCAGCTTACGTAGCTTGCCGCGTACCGAGCCATCGATGACCATATCACCTGCACGTACAACGGCTCCGCCTATCAGGCTAGCGTCGATCCGCGACTCTATGGATATCTCTTTTTCAAACTTTTTGTTTAGAGCCTGTTTGAGTGACTCTTCCTGCGCATCGCTCATAGGAAATGCTGAGATGACCTCTACTTCAAGGCTCATCAATTCCTCTGCGCGCAATGCTTCAAACTGATCCCGTACTTCCTCAATGAGTGACAAGCGGTCATGCTCAGCCAGAGATTGAAGAAACTTCTTCCCGCGATCATCCAGTTCGTCCCCACAGACTTCTGCGAGCCTGAAGGCCTTGGCTGATGCGGGCAGGTCTGGGCTATCCAACAATAACGCTACAGTTTCGTTACGCGTCGTGGCGAACAATACACCAAGCATAGATGACCACTGGTCTAGGTTCCCGTCGCGCTTGGCGAGATCAAAGACCGCGTTCGCGTAGGGTCGTGCGATGGTTGCTAGCTCCGCCATAATCTAGAGCTCAGCCGCCAGACGATTCAGCATTTCCTCATGCTTGGCCGCATCAACACTGCTCTCCAGCACCTGTTCAGCGCCATTAATCACCAGTGCGGAAACCTGCGCACGCAAAGCTTCTTTGGCTCGGTTCATCTCCTGATCAATTTCAGCTTTGGCTGCCTCGATCTGACGTTCACCTTCCTGGCGGGCATCATTTTTAGCTTCTTCAACCATCTGGCTCGCTCTTTGACGCGCTTGCTCCAGAATGCTGGCGGCCTCTTCTTTTGCCCTAGCCAGTTCTGCTTCCGCTCCAGAGGCGGCATCAGCCAATTTCTTGTCAGCTTCTTCTGAAGCCCTCAGCCCAGCCGCGATTGCCTCCTGACGCTCACGCATCATCGTCACCAGCGGTGGCCAAATGTACTTCATGCAGAACCATACGAACGCCGCGAAAGTGATCGACTGCCCTAACAAAGTTGCGGTTATATTCATCGAGATTCTCTTTTTATCGTACGAATTGCCTGTACGTACACGGTAGCTTCCGCGTACAACCGGTCAAAATGTCTTCGTTTTCCTCAAACGGTATCGCTATTGGAGCAGAGCAGATTGATTTGCCCTGTCCTCCAGCTGCTTATGTCCATTGACAACTAAGCTACCGCGAAGACGACGTAGAGTCCGATACCCACTGCGATCATTGGTACTGCGTCGACAAGACCCAATACGATGAACAGCTGAGTACGCAACATGGGCAACAGTTCCGGCTGGCGAGCAACACCTTCCAAGAATTTTCCACCCAAGACACCTACACCAACGGCCGCACCAACCGCACCGAGACCCATCAAAAGTCCGCCCGCGATGTATAAAAGACCTGCTAGTTCCATGTTTACTCCAAGTTCGAGTTTTCTAATTGTAGTTGGCGACTAAGCCATGTGACGCCAAACGGCGACGTAACCTTCGTTAATGCTCTTCCGTGTCATGGGCCTGAGCCAAATAGACAATGGTGAGCACAGCGAAAATAAAAGCCTGCAGCGTAATGATCAGGACGTGAAATACCGCCCAAACCCACTGCATGATAGCTGCCGGCAGGGCATACATAATACCTGCGCTAAACATTACCGCTATCAGGACAAAAATCATTTCTCCGGCATACATATTGCCGAATAGGCGTAACCCTAGAGACAGGGGTTTCGCGATCAGCGTCACACCCTCAAGGATTAGGTTGACTGGCGCCATAATCGGTGGGAACGGATGAAAGGCCAGTTCCTTCAAAAACCCAATGCCGCCTTTGCACTTAATGCTGTAATACAGTATCAGCCCAAACACCGTCATTGACATCGCCATGGTAATGTTTGGATCAGTTGAGGGCACGATCTTCATGTACGGCAAACCCATTAGCATCGCAAGCTCTGGAATCCAGTCGACCGGTATGAGATCCATCGCATTCATAAAAAAGACCCAAACAAAAATGGTCAGGGCCAAGGGCGCTATAAGGTCATTTTTGTGGTGAAAAATACTGTCGGTCGTTTCTTCTATGAACTCGACCAACATCTCCACCCCGTTCTGCAGCGCGCCTGGCACACCAGCCGTGGCTGATTTCGCCGCTTTCCTGAACAGTACCGCAAACACGAGACCTAGCGTAATTGACCATCCCATCGAGTCTACATTAATCGACCAAAAACCCATGCTGGCAGCCTCTTCGGCTGACTGAGCCAGGCCCCACTCGCCGTTGGGGAGTTGACCAAAGGTCAGGTTGGTAAGGTGGTGCTGAATATATTCTGCGGTCGTACCGGCCATTTAATTTCCTGCGTTACCTTCGCTTGGGCGATTAACCCGAAGTGTTTCTTATCGGGCTAACCTCTCACCCGCCTGTGCGAGTAAAAGGGTTGTTATAAGCCCCGCTTTTGCACGCCGTCATCCGACCCGCTTTTTGTTCTCGTGGCTCGACTCGCCACCCATCACATAACTCACCTGCATTACCGCAAACGTGACAAAGAAGGCCAGTGGCTCTACCCCAAAATATGCGATACTCAATGCAATGCCGACCAAGGTCAGCAAGCTCTTCAAAACCCCGTGCAACAACAAACGGGTCGCGTTAAACGTTCGCCGCACTATCCAAGCATAGTAAGCGCTGGGTGCAAGCACCGCTAAAAAGGCCAGCAACGCCGATTTACCCGCCGCTGCAGAAAGGAAATAAAACCCTAAACTGCACGTTAGACCTAACAGGCCCTGGGCCAAAACAATTCTGACAGCGGTACTTACATTGGAGCACGCCATCTATGTTCACCCGTATAAAGCGGCGCGTATTATATGGATGCACACCTTTTCATTCAATGCAAAGCGCGAAGAAAAGCAAAGATTTTTTGCTCGACCAATCCCCATAGGCGTGGATTCACATCAACTTACAGGGTCTAGATGCTTCAATACACCATCCAACTCATCCAGACTTGAATAGCGAATGCTGAGTTCACCTTTGCCTTGGGGCGAATGTTTGATGACCACAGGGGCACCCAGAAGATCACTCAATCGCTGCTCCAGACGGCGCGTATCAGGGTCTTTTTGCGCCGTGAAATCACTTGGCCGATTGGGACTTTCACGGGGATCCAGATATTTCTTCACCAGCGCTTCGGTTTGACGTACTGACAACTCCTGATCAACGACCGCTTGCGCTGCCTGATCCTGGGTTAGCCCTTCTAAACCCAGCAGCGCGCGCGCATGGCCCATCTCCAAATCACCGTTTTCAAGGAAACCTCGCGTGATCGACCCCAAATTCATGAGTCTTAGAAGATTAGCAATCGACACGCGTGATTTGCCCACTGCATCTGCGATTTGTTGCTGAGTGAGCTCAAATTCGTCCCGTAGCCGAGCAAGTCCAAGGGCCTCCTCCATGGCGTTGAGGTCCTCGCGCTGCATGTTCTCAATCAGCGCGAAAGCCGATGCCTCTTGGTCCGATAGCGTACGAACAATCGCTTGGATGGTCTCAAAGCCAGCCAATTGGGATGCACGCCAACGCCGTTCGCCCGCTATGAGTTCGTAACCACCCTGAGCGCGCGCACGCACTACGATAGGCTGCAATAACCCCTGGTACTTAATGGATTGGGCCAGCTCTTCCAACGCTTCGGTGTCAAAGTGACGGCGCGGCTGATACGGACTGGGTTGAATGTCGGCTATGGGTAGATTGACTTCCCCGCCACTGCTTCCAGGAACAACTGAATCCCGTGCCATTGCACTGTCTTCACTTGATCCAGCATTCGTCCCTAACGCGCGCCGTTCAGACAATAACGCATCCAAGCCACGACCCAATCTCTTCTTACTCAAGCTAGTTACCGCCTATGATCCGAGTTGTCAAAACCAACAGTGAGGGCTGAGTTGTTGATCTGTTAGCCACCAATCTAATTGCCCTCCGTTTTCTAATCGTCGTGCCGTCGCTGATGTTTTTGTCTAAATTCTCCCGCAAGCGCCATGTAAGCCACTGCACCACGGGAAGTTCGATCATACAAAATAGCAGGCAATCCATGACTTGGTGCTTCTGCAAGGCGCACGTTTCGAGGAATCACCGTACGAAAAACCTCATCACCAAAGTACTTAATTAACTGTCTGGAAACATCTCGGGTCAAGCTATTACGGGGGTCGTACATGGTGCGCAAAATACCTTCTACCACAAGTTCCGGATTCGCGTGGGCGCGCACGCCCTCCACAGTTTCCAGTAACGCTGATAATCCTTCCAATGCATAATATTCACACTGCATGGGTATGAGTACCCCATCGGAGGCGATCAACGCATTCACGGTCAGAATGCTCAAACTGGGTGGACAATCAATGATCACATAGTCGTACGCCTGTGCTTGCTCGGCGATACGTGTCCGGATGAAATACTCGCGTCCGTCACGGGACATCAATTCAACTTCAGCCGCTGTCAAATCAATGTTTGATGGAATCACATCAAAACCGCCCTGGCAGTGACAGACAATATCCGCCATGGACTTGTCGTCTAACAACCATTCGTAGATGGTCAGGTCAGCGCTGTTTTTATCGATCCCGCATCCCATTGTCGCATTACCCTGAGGATCCAAGTCTATAAGCAACACTTTACTGCCGGATAGTGCTAGCGAGGCACTTAAGTTGACGCTTGTGGTGGTCTTGCCTACGCCGCCTTTTTGATTCGCTATCGCCACGACTCTAGTCATAGTTTTTTACCAAGGTCGACTCATCCGTTTTCGGTTTGAGATGTTCTAAGCAGACTACTGTATGCACTTCCCTGAGTCCTGGAATTTCAAAGTGGTATCGCGACAGGGAACACTGTTCTGGCACGTCTTCTGTCGCACCCGATTCCTGATCTGTCGAAGCACTCTGTGCCTGTAGCTGGGTGCTTTCGTACACCAGTACTCGACCAGAGGGTGACAAACGTGGTTGGACCATTGACCAAACCTCGCAGGCGGTCGCCACTCCCCGGGCAACCACAGTGTCGAAGGCCTCATTCGCGGGATAATCCCGTCCAATGTCGCCTAACCAGGTACTGGCGTTTTTCAAGTCCAACTGTAATATCACCTGCTGCAAAAAACGCACACGCCGTTCACTACGATCACACAGCGTGAAGCGCTTTTCAGGCACCGCAATCGCCAGAGGTACACCCGGCAATCCAGCACCTGAGCCCAGATCCATTATTGACGACCCTTGCAGCAGGCCCGCCCCACTGAGGCTATCCAAAAGGTGACGGGTACTCAATCGCTGTATATCTTTCCTCGAAACCAAATTAAAGGCTTTGTTCCACTTCTGTAGTAGGGCCGAATAATCCAGCAGTTGTTCACTTTGAGCATCACTCAAAGATAAGGATAGTCGCGTTGCGGCATCGCTGAGCTGCGCAGTAGAGAGCGTCAGAGCGCTGCCTTTTTAGCATGTACCAGCAATACAGACAGTGCTGCTGGTGTCATTCCTGGTATACGCGCCGCACGTGCGAGTGTGCTCGGCTGGTTGGACGCTAATTTGCTGCGCAGTTCGTTCGAGAGCCCATCAATCTCCGAATAATCTAGAGTTTTCGGCAGCTGCATGCCTTCGTGCCTGCGAATCTTCGATATTTCGTCGTCTTGCCTGGATATATAGCCGGCATATTTTGTCTCCACCATCACCTGCTCGAGCAGCGCTTTCGAGTGCTGTGGCCACGCCCGATTAAGGTGTGATGAGGTGATCTCCGGCCGCTTGAGCAACGACGATAGTGCGGTATTTTTTTTCAAATCAATATCCAAGCTGACCGCTAGGTCGGACCCTGGCGCGACCCAGGTGTTATTCACGTCGTCGTGCAACAACGCCAGTTGGGCCCGTTTTTGCTCAAATACTCTGGCTCGCTCGCTACCTACAACACCCATTTCGATGCCCAAAGCCGTTAATCGTTGGTCCGCATTGTCTTCGCGCAAGCGCAGACGAAACTCCGCCCTGGAGGTAAACATTCTGTAAGGCTCACTGGTACCTAAGTTAATTAGGTCATCAACTAAAACCCCGATATAGGCCTCGTCCCGACGAGGTTCCCATGGTGACTTGCCTTGCACCAACCGGGCTGCATTGATGCCAGCCAGCAACCCCTGTGCGCCGGCTTCTTCATAACCGGTAGTGCCGTTGATTTGTCCGGCAAAAAATAGCCCAGCGATGCTTTTGGTTTGCAACGAGTAGTGCAAATCTCGGGGGTCAAAGAAGTCGTACTCAATCGCGTATCCCGGTCGGGATATATGCGCCCGCTCAAAGCCTGCAATACTGCGAACAAATTGTAATTGCGCATCAAAAGGCAAACTTGTGGAAATACCGTTCGGGTAGAGTTCCGTCGTGTTCAACCCTTCAGGTTCAACAAATATCTGATGAGACGTCTTGTCCGCGAAACGCACTACTTTGTCTTCGATGCTGGGGCAATATCGTGGCCCAATCCCTTCAATTGCACCACTGTACATGGCTGATCGGTGCAAATTTTCCTGGATTACTGCGTGGGCCGCGGGGTTGGTTTTTGTTATGTAACAATTAACTTGTTGCGGATGGTCCTCTTGGGAACCCAAAGCCGACATAACGGGCCTGGGTTCATCACCCGCCTGTTTCTGCATGACGTCAAAATTAACGGTCCTACCGTCAATACGCGGTGGTGTTCCGGTCTTGAGTCGACCTACTGTAAATGGCAATGCTCGGAGCCTTTCTGCCAGCGCAATCGAAGGAGCATCACCGGCCCGGCCGCCAGGGTGGTTTTGTGTCCCTATGTGCACTTTCCCGCCTAGGAAGGTCCCAGTAGTCAGAACAATAGCGTCGCAGTTAAAGCGCAAACCCATCTGAGTCAGTACGCCTTTTACACAACCCTCTTCGATCACAAAGTCGATCACCGATTGCTGGAAAATATGCAGATTCTCTTGATGTTCGAGAAGTTCTCGCACCGCGTTTTTATATAATGCTCGATCAGCTTGAGCGCGTTTCGCTCGCACCGCGGGCCCTTTGCTGGCGTTCAGCACTTTAAAATGAATGCCTGATCGGTCAGTGGCCCTTGCCATCACCCCATCCATCGCGTCTATTTCAGCGACGAGGTGACTTTTACCAATACCCCCAATTGCTGGATTACATGACATTTGGCCGATGGTCTCGATGCTTTGAGTCAGCAGCAGAGTGCGCGCGCCCATACGCGCCGCAGCCGCAGCAGCCTCAGTACCGGCGTGACCTCCGCCGACAACGATGACGTCAAAATGGTCAGGATATTGCATCTAAACACCCACTTTTTTAAAGCTGTACGCCCGTATTTAAACGGTCTTATTTACCGATACAGAATTCACTGAAAATACGGCCCAACAAATCATCAGGAGTTACTGTTCCCACAATTTCTCCTAGTGCCAGATGTGCCACTCGCAGTTCCTCAGCGACGATTTCAATGCCCGCAAGATCTAACATTGCCCCAGAGGCAGTCTGTAATGCGCGATAAGCACAATCAATTGCCTCGATATGACGTGCTCGGGCCGTGAATGTAGCTTCCTGCTCATTAAACCCCAACGCACGGGTGATCGCGCTTTTCAATTCAGCCAGACCTGCCCCCGTTTTGGCAGATATCTGACAGTAGGGTAATTCATCGTGGACTGGCATTGTTCCGGTCAACAAATCGACTTTGTTAATCGCGACCAACACTTTGCCTGAGTGTTCAATGCCAGACAACAAAGCGCTAGTCGCAGACTTTACACCCTGGGCGTCGTTTTTCAGCGATAAGTCACTGCCATCCACAATCAACACCACCAAATCCGCATTTTGCGCCTGGCTTCGGGCGCGCTCTACGCCGATTTGTTCGATCGGGTCAATTGTTTGTCGCAACCCGGCCGTGTCAACAAGTCGTACCGCCAAACCATCTAACACCAGGTCCACGTTCAACAAATCTCGAGTAGTACCTGGAATATCTGTGACGATGGCCGTATCCATTCCAGACAGGGCATTAAGCAGACTGGACTTACCGGCGTTTGGGTGCCCAATCAGCGCAACTGCAGCACCCTGAGTCAACAGCGCTCCTTGAGTGCAGGTACGCTTGAGTAGCGTTAGCCGGTCTATCAGATGATCGGTGCGCTGTTGTACCTGAGACTTTTCCAGGAATTCTACTTCCTCCTCAGGAAAATCAATGCAGGCTTCTACCAACACTCGCAGCGATGATAACTCTGCTTCCAGTTCATTGACGCGTTTCGAGAAGTCTCCCTGCAAAGACCGCATGGCCGCCCGAGCCGCAGTGTTGGAATTGGCGGCAATCAAATCTGCGATCGCTTCCGCTTGCGCCAGATCTATTTTGCCATTCAGAAAAGCCCTTTCGCTAAACTCGCCCGGGTAAGCAATCCGCGCGCCATGGGCGCAAACACAATCGAGCAACCGCTGCATAACGACGGGACCACCGTGACCTTGAAGTTCTACAATTTCTTCACCGGTGAAAGAGGCACCATCAGCGAACAGCACAGCTATACCCTGATCTATAACCTCACCATTGTCAGAGAAGGAACAGGCACGAGCGACACGGGGCTGTAATTTTTTACCGCAGACGGCTTCTCCTACCGCCCTGGCGCCCTGTCCTGAAATGCGAACAATACCGACGCCTCCATGACCGGGCGCCGTCGCGACCGCCGCTATCAATTCAGAATGTAAGCTGTTGCTCACGCCGAGCGATCAGGTCTTAGCAGCCTGAGCTTTCTCTGCTTGTCGGTAAACATACTGCTGTTGGGCTATAGAAAGCACATTGTTGACGAGCCAGTAAAGCACCAATCCGGCGGGGAAAAACAAAAATAAAACGGTGAACATGATTGGCATCATTTTCATCATCTTTATCTGCATCGGATCCCCGACCTGAGGGTTCAAGGTTTGCATCCAGTACATGCTGGCCCCCATCAATAGAGGCAAGATGAAAAATGGATCCATAACCGCCAAATCTTCAATCCAGAAAAAGAAAGGTGCCTGTCTCAGTTCTACCGACTCAAACAGCACCCAATACAACGCGATAAAGATGGGCATGGGCAGCAGCATGGGTAGGCAACCACCCAGCGGGTTTGCGCCTTCTTTCTTGTAAAGTGCCATCATTTCTTTGGACAGTTTTTCTCTGTCGTTTGCATGTCTTTCTTGCAACCGTTTCATCGCTGGTGCCACTCGCCGCATGTTCGCCATTGACTTATAGCCCGCGGCAGACAGCGGATAGAGAATACCTTTCACGACCACGGTCAACAGTATGATTGCGATGCCCCAGTTTCCGACGAGTCCATAGAGCCAATCCAGGAGATAAAACAGCGGTATCGCGATCCACCATAAAAAACCATAGTCGACTGTCAGATTTAAGTTCTCAGCAATTTCTTCAAGGCGTTTTTGATCTTTCGGCCCGGCATAAAATTTGGATTGCCAACGTCCGGTTTGTCCAGGGGCAACTTGCGTCAGTTGTCCGGTGTATCCAAATATATACGTGCCATCTGCTCCGCGACGAGCGTTAAAGCGATTGAGTTGTTCTTGGGGCGCGATCCATGCCGACAAAAAATAATGCTGGAGGAAGGCCACCCATCCTCCAGTGATGGTTTCATTAAACGGCCCATCGTCATCAATATCTTCAAAATCAATTTTAAGGTAACTTTCTTGCGTAGTCGTAAACGCTGCACCCAAATATGGCCGTGGCGCCAAAGCAAACGTATCCTGCGTCATTGGCAATTGTGTATCGCGCTTGATTTGCGCGAACATGGCAGCACTCTTGGGTTCGTTGCTCTCATTGACCAATTCGTATTCAACATCGACTAAGTGATCAGCGCCCCTGAAACGGAAAATTTTTCGGATTGAGGCGCCCTGTGTCGCTAAATTGAGCACCACTTCTTTTTCTTCATTCGCGTCGACTGAAAATGCGGTGGCCGCAGAGGTGTAAACCGGGCGTCCCTGAGCGTCTGGTCCATCAGGACCTATGAGTCCGCTTTGCGCAACGTAGGTTTGACGCTGAGATCTGTCTAATAACAAGAAAGGTTCATCTGGATTGTCTAAATCGACCGGATATCCCGGCAATTGGACCCGAACGATATCTCCACCTACCAGATCTATCCAAACCTTCAAAGTTGGGGTGTCGACAGTGATTAAAGTTGATCTGACGGGAATCGACGATGTACTTGTCGATGAAGGTTTCGTATCTCCGATGATCATCCCAGCGTCGGGCACGTCGGGGTTGTCTGATAAGGGTGGGCTGGGAATGCCACTTGCGGGCAGGTAGTCATCTACTGGGGGGCGGAGCCCACCATCTGCGTCTGCCGCGATAGGAGCGTCACTGGCGAACATGGTCGTTTTCGCACTCTTTGAATCCTCGTTCCACGCCAGAATCATTAAGTAGCCCGTGGCCGCCAGTGCAACAAGTAAAACAATTCTCTGTACTTCTGGAGGTAGCATGCTATTCGTCCCGGGAATGTTTGTCAGAATCTGGAGATTCAACTACTGCGTTGGCTTTTAAAGGAACGAGGTCGACTCCACCCTCGTTAAAGGGATGACACCGTATTAATCTGCGCAGCGCGAGATATGAGCCTGCCAGAGTACCATGATGTGTTATGGCTTCCATCGCGTAATGTGAGCAACTGGGGTAAAACCGACACTGTCTACCTATTAGCGGGCTTAATGTAATCTGGTAGGCTCTAATCAGCGTCAATAACAACCGCTGTATCGGGGTCGGTGGCAACGCATTAAGCGATGCAGAGTCAATAGAACTGGTTTCGACTATTGGTGGGTTATTCCGATGCATGTTCATAGTGTTGTGTTAAGCCCTGGAAGCCTAATTCAGTAACCTTAACGAGTCGGGAGTCATCCAATTTCCCGAACACCTGTATCACGATGTCGACAGCGGGCAAGGCGTGAGCGTTGGTGCGAAATTGTTCCCGTAGTATTCTTTTCAGTCGATTTCTACGAACGGCTTTTGCATTTCCTCTTTTACTGACGACAACCCCTAGTCGGGGCCGGTCACCAGACGATAATTTAGCTCTAAATCGAGTTGGGCCCAAAGAGACGTTGTAATCCGGTTTTCGCAATACTGCCGTAAACTCATGCGCTTTCAGGAGGCGCGCTCCCTTCGGGAACGCGCGTGACGTTGTCATATTCGTGTTTACGGTATGGGCGATCTAAGATCCTGAATATCGGTTCTGTGAGATCAGGCTGTTAGTCTTTTTCGCCCTTTTGCGCGACGGGCGTTAATGACTTTTCGTCCGCCTTTGGTAGCCATGCGTGAGCGGAAGCCGTGAGTGCGCTTTCTTTTTAAATTACTGGGCTGAAATGTTCTCTTCATGACCGTTGTTTTCCGCTAGAAGATAAATCGGGTGGCGATTCTAAGAACGGAGTGGGTTGGTGTCAAATATAAGGTGTTTTATTTTAAAGATTTGTAGTTGTTGTTTGTTAAGTCAGTCGTGAGCTGTGCGTATGTCGCCTAACCCCTTAAATTTGTGTGGGAATTTGGCGCGTAAAAGGTGTGGACAAATCGACTTAAGGCATGTGATTAACTTCTGAAAGGGTGTGCGAAACTAGGCACTATAAAGTTATCCACAGGTTCTCCCCGGCCTTGCACACAACATACGTGTTCGCTATGAGGGCCTTTGTCTCCTGCGCATTATCGTAAGCTTTTGAATTCATTAGCTTAGATGAAATTGGGCTTTTTTTTTTCTGTATGCATAGATATTTAAGGGAGCATGCGATTAAATGAAAACCCTTGCATTACATCAGTTTGTGTCGACCCGTTGGTTTCTTTGTTAGCAGCAAATAGGTTGAGTCTTGCAACGTTTGAAACGACTGGTGAGTAGTTAACAGGGTTGGTTAATCGAGCAGTGCGTTGATGCAGGAAACTGATTGACGAAGTTGGCCATAGGAAGTTGGCCATCGAAAGTATGTTTGTAGGCAGTACCTAACTCACGGACTGAGATAATAATAATCAAGATCAGCTGAGAAGTTGACAGCGAAAGACAAAAAAGCCTCGAGTGTTGAGAGGCCGGCGGCAGAATCTGAAGTTTCACGGTGTCGTTGGCTGAACTACGTCAGAGTTGATCTATGTAAAAGTCGATCTGCTTGGAACAAGAAGGCTTACAGCTGTTAGATGAGCTGAACCGGAGCGTGAGCCGTACGCTAACGCATTGAAGAATTGTCAAAGCTACAATTCAAGGACACATAATTAAAATAACCGTTGGTGGTCGACTGACCATCAACACCGGGGGCATTCACTGTGGCAGAAAGCATTTGGCATCAATGCTTGGGGCGGTTGGCTGAAGAAGTTTCTTCAGATCACTTCGAAACCTACATTAAACCTTTACAGGTGCGCGTGGAGGATGGCTCTGTTGCCCTGCTAGCGCCTAATATCTACGTAGAAAAAGAGGTGCGCCAGAGCTACCTCAACCGTATAGAAGAACTGGTGAACTTGGCCAATGTGGTAGAACAAGACTTAGAGATTGAGTTAAGTGTCGGGCAGGCACGTGTAGCCCACCCGCCAAGGTCTACTGGCCGTGAGAAAGGGTCGCAATCGACCAACAATTTAAACAGAGAGTTTACCTTCAACACGTTCGTCGAGGGTAAGTCTAATGAGCTAGCGAAAGCTGCAGCGTTGCAAGTGGCTAGCAATTCAGGGGTCGCTTATAACCCGTTGTTACTCTACGGCGGTGTTGGACTTGGAAAAACACACCTGATGCAGGCAGTGGGTAATGAAATTCTAAGATCACAGCCGGAGGCGAAAGTGGTCTATTTGCACTCACAGCGCTTCGTGCAGGACATGGTCAAAGCGCTGCAGCAGGGTACGATGCAGAATTTCATGCAGTACTATCGGTCAGTAGACGCGCTATTGATCGATGACATTCAGTTTTTCGCCAAGAAATTGCGTTCTCAGGAAGAGTTTTTCCATGTGTTCAATGCACTACTTGAGCGCGGGCACCAGATGGTTTTGACGTGCGACCGTTACCCAAGAGAGATAGACGGTCTGGAAGAGCGCCTTAAATCAAGGTTCGTTTGGGGTCTGACAGTCGAGGTAGAGCCCCCTGAATTAGAAACACGAGTGGCAATTTTAATGAAAAAAGCAGAAGCGGAGGAAGTAGACCTAGACCCCGCCGTGGCCTTTTTCATTGCCGAGCGTATTCGTTCTAACGTCCGTGAATTAGAAGGTGCTTTGCGTCGAGTCATCGCGAACGCCAGGTTCACGGGCGCCAGGATTAGCGTTGATCAGGTGAAGCGGGCACTACGGGACTTGTTTGCGATACAGGATAGACAAATATCGATAGATAATATTCAGCGCACCGTGGCTGAGTATTACAACATCAAGATTGCGGATCTATTGTCCAAGCGGCGTAACAGAACCATCGCCAGGCCCAGGCAAATGGCGATGGCTTTGGCCAAGGAACTGACAAATCATTCACTGCCTGAAATAGGTGATGCGTTTGGTGGCCGCGACCACACGACGGTTTTGCATGCGTGTCGAAAAATTCTTGAATTGTGCGAATCCAGTATGGATTTGGCAGAAGACCACAAAAATTTATCGAGATTGCTTTCTGGATAGCGGATACAGAATATGAAATTTTCAATTGAGCGTGAGCACCTATTGCGGCCCCTTCAGTTGGTTACCGGCGTTGTAGAGCGGCGGCAGACGTTGCCGGTCTTGGCAAACCTTTTAGTCAGGGCTGCTGACGGTAGATTAGAGATAACCGGGACCGATCTAGAAGTAGAGTTGGTCGTCGAATGCGCAGCTGAGATTGAGCAAGAAGGTGAAGCCACGCTTCCGGCCAGAAAGCTGGCTGATATATGGCGATCGCTTGATGACGGTGCGAAGGTCTCAGTTGCGATAGAAGGGGAAAGAGCGGTGGTGCGCTCTGGACGAAGCCGATTTAGTTTAACAACCCTGCCAGCGGCCGATTTTCCGAAGGTCCCGGGTGGAGAGTCGAATGTAAGTATTAGTCTACCGCAAGCCAAATTGCGCAATATTATTGACGATGTAGGTTTTGCTATGGCGCAGCAAGACGTCAGGTATTTTCTCAACGGCATGTTGCTGGAATTGACTCACAATCACGTCAGGGCTGTAGCAACAGACGGCCATCGTTTAGCGATGAGTACAGTGGATACGGAGGGTACTGACGTTGGTGATCGCCTCCGGGTGATTGTCCCGCGCAAAGGGGTGTTAGAACTCGGTCGTTTACTCGATGGAGAAAGTGAAACAATTGAGTTGCAGTTGGGCGGAAACCATCTGCGGGCGCAAGCGGGCCCTTTCACAATGACGACAAAGCTTGTGGATGGACAATTTCCGGATTATGAGAAAGTCGTACCCTCGGATGGTTCCCGATTCTTAACTGGGGATCGGGAGACATTGCGACATGCTTTTCAGCGTGCGTCTATTTTATCCAATGAAAAGTACAGGGGTGTTCGTCTGGTGATTAACGAGGATCAACTGACGATACAAGCGAACAATCCAGAGCAAGAAGAAGCAGAAGAGACGGTCGCCATTCAGTTTAATGGTGGGGATCTCGAAATTGGATTCAACGTGAGTTACCTTTTGGACGTGCTGGGGGTTCTAGGGACACAAGAGGTTAAGCTCAGCGTCTCCGATGCCAATAGCTCGGCGCTGATCGAGGGAATTGGTAAAGAGTCAGCAGTCTACGTTGTCATGCCGATGCGGCTCTAGTCGAGTACCCTTCGTCATCTAACGGTAGTTTGAAAAAATTAGACCGGTTACCTATCTTTGGGGAGGCTAACGAACGTTAGTGTGTTTCTTTCCTCGCTATCCGTAGAACGCTTTAGAAACCTGGAAAGCCAAACGATCGCTTTTGGTCCTGGGTTTAATTTAATTCATGGTCCCAACGGCGCTGGCAAGACAGCGTTATTGGAGTCGGTCCATGTGTTGTCCAGGGCGCGCTCTTTCAGAACGCCGAAATACACCTCTCTTATACGTACGGGTAGCGACGACTTTCTGGTTAGAGCGACCATAAAGGAGGCGGCTTCAGAGCGTCGTTTGGCGTTGCAGAGGCAAAAAACAGGAAAAACGGCGCTGCGGTTGAACTCAGAGTCTCAGGTGAAAGTCTCAGATCTCGCGAAACACCTGCCAGTGCACACCATTCTGCCGGACGCCTCTAATTTAGTTTTTGGAGGCCCTTCTATAAGGAGGGTTTTTCTCGACTGGGGCGTGTTTCACGTGGAACATCTCTTTCTTGAGGTGTCTCGAAGGTATCGTCGTACCCTAAGCCAACGGAACGCTTGGTTGAAACAGGAGGCTAACGAGCGAACCTCAATCAAAGACGATCCTTGGTTGCCGGCCCTTCTGACTTATGGTGATCGCCTCAACGCGATGCGAGAACAGTACATTACAGTATACGCACCCATAGTTGCTCAAACCTTGAGCCAACTTAGCCCAGATTTGACTGTAACGTTGCGGTATCACTGGGGCGGTACGCAAAACATAGAAGCAAGTCAGCAAAGAATGGCGGAGTCCTGGGCGCGCGACGTAAAGTTCGGCACAACCCATCGAGGGCCGCACCGGTCGGAAGTTTTTATGGAAGCTGCAGGTATGCCGATTGCTGAAACGCTTTCGAGAGGCCAGGCTAAACTTGTGTCCTGTGCAGCTATTTTGGCTCAGGTTGTGTTAATGAATCAGGAAGCTGCTTCAACGAGCGTGGTATTAATCGATGATTTCGGAGCGGAGCTCGACGACGAGCACTGGAAAAGATTTTGTACCGTTCTATCAACTTTAAATTGCCAGGTGATTGCGACGTCTGCTGCCCCATTAAATCAGCAATATTCATGGCTGAGAGAGCTCCCAAACTATAGAGAGTTCCACGTGGAACAGGGTTTGATTGCTGAGGTTTGATAATAACCTGAATTTCGCTTCGAATTCCCGACATCTAAAAGGTAAATAAACCCGATCGAGGTTACAATTACGTCTCGGGTATGACCCAATTTATCGTGTAACAACACTACGTATAAGAAAGGCAGAAACGCGCTATGTCAGAAAACGACAACTACGACTCGGGTAGCATTACTGTATTGCGAGGCCTAGATGCGGTCAGAAAGCGCCCGGGAATGTACATCGGGGATACTGAAGATGGCACTGGGCTGCACCACATGGTTCAGGAGCTCGTGGACAATGCAATAGATGAGGCACTTGCGGGGCACTGTGATGAAGTTAAAGTCACTGTCCACCCAGAGGAAGCCGTGTCTGTTCGCGATAACGGACGAGGTATTCCGGTGGATATTCACCCGGAGGAGAACGTCAGTGCGGCCGAAGTGATTATGACCACCCTGCATGCGGGCGGTAAGTTTGACGACAATAGCTACAAGGTGTCAGGTGGGCTTCATGGCGTTGGCGTTTCCGTGGTGAATGCTTTGTCCGAACGGTTGCGTTTAACGATACGAAGAGAGGGTAAAGTTTACGAACAAGAGTACAGGCATGGCGTTCCATTGGCTCCGGTCACTGAGGTTGGTGAAACCACGGAAAAGGGTACCGAATGTTACTTTAAACCGTCAGCGGAAACGTTTCCCAAGATCCATTTTCAATATGAAATTTTAGCAAAGCGCCTTCGCGAATTAGCGTTTCTAAATTCGGGGGTTAAGATTCGGCTCAGTGATGAACGGACTGGCAAAGAAGATGTGTTTTTGTATCAGGGTGGGCTGCAAGCGTTTGTTGAATTTCTGAATCAAAATAAAACGACTCTCAATCAAGTATTTCACTTTAACCTAGAGCGCGAAGATGGGATTGGCGTTGAAGTCGCGATGCAATGGAACGACGGGTTCCAAGAGCAGGTGTTCGCCTATACGAATAACATTCCACAAGGGGACGGGGGCACCCATATCGCCGGTTTCCGTGCTGCCTTAACCAGAACCCTCAACAATTATATCGATCGAGAGTCTATTCAGAAAAAGGCTCAAGTCGCCACTTCTGGAGACGACGCCCGAGAGGGTTTGACAGCTGTTGTTTCGGTCAAAGTACCCGACCCTAAATTCTCTTCACAGACGAAAGACAAACTGGTCTCGAGCGAAGTCAAAACGGCTGTTGAACAGGAGTTAGGCAAGTATTTTAACGAATATCTGGATGAAAACCCAACAGATGCGCGTGCACTGGTAGGTAAGATGATTGACGCGGCCCGTGCACGAGAGGCTGCACGCAAAGCGCGCGAGATGACTCGGCGCAAGGGTGCTCTAGACATCGCCGGTTTGCCAGGTAAGTTGGCAGATTGTCAGGAAAAGGACCCAGCGCTGTCTGAACTATTCTTAGTTGAGGGAGATTCTGCAGGGGGTTCCGCAAAGCAAGGACGAGATCGTAGGACGCAGGCCATCCTGCCCTTGCGCGGGAAAATTCTAAACGTCGAGCGGGCCCGCTTTGACAAGATGCTCAGTTCACAAGAGATCGGCACTTTAGTTACGGCACTAGGCTGTGGTATTGGTCGGGATGAGTTTAACGTTGAAAAGTTACGCTACCATCACATTGTAATCATGACAGACGCTGATGTGGATGGATCACACATTCGCACCCTGTTGCTCACTTTCTTTTTCAGGCAAATGCCGGAGCTGTTGGAGCGTGGCCATGTATTTATTGCGCAACCCCCTTTGTATAAAGCCAAGAAAGGTAAGCAAGAGCGCTACGTGAAAGACGATGAGGAACTTCTCGCGTATTTTCTGGAACTCGCTTTGCAAAATGCGATGGTTTACGTGAACCCGGAGGCCCCACCTTTACAGGGCGAGGCACTTGAAAAGCTCTTGCTCCAATTACAGCATGTTTTTGACAGACTAGAGCGATTGCAACGAGTCTACCCACTGGCGCTTACGTCATTATTTCTTCGGTTACCTCGAGTAACGCCTGAATTACTCAGTGATGAAATGGCGATGCAATCATGGATAGATGCGCTAAAGACACAGCTAGAAGGGGGTACGGCCAATAATATTAGCGTAGACCTTCAGCTAGATACCGAACACCAGGTTTACGTGCCCCATGTATCAGTTATGTTTAAAGGGGCGACAGAACACTACGTCATATCTCAAAGCTTTTTCACTGGCAGTGACTACCAGGTCATCGGCGACATGGTGGAGGCGTTGAGTGATTTGTTAGAAGCAAACGCCTATGTTCAGCGGGGTGATAAAACTCACGCGATTGAGTACTTTGACGAAGCGTTTGAGTGGTTGCTTAGCGAAGCTCGAAGAGGTGTGGATATACAGCGCTACAAGGGCCTGGGAGAAATGAATCCTGATCAACTGTGGGAAACCACGATGGATCCGCAGGTGCGCAGGATGCTGCGGGTCACGGTCGATGATGCCATAGGCGCAGATCAGATTTTCACGACCCTTATGGGAGACCAGGTAGAGCCCCGCCGGGCTTTCATCGAAACCAATGCACTGTCGGTGGTTAATCTGGATGTTTAGCTAGCGCTGGAGACACCGAGCGCAGCGGGCAGAGCGGCAAGAGAATCACAGGTGAACTCTGCTTGCTGAGCGATAGGCGTTGTAGCCGTGTGGTGCCCGTTACCCGTTAGGATGAGAGCGCTGTGGCATTCTGCGTTGGCTGCAGCGATAAGGTCTTTCTCCGAGTCCCCCGCGTAGACGGTTGCTTCGGGGCGAACGCCGAATGATTGCATCGCCAGGTTCAATAATTCAGGTGAAGGTTTGCGACAGCGACAGCGGTCGTTGGGGTGGTGTGGGCAGTAAAAAACATCCAGCGCTTGCCCACCAAGTTCTCTCAATTGAGTGTTCATTTTATCGTGGATCTGGGCCAATGCTGCTTCGTCAAACAAGCCCCTACCGATGCCCGACTGATTGCTGCAGACAACGACCTGAAAGTGTTTCTGCAATTCAGCAATCGCTTCCAGTGCGCCCGGCAGTGCCTGCCACTCCTCTGCGCTTTTAATATAGTCTGCAGAGTCTCTATTAATGACTCCGTCCCGGTCGAGCAGTACGAGTTGCAAGCGCATGGTTTAAACTCTCGGTAATGGGCAAAGAAGTACACGGCTAGTATGAGCAATGCTCGGATTGAATGGTAGATTGAGTACCCGACGTACACTGTTGTTTGACAGCGACCCATCTCGCACTAGAGCTTGGGCGGCATACTCAACTGGGTCAATCAGGATCGCGTCACCGTAAATTGTAGAAAGCGGTTTGTACTGATAAACCGCCCAAGGGGCTTATTTTGTTTAACGATCATGAAAAAGGTAACGGGCCGACACGACACCGTGAAGTGCGTAGCGAACAGCCGCCGGACCTGGGAAGACGCTAGCAATGGGTATTATTTTCCGTGCTGCGCTCTGGCTGGGACAGTGGGTCTCTCCGTCTGTCGCCTTACAGCTGAGCGCTCTGGTGGCGTGGGTGCTGGACCGCTTGAACCTTGAACCTGCGCGCGTTACGGCCGCTAACCTAAAAGCCTGTTTCCCGGAGCTCAATGAGCTTGAGCGGTCCGCATTGAAGCGTCGCAGCTTAAAGCACATGGTTTTGCTGTTTTTTGAATTTGCGCAGCTCAGCCACTGGCCCTTGGAAAAATTGTTGAGCCAAATACGAGAGATGCACGGGGTAGACTGGTTTGATGAAGTAGCGAGTCAGGGGCAGGGGGTGTTGGTCCTGGCTCCGCACATCGGCAGTTGGGAGATTTTCTGCGCTTTCCTGGGTGCGAAATATCCCTTCGCTGCGTTGTACGCGCCCCCCAAAATCAAGAGCCTTGAGCCCGTGATACTCAGTGCCAGAAAGCGCTTCAAAGGCAACATGTTTCCGATCGATGCGGGCGGCATACGGCGTTTGCTGCGAAGCCTCAAGGATGGCGAACTGGTAGTGTTGCTACCTGACCAAGTCCCTGATCGAGAGCAAGGCGTATACGCTCCCTTCCTGGGCCAACCCGCTTTAACGATGACCCTGGCTCACAGGCTTGCCAATAAGACTGAACATCGCGTGGTGATGATCAGCATGGAGCGAGTGGAGGAGCGCGGCAGCTACCATTTTCGCCTCCATATTGAGCCACTGGTTGAAACGACTGCAGGTTTAGATGCTCAAGGGTTTGCACGGGTTATGAATCAGTCAATTGAGCGAGCGATTACTCGGGTGCCAGAGCAGTATCAATGGGCCTACAAACGCTTTAAGCGCCCACCGGGTCGGGGCCGAAATAGTATTTATCGTCGCCAGTAAGCTGGGGTCAACAACACCAGGACCGTAAATATTTCTAACCGCCCGAGCATCATTGTGAACATGAGCAACCATTTGGTGATTGGCGGCAAACTCTGATAATTGAGGGCGACGTCTCCCAGACCGGGTCCCAGGTTATTCAGGCAGGCACCAACCGCAGAAAATGCGGTTAGAAAATTAAGATGCCCGGACCACATCACAGCAATCACCATGACTAAAAATACGATGGCATAAACACTGAAAAAGCTCCAAACGGCTTCCAACAACCGATACGACACCGGCGCATTGTTCAGCTTCATCGGGAATACCCCGTTAGGATGGATCAGTTGTTTCACTTCACGCATACCCTGCTTGTAAATCATCAGCACTCTGATGATTTTAATGCCACCTGCTGTCGAACCTGCACATCCTCCTGCAAAGGCGGCCAAGAGAAGCAACACCGGGGTGATCATTGGCCAAGTGCTAAAGTTCTGGGTGGTGAAGCCTGTGGTCGTGGCGATTGATATTGACTGAAACAAACCGTCACGGATGGGCGAGACGCCGGTTTGGGGTATGGTCGCCAAGGTCCAACACACGATGATGGCAATGATGGCAATGAAGCCTAAATAGGCGCGTACTTCAATATCCTGGAAGTAATGCATTGGGTCTTTACGTCGCCAAACCAAGAAATGCAAACCAAAATTTATGCCGGAAAGCAGCATAAAAAACATGGCAACGCTCTCTACCGCGATGCTGTTGAAGTATCCGATGCTGGCATCGTGGGTGGAAAACCCCCCAATCGCCACAGTCGAAAAACTATGGCTAATCGCATCGAAAGGAGTCATGCCTGCTATCCAGTACGCCAACCCGCAAGCCCAAGTCAGCCCAAGGTAGATATACCAAAGTGCTTTCGCGGTCTCTGTTATCCGGGGCGTGAGTTTGTTGTCCTTCATAGGGCCTGGGGATTCAGTTCGGTAAAGTTGCATCCCGCCGATACCCAACATGGGGAAAATGGCGACCGCAAGCACGATAATTCCCATGCCCCCCAACCACTGCAATAATTGACGATAGATCAGCAGCGACTTTGGTAGGTGATCAAGGCCTGTAATCACCGTGGCCCCGGTAGTCGTCAGTCCAGACATTGATTCGAACGCGGCGTCGGTAAAACTCAGTGCGATTGCAGGATCGAAGTAAAGGGGAATTGCGCCAAACAGACCAAGGCCGATGTAAAACAAGGCTGTGATCAAAAATCCGTCGCCGCCTCGCAGCTCGCGCTTACCCCGCAGCGGTAACCACAGTACGAGACCTACGCTGAGGGTGATTAAGAAGGCCGATCCGAACGTCATCAGCGAGTTCTCTCCGTATCCCAGTCCAACCAACATGGGTATCAGAAAGGTAAAGCTGAATAGAGTAAGTAAGGTGCCGGTGACGCGGAATATGACGGCCAAGTGCATGATTGACTCCGCCGCCCTAGAAGAACGAAACGCCGACTTGAAACAATTTTTCTACGGCCCTGACCTGTTGTTTGTCGACCAGGAATAAAATGACATGATCATCGGGCTCTACGACGACATTATCGTGGGCAATGAAGACCTGATCATCTCGAACAATCGCCCCGATAGAACAGCCTTTGGGGAGATCAATATCGGCTATGCGGCGGCCGACGACCTTAGAGTTTTTCGCATCACCATGTGCGATGGCCTCTATAGCTTCAGCCGCACCGCGTCGCAAGCTGTGTACCCGCGCGACATCAGCACGTCTAACATAAGACAATAAGGTACTTGTGGTGGCTTGTTGGGGTGATATTGCAATATCAATGTCACCGCCCTGCACGAGATCGACATAGGCTGGTTTAGAAATGAGCGACATAACCTGACGTACGCCAAGGCGTTTAGCCATGAGCGCCGACATAATGTTCACTTCGTCATCGTTAGTCACGGCGATGAACGCATCACACTGCTCAATGTTTTCTTCCAGGAGCAACTCTCGGTCAGTGGCGTCGCCCTGTAATACGACAGCACGGGTCAGTTGGTCGGCTAAAAATTTAGCTCGGGGCACGCTGAATTCAAGCAGTTTCACCGCATAATTTGTTTCGACCGCTTGAGCGAGTCGCGCGCCCACGTTACCTCCACCAGCAATCATGACGCGTTTAAACGGACGTTCGATCTTTCGCAGCTCTCCCATTACCGTGTCAATATGCTCGCGCGCAGCGATAAAAAACACCTCGTCATCAGCCTCGATGACGGTATCGCCTTTGGGAATAATGGGGCGACCGCGCCTAAATATCGCCGCGACACGCGTGTCTGCTTTTGGCATGTGTTCGCGCAGAAAGCTCAGCGCCTGGCCCACCAAAGGCCCGCCGTAGTAGGCGCGCATCGCCACTAATTGGACGCGGCCGTCAGCAAAGTCGAGTACCTGAAGTGCTCCGGGGTGGTTGAGTAGCTCATGAATGTGATTGGTCACCACATCCTCTGGGTTGATGAGAACATCAATCGGCATATGTTCTTTTGAGAAGAAACCCTCACGGGTCAGATACGATAACGAGCGGACTCTGGCAATCTTGGTGGGTGTGCGGAACAGGGAATAACACACCTGGCATGCAACCATATTGACCTCATCACTAGAGGTTACTGCAACGAGGATATCGGCATCATCTGCCCCGGCGCGTCTGAGCACATCAGGGTGTGATGCCCAACCTTGAATAGTCTGAATATCTAAACGTTCTGATAGTTCTTGCAGTCGTTGAGCTTGGTGGTCAACCAAGGTGACATCAAATGACTCTTTGGCAAGGTTTTCCGCCAAAGTCCCGCCCACCTGACCAGCCCCAAGGATTAGTATTTTCATAGGGCTATTATGCGACCGTTAAGACTTATGCAACAGCGCATAATAGAAACCATCCGTGTCTGGATCGGTTGGCAGCAGTTGCCAACCGTAGCGGGTGGCTCTACCACTGGGCAGTTCGACGCTCTGTACCTGGACTTGAGCACCCATTGAGGCTAAAAAGCGCTCGATAACTTCATCGTTTTCTGCGTTCAAGACCGAACAGGTGCAATAAAGCAATGTACCCCCCGGGTTCAGAGTCTCCCACAAGTTGTGGAGCAAACGGGACTGCAGTTTGGTGTGAGCCTCAACTGCGTCAGGTGTCAGGATAAGCTTAATATCGGGGTGCCGGCGAATGGTGCCGGTTCCGCTGCACGGCGCATCGAGTAAAATGTAGTCGAAGGGTTCACCTGACCACCAATCTTGGTCAGTTGCGTTACCCACCGTGATGTCGACCTCATGTCCCAGTCGTTCGAGGATACGTCGTGTCGCTGCCGCTCGATCGGGGCTCACTTCCAGGGCAAGGTTGGTAAATGCGGGCTCCCCCTGGATCGGTTGACAGCGCTGCAACTCTAAAAGGTTAGCCAGCTTACCACCGGGTGCGGCGCAGGCATCCAGAGTGCGTATAGGCCTGGATGCGGTTCGGCTTGATTCCAGTTGGCAATAACGTCTAATTTCCTCGTGTAAAAGACTTGCGGCATATTGAGCGCCGGCGTCCTGTACTGCGACCAGTCCCTCGTCCCAACCGGGTAACTGTGCGCTTGCTATGGGTTTCTTAAGGATGATGGCTTGAGCAGGTTGCCCCGGAACATAATCTAGGTTCGCTTGTTCCAAACGCTGCATCATGGTTGTTCTGTCACATTTTAGTCCATTGACTCTCAACGCCATCGGGGCTCGAGTGTTATTTGCCTTTAAAAGGGCACTCCACTCGTTTGGATAGTCTGCTTGTAGCTGCGAGACCAGCCACGGCGCGCACTCGAACGATCGTTCGTTTTTGGGCTCTGCGCGCGCCTCAATGCGGCTGTGGGATGAGTGAATACGACGTAGCACGGCGTTCACCAGGCCCTTAGCCCAAGGCTTTTTTAGTGCGATACAGGCGGAAACGGTTTCGTTGATTGCGGCGTGCACAGGCGTGCGAGTGTACTTGAGTTGATAAGCACCCACCATAATAAGGT
>Ga0181559_10000796_pt1 | contig 30066 bp, 21 predicted proteins | sample 011ome_21_FD_133752 | JGI IMG/M metagenome (GOLD analysis project Ga0181559, IMG submission 133752) | Coastal salt marsh microbial communities from the Groves Creek Marsh, Skidaway Island, Georgia - 011508AT metaG (megahit assembly) | ecosystem: Environmental > Aquatic > Marine > Intertidal... | reverse complement strand
TGCGCTGGCGGCGGAGCCGCCCCGGCGGAGGACGCGTAACGAGCGCGGGAAGCACCCGGTGCGCGGCGTTCGGTCGAAGGATTCGAAAGCGCGCGATGCTCCCGCTCGCGGGGGGCAAAGAGAGACGTCGTTCGGTGGGTGCGCACCGGATCGCCCGCCGCGGTGGGGCAGTTCGCGGTGCAAGCCCAAGTCACGGGTGTCTCTTCATCGCCGTGGTCGTCGTGGTCGTGGTCGTCAGCCGAGGCGCTCGCGCTCGCGACGAACGCGAGCACGAGGGCAAGGAAAAGAACGCGGATGGCGGAGAAACGAGTGGCAGACATGGCTCGGTCGAGTGTGTGCGCGCGCGAGGTGGTTGTGGCAAACCCAATGCACCACGCGCTTTTTACAGAAACGGTGCAGGCCTGTCCAATCAGAACAACGCGCTGAAAGTGCGCCGCCACCGAAAATAGACGACGCAGATCGAACGGTTTATAACCCAAAGGTGCGAGCGATAAATCTGTGGCGGGATATTTCAGCGACCTTTCGTTTTTGGTCCGTGTCTCGATTTTCGCTTGTGTCCGACCGACCCGACCCACAGTGCCACTACTGCCACAGAACCCGGAAGCGGAACGAGAGGCGCTCGTGATATTTCTTTCTCTCGTGACGCCAAAAGCTCGGATCGGCGTGACACGCGCGCGCGCCTACTCCGGCGCCGAGACGCCCCCATCGCCTCGACGCGCGGGAGTGTCGTGCTATCGCGCATCTCAATCACAGCGTTCCACGCGCGCCGGCCGAGTGAACGCGCGCGTGCGCCATGCCCGAAGGCGACCTTCGCGACCTGTACGGTGTCGTGCGGCGCGTTTCGGGACGATGGCGATCCGGGGTGCGCCTGACCGCGGAGGAGGACGGCGAGGCGCTGCAAGAAAAGTACGGCGAGAAGTGGTTGGGGAGGTCTGCCACGGGCCATCCGAAGCCACCGAAGGTCCCGAGCGAGGCCGGGACCTCCGCCGAGGCGGTCGCGCCGGAGAGCGCTGCCGCGGATGACGTTTCGCGCCACGACGAGGACGACTCGGGACGTCCCGAAGAGTCGGGGAAAGAATCGCAAACCGAGCCGGCGACGCGCGATGACCTGGAAGACCTCCTGCGCGAGGCGGAGTCGTGGGAGGTCGCGCCCGAGACGGACGCCGCGGAGGCGGCGAAGGCGGTTCTGGAAGCCGAGGTGGCGCGGGCGGAGGCGCAGGCGAGGCAAGAGGCTGCCGCGGCGATGGCCGAGGCGGTGGCGCAGGCGAAACAGGAGGCTGCCGCGGCGAAGGCCGAGGCGGAGGCGCAGGCGAAGCAGGAGGCTATCGCGGCGAAGGCTAAGGCTGACGAAGCCGCCGTTGCGGCGATGGCCAAGGCGGAGGCGCAGGCGAAGCTTCCCGAGAAACCGCGACCGGCGCGCTTGAAGACCTCGCACGACAGTTTCAGCAGCATGCCCGCGACGTCCCCCCCCGCGAGCGACGACGGCGCGCCGGAGGCGAAGGCGAAAGCGGCGCTGGAACCGCTCCCCGAGCCGGTCGCCTCGAAGGAGCCGAGGTTCGCGAAACTGCGCGTCGCGCTCAGCCGCGCGGCGGAGATTGCGAAGGACGCGCCCTTCGCCAAACTGCCTCCGATGTCCCCGCGGACGCTGCAGCGGGCGGAGACGGCGCTGTGGAAGCTCGGGTGCTTCTGCGGCGGGTTCCTCGGGGTGCTGGCGCTGTCGGGCGTGAAACGCGCGCCGACCGAGCGGACCGCGCCCAGAAAGAAACCGGCGCCGAAGACGCGCAAGCCGGCGCCCGACGCCGGGGCGCCGGGGACGACGGCGACGGCGACGGAGGAGCAGGCGCGCCGCGGCGGCCGCACGGACGTCGCGTCGCCTCGAATCTTGAAAGAAGTCTTCTCTCCTTGACGCGCGTGATGCGATACGATGCGATACGATGCGAGGCGATGCGTGTGCGACGATGACGACGTGTTGTTGTGTATCTGCTATATAGCTCGCGAGATACTGTTTTGATTTCACGAAGTACAAGTACGCGCGACGGGTTTTTGTCGGGCGCGTCCCCTCGCGCGTCGCGCGTTTTCGGGACAGCCTTCATTCATCTGCGTCACGAATCTTCGTCACGCGTTCCCTCCGTCCGCGTGCCTTTCGCGCGGTCTTCCCGTTCCCTCGCCAGTCTCGACCTGTGCCTCGCGCCGAACACGTAGTACACCATCTTCGACGCGGTGTGCTTCACTCATGCTCGGTGCTCCTGGACGGGACGGGGAGGAGAGCGATGTCAGTTTCAGAGAAAGAGGGCGAAAACCGTCATCCTCACAATCACACCCGTCGCACCTGGAACGAAGCGTTCACGAAGCGGTCGATGTGGCAGCTCAAGCCCCCGGCGAACACGGACGCGCACGGCGGTTTGGCGTCACGCGTCGACGCGCACGCCGCGGCGTCATCCTCGCGGCTCATGCTCTTCCGGACGCGTCCGAGAAAGTGAGACGGGGGTGACGGGTTATTGAGATTTTTCTTCGGCAGTTTCGCCGCGTCGCGTTTTTTTCTCGCGCGGCGCGACGCGCGACTGCGCGCTCGCCGCCGGCGCGAACGCGTCGACTTCATCGAGTGTTACGCATCCGGATACAATTCACTACGCACGCGTCACCTGGTCATCTGCTCCTCGATCTCCTCCAGCGTCTTTCCCTTGGTTTCCACGACGGTGAGGTAGATGGACAGGAGCGCGACGACGCCCGTCGAGCTGAAGAGGTAGTACGTGCCCGCCTGGCCGAAGATGTTGATGATGGTGGGCAGGTACAGAGACACGACGAAGTTGCTTCCGAAGTTCGTCAGAGTCGCCGCGCCCACCGCGGCGCTGCGCACGCGCTGGGGGAAGATCTCGGCGACCAGCAGCCAGGCGATCGGCCCGAAGGAAACCTGGTACGCGCCGACGTACATGAACACGGCGACGACGGACGCGTTGGCGGTGAGTGGCGCATTCGCCGCGTCGCCGGCGGCGAGCGTCGCCGAGCACGCGCCCAGGACCGCCGTCGCCAGCGTCATGACGCTCACTCCCCCCAGCAACAGAGGACGCCTGCCCAGGGTGTCGACGTACTTCACGGCGAACCCGGTCATGATCAGCTTGAACAAGCCGAGGATCACGCTCACGCCGGCGCCTTTGTCGGGATCGTACCCGGCGGCTTCGAACACCTGCTCGGCGTAGTACAGCACCGACGGCTGGCCGGTGATCTGCTGGAACAGCACCACGGACAAACCGACGTACAGCGGTTTCAGGTTCCGCTTCTGAAAGAGCTCCGCGATGCCGCCGCTGGGCGTGCCCGCGCCGGCGGACGCGACCATCGCCCGGACCTCCTGGTCGAAGGCGTCGCCCGCCGCCGAGCGCCCGCGGACGCGCCGAAGCGCGCTCCGGACCTCCTCCTCCGACCCGCCCTTCTGCGCGAGCCACCGCGGCGAGTCCGGCAGGGTGGTCATCCCGACCGCGAGCGCGGCGGCGGCGAGCGATGACGAGGAAAGCAGCGTGCGCCATCCGCCCTCCTCGCCGACGATGACGTAGCTGCCGAGGTACCCGAGCAGGATCCCGCCGACGATGAAGCCCTCCTTGAGGGAGATGAGCAAGCCGCGCACGGACGACGGCGCCGTCTCGGAGAGGTACATGGGCGCGGCGTGCATGGCGAACCCGATGCCCAGCCCGTACGCGAAGCGGCCTGCGACGAGGCCTTCCAGTGAGGGTGCCAGGCCCTGGGAGATAGCGCCCAGGAAGTACAACGCCGCCGCGAGCTGGAGCTCGCGCTTGCTTCCGAGTGTGTCGCCGATGGAAACCGCCGCCGCCGCCGACGCCGTCAGAGCGCCGGCCAGCGACGCGCTCACCACCAGTCCCGTCTGAAACGGATCGAGGCTGTACCAGTCCGTGCCGCTCGTCACCGGGCTGCTGAGGTTCGCCAGCGCCCCGGACGTGACGCCGATGTCCCAGCCGAAGAGCAAACCGCCGATCGCGGGGAACACGAACGCCGTCCCGGTGGCGCGCCAATCCACGGGGCTCTTATTTTTGGAGACCGCCGTCGTGGCGGGTAACAGCTGCGCCTGCTCGGGGTCCGTCTCCTCGAACGACGGACGCCCGTCGTCGTTCGTGCTCATCCGGGGAGAGACGCCATGTCTGGTGCGCAGCATGCGAGTGTCCAGGCCCCTGGAGAATCCGAGGGAACGTCTCGCGCGAGTGTCCACGCGCGAGTCTTCTCCGAGACGCGTCGCGCCCCGGATGGGTGACGCGATGAAATGTCTAGATGGAAGGCACGCGCGCGTCCAGGACGTGTCGCGGACGCGTTTCCTTCGATGCGCGCGGGGAGACGTCGCAACAGTCGAAGCGACACTCGAAAGAGTCAGGCTCATTCCCCTAAACGCACGACGGACTCCGTGTCGCGCGACGAGGACTCTGGAGCCCCTCAACTTCTATCCGAGAAGATGACGACAAACGCCAAGTCGTGAAATGTTGCGGCTTGACGCGCCGAAACGAGGCAGTTGGCACTCCTCGCCGCAGTGAGACGCGCACCCGCGGGGCGTCGCGTTGGAAAGACTCGGACGAGCATGAGCTGTTATCTGACGAGTACGCAGAAGCGGTTCTGGATCCTGTCCCGCGAGGACATCGAGAAGCGCCGTTCGGACGCGAGGAGGGGCGCGATCGAGAGCGCGCAGGAAGCGCGAGCGAGCACCGGGGAGCCGTTGCAGACCGATGGCCCCGAACCCTTGACGGACGAGGAGGAGACACTGCTCCGAAGGTACTACGAGGCGAAGATCCTGAAAGTGTGCGCGGCGTTCAGCCTGCCGTCCAAAGTGCAGGCGACCGCGGTGACGCTGTTCAAGCGGTTCCTGCTCGGCACCAGCCTGCTGCAACACAACCTGAAGGTGATGATGCTCACGTCCATCTACGTCGCGTGCAAGGTAGAGGAAAACTACGTCAGCGCTGAGGAGTTCGGAAAAGGCATGCACGAGGACGCGTCGCGCGTGCTCAACGCCGAGCTCACGCTCTTGGCGGGTCTGCAATTCCAGCTCGTCACGTACTCGCCGTACCGCGCCGTGAACGGGTTCCGGTGTGACCTGGAGGAGAAAACCGAACGCGGCGATCTGGAGGGGCCTGTGACGCCGAGAGAAAAACTGGACGAGTGCGTCGGGCTCGCGCGAAGGACCGTGGACAAGCTCATGCTCACCGACGCGCCGTTGATGTACTCCCCCGGGAAACTGGGACTCGCGGCATTCCGTGCGGCGGGTCGCGAGCTCGGCGTCGACGCGTTGGCGCGGTACGTCGAGAGCGTGAAGGAGGGAAAGGAGGACGCAGACGCGGGCGGGAGCCTCGACGGGAGCCTGGATGCGCTTGACGAGATTGTCCGAGTCGGGGGAGACGAGCCGAAGGAAGAGGTGGTGCGGAACATCGATAAGAAGCTGAAGACGTGGCGGACGTCGAACCCCACGTCGAAGGGTGGAGACGGCGAGGCTAAAGAGGGGAGAGAGGGGAAGCGACACAAGAGCGCGAGCAAAGCGGCGCGAGACGCGGAAGACGCGGCGCTCGACGGACCTTAACGCGAAGCTCTTCTTCTTCACAAAACGGTCTTCGCGCACCGCGACTATCTACTAGCCAAACGTACACACGCGCATCAAGCCTAACAAACTCGCCAGCGTCTCCGTGAGCATCACGGGCGCCTGTCGAATGCGTCGCACGGACATTTCTGTCGCCTTAGTTTCCGCGTAGGTCATCGCCGTGGCGTGGTACGTCAGCGGGACGAGAGGAGGCTCGAATCCTTCGCTCCGCGCGCGCGCTGCCGCCGCGCCCGTGTTATCGCGTCCCTCCGCCATGTGTGTCTCGATCGACCTCGAAAGCGCGCCAAGCTTGTGCCTCGCGTCCACGACAGCGATGCCCTTCGTCTTGCGCAGCAAGGACAGGACCACGCCTTCGCGCTCGCGCTGGAAAATCTTGAACACGTCCTCGCCGGACACGAGGTCGAAGTCGTTGACCTCCGCGACGCGCACGAGCGCGTCCTGCGATCCGACGTCGCCGTTGAACTTGCACGACGCCACCGCAAACGACGGCGCCAGCGTCGCGACGTCTCTGCAAAACTCGAGTTCGAGCTTCTCGTCCTTCGGGATCTTTCCCACGGACGCGCAGCTCCGGTCATCAGGGGTGATGCGCACGCCTCGCTCGGCGAGACGCGCGAGGAGCTCGCGCGCGCGCAACTTCTTCCCGACGAGCGTCTCGAGCTCGAGGACGGGAACGCTTCGCAACGCGCACCAACCGGCGCCGACTTCAATCTCCAAGCCGACGCCCTTAAAGCGGTCGTTTCCGGGAACGATTGACACCGTGCACGCCTCGCCCGACGCGGACGGGCGCACGCCCCACGAAGTGTACGGGATGTACTCGGAGCGGCTTTGCAATAAAGACAAGTGCCCGAGCTTAACTGTCGTGTACGTCAACACGCCTTTTTCGACGCGCACGTCGCTCACGCCGTCCGTTCGCCACCGCGCGCCGGACTCGTCCCACCAACCCACGCGGGGCTCCGGGTCGGACAGGACCAGGTCCTCGGAGAGTCGGTACGACACAGTCACAGGAGGCGCGTCGAGGTCCACGGAATCGAACGATTTCGGTGCGGACCCCGTCGCTGGGATGGGGTACGGGACGCGCCGGACGTTCGCGGTGAGCGGCGTTACCGCGCGTAAGGTCCAATCGTTGGCCACCTCGGGAAGCGGCGGTAAAGTCAGGAGATCCAAGGTGAGGATGCCACCTATGGATTCAACCGGACCGAGGGGTTTCGTTTCAGCCACCACAGGCTCGGGCTCGGACTCGACGGGTGCTTCTTCCACGGGAGCTTCTTCTCCAGATTCATCCTCCGTCGGTTTCGTCTCGCCGTCGCCGCCTTCTTCCTCGGGTTTCGTCTCCGCGGGGTTCGTTTCGGTTGTTTCTGTCTGCGCGGGCGCCGCGTTTTCTTTTTCGGCCTCCTCCATTGCCGGTTCCTCGGCCGACGCTTCTTCCGTCGCGCCCTGAGGCACGTTCAAAGACGCCTCCACTTCAGTCGGCTCGTTCGGCGCGCTATTATCCGCGACATCAGATGCTTCCTCCGCAGCGGAACCCTGTCCCGCGTCCTCAAAACTTTCAAACTCGCAATACGTCCGGTGAAACGCGCGCATCGCGATGGTCGCCATCGACAGTTCCTTGGGGAGTTCCAGCAATAAGCTGTCAAATTCCGGAACTTCGATTGCCTTGAACCGAGGGTTCTTGACGTGATTCATCCACAGGGCGTATTTGAAGTCGTCGCGAACGCAGTTGACCAAAATCTCGCCGTCTTCGTCCTGGTGCTTGTCCGCGGTGTGTAGCAGGTGTGCAGTCGCGCGATCCACAGTCGTCTCCGTCAACTCTCGCACGCGGCGACGACACGTCACAAGCGCCTCCGCGTCCTCCGATTTTCCTTCAGACAATGCCCAGTCCCGGTACAGCTCTGCCTCTCGCACGATCAGCTCGTGGCTTTCCGCCGTGTCGAGCGCGTCACTCAGAGAGAGCGAAACCATTTCCGCAAGGGTCATCTCGTATCCGAGCACCTGCCTCTGTTCGCGAGGGTCCGGGCGAGCGCAGCACGACGAGAAGCGCCCCCACTCGTACGCTTCCTGGTCAGCCGTCCGGCGTGTAGACAGCTCTTCGGCGCGAGCGAATTCGAACCCTTCCTGCGCCTTTGCCTGCGCCGCGAGGATCGCATCCGCCGCCGCGACGCGCTCGGCTTCCTCCGCCGCTAACACCGCATCCTCGGCTTCGCGTTTCTTCCTCGCGATCTCTGCGAGCCGCTGACGCTCCTCTTCCTCCGCCGCAGCAGCCGCCGCAGCGGCCGCCGCCGCGGCTTTCTTCTCGGCAAGTTTCTCCTTCTTACTCTTCTTGTCCGGCTGCGACGTTTGGAGGAGACGGGGGAGGAGATGGATGATTTAGGTCAGCGACCGGAGCGGCGACTGTTGGACTGAACGTCCGAAGAAGGAGAAATTCAGGGGGATGGGGAGATTGCAGCGGACTGGGGCGAGAGAGCGGCGAGCCTGGGACGAACCATCTTGACTCCCCGTCCGATAAATTATGCGCACCGCGCACCGAGGCGTGCCTTTCGCGGGACAGCACTTACGCTGCCGCGTGTCCGCTCCCCTTCGGTCTGCTCGTCGCTGCTCTCGTCGACTCCTAAATGTGGATCGGTCGTGGTTAGTATTCGGCAAACGCCAAACGGCGTGATGATTCGGGGCTTATTTTCTACCGTCCAAGGGCACCCACGTGTCGGGACGGCCCCGACACAAGCACGCGCGCGTGCGATGAGCCTTCGTCGCGCCGCGGCTCGAGGAGCGCATATCGCATGGAAATGCGCGGCGACACCAAGCGCGAGGACTTGGCGTCCCTTGGAAATGACTGAGTTGGCGTGCGCATCCCGGGAGTTGGCTCGGTGCCGACGAGGTCCCAGAAACTTCGCGTCGAGCCCCATCGAGGACAGCGATATCTTCGGCTTGGGGGGCTCTCAAGGCATCGATACGTACACGAGCAAGGGTTTTGTCATTGGAGGGGTGGAATACCAAGGGAACGTGTTTTTGTATCAAGAACTGTCGTTAATGTGGGGGGTGAAGACGGTGGAGGAGATCACACCAGACGCGCTCGTCGCCGCGCACGTCGTCGACCCGGCGCCCGATATTCTCATCGTGGGGTGCGGGAACAAAATAGAAGCGCTTCCAGCGGAGACGCTCGAGTTTTTTCGAAACACGGAAACGATGTTGGAGGTGTTAGACACTCCGAACGCGATAGCGACGTACAACATACTTGTGCAAGAGGGGAGGCAAGTAGCGGCGGCGCTCCTTTTGCCTTCGGCGTGAACTTGTGCAATGAGAGTGAAACGAACAGCACAACGTGTAATGAATCGTTCACAACCTTCGTGCATCGTACTCACGCATCGCGCGTGAGTCGCGTGATTGTCTGCAGCCTCCTTAGAACCATGGTCGATCTCGCTAGCGCGTCCATGAACAACTTTGCAGCTTCAACGCGACGCCGCGAGAAAATAGCCTGGAAAACTGCTCGAAAATCGGCGCCCTCGAAAATCGTCTCGAAAGACTTTCCTCACACACTCGAAGGGCGCGACCCTTCGTGCACCACCTCACTAACCGGGGTGGGCGCAAGGGGGTAGGAAGATACCCGCGCTCTAAGATGGAGCCGGGCGAGGACGATGGCGTGTTTCTGAGCAGCGACGTGGACCTTGACGTTCGTCTGAAGGTGCGTGCCGCGCAGTCGAGCCCGTGTTCTAGGAATTCGCAACTCAAAAAGGACTTCTCTCGCTCACGCGCTCTTCCCCTCCTCACTTCCAACTTCGCAGGTTACTGAGTTCCACGGCCGCTTACCTACGGTGCGTATGCAACCTCATGACTGATGCTCGGTGTTCAAGGATGTATCTCCCCAAGCGCTGACTCCGCCCCTCCTCACCTCTCTCGCATCTCAGGAACACTTGTCGGGGAAAGGTCAAGCCGAACTCAGCGTTACCTTTCAGTTGTTCGCGGATGACGAGCCCTTGACGACGCCGACCTGCACTGCCGCTGGGACGTTTGAGCAAGGCACCGTGGTATGGGGAGAGACGCTGTTTTTCCCGATAAAGTACCGGGACTTGTCTGGAAACGCGAGGCTCGACATCAAGGTCTGGAACGCGAGAAACATACGAAGGCGCGAACTCATCGGTGAGGCGACGTTCCGCTTGTTTGACGAACACTGTTCGCTTTTACGGGGAAACCAGCGCATTTCCCTTACGCGCACGCACGAAGGGGAACTCGCGATTCAGCCGTCAGGACTCGAGACAACATCGACGTCGACGGAGTGGGGCGATCTGGACATTCTCGAGTCGCGGCTGAAAAAGTATGAGCACGGTGATATCGAAGCGGTGGATTGGTTGGATAGACTGACGTTTGCGAGAATCGCGCAGATACGAAGCGTCCAACGCAGAGAACAGTATGCGCAAGGTTGGATGGATATTCACGTCGAACTCCCGATGTTCTCAGCGCCCGTGATGTTTCGGGAACAAACACCCGTGTCGTCTGCGTCCAGCACGACACCTCGTTGGGATCAGCTCATTTGGCTCGTGGACAGTGAAGTGAACATGGGCCTGGAGAACCCCGCGGAGCGCAAGCATCAGAAGCTCACGCGCAGCGTCGCTCGAGGCGTAGTGGACCACGATCTGAAACCGAACGGAAACGAAAAACGCAGTCTGGCGTCGGCTATTCGCTTGCCACCCACTCGCGTGCTTGGCGCAGAGTATAACGCCCTGCTGTGGAAGTTTCGCTTCTCTTTGCGCGCGGAATCCGACGCGCTCACCAAGTTCCTGAAGTGTGTCGATTGGGCCGACGCCGAAGAAGCGAAAGCTTCTATCGAGCTGATGTATCAGTGGGCACCGATCGATCCGGCTTCAGCGCTCGAGCTGTTATCTCCTACGTTCACGAACACTGATGTGCGAAAATACGCCGTCTCGGTCTTGTCGGATGCCGGGGATGACGAACTCATGGGATATCTGCTGCAGCTAGTGCAGGCGCTGAGGTACGAGTCGGAGGACGACAGCCAGCTGGCGAGGTTCCTCGTTGACCGCGCCGTCGCGAACCCGGTGTTGGCGAACTTTCTGCACTGGTACCTCGTCGTGGAGTGGGAAGACCCAACGTTCGCACCTCGATCTGCGCACACGCACCAGCTTTTCGAGGAGGCTTGTCGATCGACAGGCGCGGTCGGTGAAGAACTGTGGGACTCTTTGCGGCGACAAAGCGAGCTCATGGCGCAGCTTACGGCCATCACGCGCGAGCTGAACGCGATGGGCCGCGGTCAGCCTAAGAAAGTCGAACGGCTGAGAGGCATCCTCTCCGACCAAGGCGCCTTCGGTGAGCTCGCGTCATTCTCTTCACCTCTTCCTCTGCCTATCGATCCCACTTCCACAGTGACTGGAATCCTTCCGGAGCAGAGCACGGTTTTCAAGTCCGCTCTGAGTCCGCTGAAACTCGCCTTCCGCACGTCGAGCGACGAGGTGGTAAACATGATTTTCAAGAAGGGCGACGACTTGCGACAAGATCAGTTGTGCGTACAGATGATCTCCCTCATGGATCGGTTGCTGAAAAGAGAAAACCTTGACTTGAAGTTGACCCCGTTCCGTGTGTTGGCCACCGGTGGGGACACGGGATTGATCGAGTTCATCCCCTCGCAGGCCATGGCGGATATTTTGGCGGAACACAAGACGTTGACGAAATACCTCGCGATACACAATCCGGATCCCGACGGGCCGTACGGTTGCTCGACAGATGCGCTCCTGAAATTCGTCAAGAGCTGCGCCGGATACTGCGTCATCACGTACATCCTCGGAGTCGGTGATCGGCACTTGGACAACTTGATGCTTGCTCCGGACGGACGCATGTTTCACATTGATTTCGGATTTATGATGGGACGCGATCCGAAGGTGTTCCCGCCGCCGATGAAGCTGTGCAAGGAGATGGTTGAAGCCATGGGCGGAACCGACAGCGCGTTCTTCGGCAGGTTCAAGACGTACTGTTGCGAGGCTTACAACATCCTGCGAAAGCACGTGGTGCTGATCCTAAACTTGTTCAGCTTGATGGAGCACTCGAACATTCCCGATATCTCGCAGGACAGCGAAAAGGCCCTTCTGAAACTCGAGTCTAAGTTCGCGCTCGATCTCGACGACGAAGCGGCGATGCAACACTTCCAAGTGCTGATCAACGAGTCCACGAACGCATTGTTCCCGCAGTTCTTCGAGACGACGCACAGGTTTGCACAGTACTGGCGGTGATGAAACGCGTTTTAGAATTTTAAAATAGCTCTACCTAGTCTTGGTCCATGTCGATGTTGTTCGGCTTCTGAGAAACAGAGGTGGCGTTGAACGTCGCCTCTCTCACTACTCTGTCATAAATGCTCATCGCCGCGACCGATCCTTCTCTCGACATCAAAAGCTTCTCGAGCTCCTGGTACGTCGGCCTCGTCTCGAACGTCTGCACGCACTCCGGCATCGCGTCGGCTGTCATCTCGGTAAGGACGAAGAGTTGCCACGGCTGCTGGTACGACTTCAACAGCCGAACGGTCTCTCCCTGAATACGCTGCTCGGAGAGCCAATACACCTGCTCGAACTGCGCGAGAAACTCTTCGTTTTTCTTCTTCCACGGACCGATTCCGAGATCGCTGATGAGGTTCGAGCCGTCGTTGTTGGTGCGAATCTGAGAGTTGACCAAAGCGAGAGGCCCGCTCTTCTTGCCCTTACCGGCGATATTCTTCAACTCGGGCAGGGTCTCCGCGGTCGGGAACACCATCGCTTGCGCACCCTCGGTGGAGAGCACCACCACCGCGTCAGCGTCTTCGATGATGCGTTGCCTGACGTCCGCCTTGTCGTCGGTGCCGATGTTCTTCAAGAGCTCACCCACCATCGGCGCGATGGCTTGGTACTGCTGACGCACGCCGCCCGGCCAGTCATCGAGATCAGTCGCGCCGATAAGAGGAAGGTTAAACTCTATCGATACCAGTTCCTTACCGTCGGCAGTGGCCCTGCGAACCGCCTCGGCAGCCTGCGCGACCTGTTCTTTTGGCGATCGAGGAAGCCTCGGCGGAGACGTCGTGGCCCCGTCGCAACGCACCACGCCTGGACCACTAGAGCTGATGCAACGACGGGAAGTCCTCGATACACGGGCGCTCAGAATCTTAGAGGGCTGATACGTCGTGAGCCCGACATGTGATGCGGCCGCCATAGCCATGGCTAGCGCGTGTCTATGTGCGCGACCTTATCGGATCTCACCTGAAAAACGCCGCGGCCAGTTGTCCTTCAAAGAAACGCCGGAACGTTCGGTCGGTCCGGCCGCAGTGAGAAAATAAATCAAAACGCACTCGGCCGTCGGCACCCGTGTTCCTTTTTTCGCCGCCGCCGCCGCGCACGGTCACACAGCGCACGAACCAACAGCGCGCGGGCGCGTGGTTTTCAGCTCAACGGAGGAGCTCGAAGGGCCACCGAAGCCTCCTTCTGTGTGCGTGAGCACGGCGTGAATCTCCTGGTACGATTCTACATCGCGCCTAACGCGAGACAGTAGTGCTGCGACGGCGTTAGCAGCCGGGAAATCTCGACGCCATGCAGGGCGACGATGCGTGGCAGTTTTACAAGGGGAAGAACATCCTAGCTCCTATGGTTCGGGTGAATACGTTCCCCACTCGGCTTCTCGCGGCCGAGTACGGCGCCGATATCGTTTACTCCGAGGAGCTCATCGATAGGAAGTGCGTTGAAGTCGGAGATCTTCCTTCCCTCTCTCTCCCTTCGACACCTTTTTCATGAAAAAATGGTTTCACGAACACGGACACGGTTCCAACACCGCTGTCTGACGTATAATGAGTTCTCGCGCGGTGCTGACCCTCCTTTATTCACATCGGCACCACCTTTCAGATTGATGCTTTGCAAACGCGTCGAGAACGAGGAGTGGGGCACGATCGACTACATAAACGATACAGTCCCGGAAGAAAACGCGAACCGCATCGTGTTTCGCACGCGGAAAGAGGTGCGTAGACGACCCACCAACCTCCTTTGAGTGCTTCACGAAAGGAATGCGTCTCTTTGCTGACCCTTTTAACTAATCTCTATTAATCGTAGGAGAAAGAACGTCTGGTCCTGCAACTCGGCACTGGCGAAGCTGGTAGAGCGATGAAGTGCGCTGAGCTTGCGTGCAAAGACGTGAAAGTCATCGATATCAACATGGGATGCCCCCTGAAATTCTCCATCGCCAGCGGCGCTGGCGCTGCATTACTCAAGAAACCAGAAACAATCAGGGATATTCTGACGACGTTACGGAGAAACCTGCCTAGCGAGGTGGGCGTAACGTGCAAAATCAGACTACTCGACAGCGTCCAGGAAACAATCGAGCTCGCGCAGGCGATAGAGAAAACCGGCGTGTCTGCCTTTGCCGTGCACGGAAGATACGTCCACCAGCGGCCAAGGGATCCTGCGCACTGGGACGCCATTAGGCAAGTCGTCGAGTCTGTTTCATGTCCGGTGATAGCAAACGGTGATGTCTTTGTTTACGAAGACTTTGAACGCATACGAGAATCGACAGGCGCGGCCGCTGCGATGGCTGCTCGAGGTGCACAGTGGAACCAGTCGATTTTCAGCAAAGGCGGATCGATACCGCCACGTGAAAACTTGAAGAGGCTCATGACAAAGTGTCTCGAATGGGATCATCCAGTGAACAATACCAAATATCTTGCGAGGTAAGAGCTGCGCACGTGACGTTCCTGATAATATCTCTGCAAAACATTCAAACGGCGCGCTAACGTGTAATACTTTCTTCCAATCTCTTCGTTTCTTCAAATCGCAGAGAAATGTTAATCAAATCTACTGGGCTGGAGAACGAAGAAGGGAGGGCATTAAACAAATCGAAGACTGTGGCGGAAGTGGGGAAGGTGTTCGATTTGCCTGATGGTATCGTTGGACGCAATCGTCTGGCCCCGTTGAAACGATCTTTCGACGCAGTCGATGATGATACTTCATAGTCACTAATATTAATAGCACGCTAGCAGAACTTTCCTGTCTCCCGCTTATTGCATTATTCGTTGAGCATGTGCATATTATATTTGAGCGACGTTGCCATGAAACATTATCACTTTCGCGAGGGGACGTACAATCTGCCTCCTCGCGGTTCACGCGATGTTTCCTCTCAAGATTTTATGTAAGCTCTTGGATGCTATTATTGCTCTGTTGATTTAGTTATGCGAGTTATTGAATGTATTTGGTATGTGCGCTTTCAATCTTGAATACTTCTCAAAATCGTGAACGCGTTCACTCGATTTTTATTTTGAATCTATCGTGTGTCGTGGCGCGCGCTATGCTGAGGTTTTGACATCACCGAAACTAATACAGACTATTGTGTCGATATGACGGCGGCTGTGCCCCTCTCCGGACACCATCATCCGTACCTGCTGAAGGATATTGACTAGAAAGTGAAGCGTTACGATACGTACCAACGCCGGGGATAGGCTGCCGCCGCTCTAATGGAGGAAGCTTCAGTTCCGCAACACCCATATGAGATGGTTGTAGCATCGTCGAGCGATAGCGAGCGTTTCCTCCGTAACTCCCCAGGTGTTTCCCGCGTACCGGGATATCACCTTTGTCGTGCGCGATCAATTCGCGCGAATACTGTCCCCCTCCGTGCCGCAAACCAGCTTCGGGCGCGCCGTAAGTGTCCCTTCTCGCAATCGGGGGACTTCGTCTGTCAAGTCCGTACGTGTCCCGGCCGAAGTCGTACCTCGTCCCCACTCCCGAGATTTTTTCTGAAACTCCGGAGTTTCCTTTACCGTATCCGCCGAGGTTCAATTTATGCAGGGGAGCGATGCTCTCAACACCGTACCCACCGAATTGAGAGGCACGCAAACGCGAACCACCAATGAGTGGATCATGACTGTTTTGCGCAGCTGCCCCACTGCCGTACTTGGAATATAATCTGGAACCAGTAACGTGCTGCTGAGGTGCACGTTGCTGAACTTGTGTCGGGCGGGAGCTGCTTGCCGTGCCATACAGCTGACTTCTGACGCGCTCTTGCGGAGCCCCTCGCGACGTCGTGTTCTCGCCGTTTGCGTACGGCGGCGATTTACCAACCACGTCCAAAGGCTGTAATCCTCTGGTGTAATCCCTCGATCCTGAGCTCACCCGCGAAGACAACATGGAACTCGCGCTTGGTTGAGCGCCGAGGCTCACCGGCTTCTGAGCCAGAGGTTTGTTGTAACTGCCAAACGAGGACCCCGCCAAAGGTTTGCTGAGCAGCGGGTCGCGCATGGCAGCGCCCTGCTTGTTTTGCGGTTCATGATGCTGGTAGTGATGCCGACGCGGGACAGCTTGTTCTGACGGAACATCGTGGCGGCCTCGGTCTGTCACGGATTCTACCCGCTGTTTGGCTGCTTGAACGTGCTGCGAAGCGGACGCAGAACTGTTTTGCCGCGACGCGTGCTCGCCCCAACGCGACTTCGCGACCGGCTCTTGCGGAGCGGGAACAGACGACGCCGAATTGCTCGGTTGGAGCGGTTCGTGTCTGTGGGTTTCGTAGGCGTCCACGTGTGGATTGGCAGCTACCACTGCCTCTTCTGACGTTCTCGTCTGAGCCGAGCGTCGCGCCTGAGGTTTCGGCTCATCTTTCAAACTCATCGGCGTGGTGATGCCGGTTTGGAAGAACGGCATCTGAAGGCACTGCACGGCGGAGGGACGTTTCGTCGGGTCCCACTGTAAGCATGCCTCCATGAAGTCGAGCGCCTCCTTGCTAGCATTAGGGACAAGTTTTTGTAGCGGAGTTGGATCGAACTTGGGAAAGTGAAATCCCATCTTGCTCGCCAACTTCATCCCCTCTGCCCACGACTGTTCGTTCGGTGTGCCGTTCACGGCGCAAATCTTATAAATCTCATCTTGCTCGCTGCTCCCCGGAAACAGCGGCCGCAGGCTGAACAACTCCGCGGCGATGACACCGATGGCGAAAATATCGATCGGCGAGTTGTAATACGGCGATCGAAGTAGCACTTCCGGTGCTCGATACCACCGCGTAGAGACGTAGTCCGTGTAAGGCGGCCTCGACCGAATCTCGCGAGCTAGCCCAAAGTCCGCAAGCTTCACGGTGTCGTCAGTGATGAGGAGGTTTTCCGGCTTGAGGTCTCTGTGGAAGTACCCGTGCTTATGCAAATAAGCGATGGAGTGCAGAATCTGATAGATCCAGTTCTTCACGCGGGTCTCGGAGAAGTACCTATCGCGGTCCTTTATTTGTTGATACAGGTTCTGCTTCATGTGCTCAAACACGAAGTACAGCTCGTCGTTCTCGCGAATGACCTCCTTCAACTTCACGACGTTGGGGTGGTTCAGCTTGCGCAAGGACTTCACCTCTCGAAGGGAGATGGCCTCCTCCCAGCTGTAGAACTTACGTTTCATCTTCTTGATGGCAACCACCTCGTTCGTCTCTCTGTTCGTCGCCTTCCACACGCTGCCATACGTCCCGTCTCCGAGTTGCTTCTGCACCTTGTATCGATTCATGGCTTTCGAGCCGCGAGCGGCGGATCACCCACCCGCTCCGCTCGGTTCACCTGGTATGCCTCTCACCTAGTCAAGGACCACCTGCCGAGGCAATCGGCACCGCCGATACAGCCGATACGACCTCCGTCGACAGTATCTGGCGGGCTTCCTTCGGTCAGAGGGTCCCCCGCGGCCCCGAAAGTGCCGTTTTCGATCGGAAAAGATGCGACATCACCAACGGAAGGTGCGACCCTCGCGACGGCCGACGGTGTCGTTTGATTAAATTTCCGCCTGGCGTGTCTTGTGAATCGGGCGGCTTCATTTCGTTTCCTCCAGGGGGCTTAAAAAGAGACTCGTGTCGGGTCGTGAGGTATACGCGCGGGCGCCGCGGGGTGTGCACCTCGCGCTGAGGCAGGTCGCGCCGAGTAGAAGCGAGTGTGGGGTACGCTCGGGTTCCATCGGCTAGACTCTAAGACAGTTTCGCATCGCTCCACTGGGAAGCGACCCGGGCGCACGTCGACTGATATTCTTTTCGATGGCGAACTCGAGATCTGCCGTGCGTCGCGTCGCCTGGCTTGTGGTGCTGCTCCTCGGTTTTGTGTCGTGTGCGGCTCGCGATGCTGATCCATACAGGCTGCTCGATATCAGCCGTGGTGCCACCGAGTCCGATATCAAGAAATCGTACCGCAAGCTCTCCCTGAAGTACCATCCAGACAAGCAGCAGGGTAAAGCAGCAGACGAGGTGGAGAAAGCGGCGAACAAATTCATGTCGATCCAGAAGGCGTACGAGACGTTGTCAGACCCGGAGAAGAAGCGAAACTACGACATGACCGGATTCGCTGATCCCAGGGACGCGTATAAGTCTTCGCCGGGAGGGCGCGGCGGTCAACAGCAGCGTCGCGGTCCGGGTTCTGCTGGACGCGGCGGATGGGACTCGGATACCGCCGGCTTTCCCGGCGCCGGAGGCCGGTTCGGAGGATTCGGGTTCCCCCAGGCTGACCCGATCACGTCGGAGACCCAGGAGCTGACCCCGAAGAATTTCGAGAAGCTGGTCTTAAACAGCAATAAAGCGTGGCTGATTCAGGTATACCACGATGCTAGCGAAAAGTGCCAACGTGCGGCGCCCGTATGGGACCAAACTGCGCGAACGCTCGACGGCAGCGCAAAACTCGGTCGGGTCAACATGGCGACGTATCCAGACCTCGCCGCGAAGGTTGCGCCTCAGCACCGGTTTTCCTCGTCTGCGGTGTCACTAAAAGACCTTCCCGTTGTGATTGGCTTCGACAAGGACTGTGCTGCCTTCTCGTGCAAACGTCGGTATCGGGGGTTTATGCGCGAGACAGCACTGAGCAACTACGTGCTCGATCGCATGCTGAAGTACAATCAGGTTCCGGAGTACACGCGAGACACGCTTCCCGTGTTTCTCGAGAGCGAGCCGAGCAAAGTTAAGTTCGTGGTATTCCTCTCTCGCTCATCTGCGCCCCAGCCACTCTTGAGGCGCGCAGCGACCGAGTACGAACGTGAGGTCGCCTTTGCGGTGGTGCATCACAAGAGGGTCGACGCGTCGCACTGGCTTAACAAGTTTGGGGTCCGCGCGCACTCGGCTGTCATGGTGATCAAAGAGGACGGCAAGAAAATCGTGGAACACGACATCACCGGGAAGGAGAAGTTGCGGGAAGTGCTCGTTGAGAACAAGCTGCCGATATTACCACAGCTGCATGCGGAAAGTTTGAAGTCGACGGGGTGTCAGCCCGGTGGATTGGTGCAGGTCTGTCTGGTGGTACTTGGGGTCCAAGGGTGGGCACTTGAAGATGCGAAGAAGATGCTTCGCGACGCGAAGCTCTCTTTGGATTCCGCCACGGCGTCGCCGAGCGATCCGCTTGTCGCGGCGCTCGGTGAGAACAAAGAGCTCGCGTTCGCGTGGATCGACGCTGCGAATCAAGGAGCGTTCTGTCGGGCACTTTTGTACGATAATCGAGATGATGCGGCATCTTGCGGTCGCGCGACGATGGAGCCCCGGATTGCCGTCATGCGCTTCCGCAACGGGCCGGACAGCATGGAGTACGGCGGATACGAGGGCGCAATGTCCGCGAAGGAGATTTTGTCTTGGGTTTCCGAAATCTTCGCGGGCAAGGGACAGCGGTTGATCTTGGTCGACAGGGACGCGCCCAATTATCCTGAGCTGAAAGCGCGGGTACCTGGAGCGGTGGATTACGTCAAGCGGATCAGGACGACTGTCGGGGCTTCTGCGTATGACCTGGGCGAGGAGTTCATGTACGCGCTCGCCGAGTCGGGACCTATCTTGCCCTTCTTCATCGCGCTGCTCGCGGTTTTCGCTTCAACTTTCTTCCCCAGCAAGCCGAAGCCGAAGCCGCGTCGCGATGTCAAGCGGAATCCCGCGGACGAGGATGTGATGATCGAGTACGACGACGAGGCTTTGGCTAGCCTGAAAGAGAACAGCAGCGAGATGGTCGTGATGATGTTCGTCGACGGGAAAAGTACGAGCCAGACGGTTTTCAAGCGCGTGCGCGCCTCGTTTTGGAGGGAACCGATTCTCTCCTTTGGCACCGTGAACATCGCTCGACCGGGTCCGTGGGCCGATTTCGCCAGGAGCATAGGGGCGCTTCCGGGGTCGGTTATTGTGTGGCACGCGCATCGCAAGAAGTTTAAGAACATCGGCGCCGGGGACGGGAGCATACCGCATCCTCTGATGTGCTCGAAAATCGAGATCATACTTGACGGCGCGGTCAAGTGGGACGAGGCGGCTTGGCCAGAACAGACCAACACCAACGCCGATAGTACTGATTAGATAGAGCGATGCAATGCACGCGTCTTAAACTATTAAAACTATCATAGAAGCTTATACTAAATCAAACATCACGGTGTCGTCGGCGTTCGCGTCACCGAGGAGCGCCCGACCACTCTTTCTTCGGCGAGGGCGGCGCTTCACCGGCGGTGGGATTCACGGGCAAATGGCTCCTGGCACCGAACTCGCCCGCTTGGAGCAAGTGCTGCACGTTAGCCTCCAGTTTCGCCTTATCCGCACCGTTCATGATGTGCAAAAGGTTTCCGCCCCTGTAGAATCTGAACTCAGGGGTACCGGAAACCTCCAACACGTCGCGGCACAGGTGCGCGGAGCCCGGGCACTCGTCGCCCATCACCTTGAGGAACACGGTGTCGAGATACTTTGACGCCACACCCTCGTACTGTTTTTCGAACATCATGCAAGGTCGGCAGTGCGTGTAGCCACACTCGAGCACGACCAGTGATCCATCATCAAGCACTTGGCCCGTGACGGTGGAAGGCTGCTCGCGCGCTGCCTTGAGGTTCTGCAAGAACTCGTCTTCAGAGCGGATAACGTGCACCTTGCTGCTCGCGAGATCGACCATTCGATTGAACCACGCCAGAAAATGCGTCGGCGTGGCTTCGCTCTCCAAGCCCCCGGTGAAGTCGCGGAGCAGACCCGTGATTTCGGTATCCGAGAAGCTCGTGCCCATGAGTTTCGCGCCTTGAAATAAGTCATCGTGGCTCAGAAGGCCGTTTCCGTCTCGGTCCATGCGCTTGAACGCCCACAGCAAGTCCTGCTCGAACACCTCACGAGGCTCTGGTCTACCGGTGATGGTCTCCGTCAAAGCCGCTCGGAAAATCTCGGCTGCTTGGCGTCGCCCGAGCTCGATATGCGCGCCCACGGCTGCACCCTTGACGAGCGCACGATCCGGAAAGTCGCCAATAACAAGGACGCCAGGGTCGAGGCCCGCGGCGGCGACTCCCGGCCTGAGCAGCGGCAGCAAGAGCTCCTCCGGGAGGTCAGAGGCCGCGCCGGTGGTGAGTAGAATGATCTGATCGGGCTTGACACTCCTGGCGATCTTCTGGATGTACTTATCGATTAGCGTGGCCCAAGCCATGACAGATTCGAGACCCTGCAGCTTTTGCAACTCGCACTCGTAGAAAGGGTTTGCGCCGCCGCGGCCGCTGGAGAAGAGCGCCTTCTCGGGAGGCGACGCCGTGACGAGCTCCACGACTTGTTCAGCCGTCTCATCGTCCAGGCGAGGCGCAACACCCATCCAGTCGAACTTGTCGTGAAGCTTTCCGAGCTCGCGTTCGTACGTCCACGTTAAATGTTTGAGATCCGAGTTCCTCACCTTCTGTCCCCGATTGTACGTCACAGTGCCCATGCCTTTCCCGATGGTCATCACGACAACCAAGCCGTTCGTCTCGCGCCCGGGACCGAACATGAGCTCGGTGTACGCCGCCGCCTCGGTGTGAATCATCGTCGCCACCTTACCCTTGCTCTTGGGCATCATGGATTCGAGATTCTTCGCCGTGGCTTCGTTGCCGAGCGCGCGCATGATGGCGCGAGTGACGCTCACGCCGACGGGGCCCTTCCAGTTGAAATGATTTAGCACCTTCGTCACCGCCTCCCTGACGCTCTCTTCCGAGACATCATCCAGGGCGGTGGTCACCCCCGGGCGCTGGAACTCGGCGTTCGCCGTGTCCACGGGAGCAGCCTTCAGGGAGTGCATGCGCAGCTCCATACCGAGGATCACCTCGCCTTCGGGATAATCCCTGCGATGTGCACAAGAGGGGATGGTGCGGTTAGCATCGGCGCGTTTATACGACCCGAAAAAAAGTCGGACGAGTCGACAAGTGGCGGCCGGAGATATTTGTGATGTCGACGAGAAGAAGGACGCGACGTCGAAGTCGCTGACGGGCGCTCGGGGCCCCACTCACCGTTCGGAGATTTTCCATGGAGTCGATTGTCTACCGGCACAGCGAATCACGGCGCATCTGGTGTCGGAGAGGGGTGGAGGGGTGAGGTTAGGCTCGAGGGGGACGTCCTTCTATTATCCGTTATCGACCGGAGATGATATTTTCGGCGTGGCACGAGGGGTGGCGCGCACCTCCGGGACCCACGAGTCGAATGAAGGATGCCCGGACCGAGCCTCGAGGAGGGCCCCGCGCGGCAAGCCGACCGCTCATGGTTTCGGCAATCCATCCGCGGCGCGGTCGCCATCCTCGCGATACATGCCGACGGCATCTTGTTTTTTCACGCGGCGAAGCGACACGGAGAAGGGACGCTCGAGACCGCGGGGCTTCACGAGACCTCCGCCACAAACCGGTCGCCCGTCGATACCTACGAAGGGCACCGCCCGGACCCGTTCGAGTGGCAACGAGAGCACGCGCTGGCTCAAACCGTCGTCTCGGTGACGTGCTTCGCGCCTTTCGCTATGCTATCGTGTACGGGCCGCGGCGCTAATGTCCCGAAAAAAGTCGCGTCGACTCGTCGACTCTCAGCCATCAGCGGCGGGACGACGATGATCTGGCACCGATTTGCGGGTTTTGCGCCAAAACGGAAACGAACGTCTTTTCTCCGCCTTTCGTGCGTCGGCGGCGATTTCCCTTTTCGGTTTTGCTCCTAGATTTTTTTTTCAGGCTCCTCTATCTGCTCTACATGCGGGCTTCGCCGCTCAGTCCTCCTCGTCCCCAACGTACTCCGCGATTTGGTCCAGGGTGAAGTTCTGCACGGTGAAGTCCTCCGAGAGCTGCACGGACGCAGCCTCGCCTTTCTTATCCAGCAGCTTACCCCGCTGCCCCTTCTTGGGACCCAGCACCACGGCCACGCGCCCGCCCCGTTTGGGCAGCGCCGTCTCGAGGACCCGCTGCGGCACACCGCTGAGCACTTCCCCGGAATCGTTGATCTCCACGACGCACTCTCGAGGCGTCAGAACATCCACCACCACGCCCTTCTTCAAGTACAGACGTCCGCCCTCGAACGATTTGCTCACGATGCGCACGCGCGTGTTGCCCTGCAACCACGCCGGGTCTTCTCGCTTCTCTCGTTTCCGCTTCTCCCCCGCGCCCGCGCCACGCGCGCCGCGGTTCTCCCCGGACGCGTTCGCGGCGTCGATGTCCGCGAGCTCGCTGCACCGCACGGTGATGGTCTCGCCGCTCGACTTGAGCTCGATGAGCGCGCGGTCGGACCGGCCCTCCTCCTTGACTATCCGGAGCACGCGACCGGTGAGCCCGCGGTGCCGCCCCTCGACCACCTTCATGTTTTTCCCCTCTCGCGCGCCGGGCGCTTCCTTCTTCACGAGCTTCTCATCCAACGACCGGACGTTGCGGGACTTGCCCTCGGGGCCTTGCGCCAGCACCATCTGCGCCGGAGCGTCGCGGGATTCGCCCGGCTTGATGTGTTTTTTGTTGTTCGTCGGCGGCGGCGCACCCGTGGCGCCGAGCCCGAGCCGGCCGCCGCGGGGAACGAACTCCACTGCTGAGACCAAACCCGACGCGTTTCTTCCGATGGGCTTGCCCTCCTCCCACCCCATGCCGCGGAGCATCGCGGCGCCGAAATCTTCGATGGGCATGGACTCGTAATCCTCCATCGTAGACTGCTCGGGAAGGTCCTCCACGTCCTCCTTGAACGCCTGGAGTTCCTTCTCCGCCAGCGATTTACCGATAAACGAGTCCTGCACGCCTCGCGCCGCCGCGCCGTCGCCCGGATGCGCGTCGCCGTCTTTCGGACCCATCTTCGTCAAGCCGTACTGCACTTCCCCCGCCTGCGCGATCTCACCCTTCCCCCCGATGCGCTCCGCGGTCTCGAAGCGCTCGTCGTCCTTCACGATCTCCTCTTCCGTCGGGAGGAACGAAGGTGCCTTCCGCCGCCGCCCCGTGCCCACCTCGAACGTGTTGTCCTGCACCGCGATGCTCTTCGGCGCGGACGCGAATTTCTTGTCCTTCAGCTCGAGTCCAGATCCGGACACCCCAGTGAGGTACTCCCTCTGGGACGCATCGCCGTCCTCGCCGTCATCGTCGTCCTCGCCACGCGCGTTCACCCCGACGACGACGCTCTTTTTCTTCTTGGCGAAGCCGAACCCGACATTTTTTCCTTCCCCCCCACTCATCTTCCTTCCTCTCGGCGACTCACGCCTCCCGCGCAGCGCAGGCCCGCGCCGCCTCGGCTCTTCCTAAGCGCACGAGCGCCCGGGCTCCTGGCTATCACGCGGGGTCTAAAGATGTGACCCGCTCGTGAATGTTCACGAAGCAATTTGTAGATTCGTCCCCTCAGACCTCAGACGCGTTTTCAGCGTAGACTACGTACCCGCCAAAATTTGCGCAACTTCCCTCCCATTTTTGTTTGGGTCGGCCCGACAAAGCGCCCCTTGACCACACGCACGGCGCGCACACGCCCGGGCGTCAACTTCTCACCCCGGTTGCTTCCTTGAACACGAACATGGAGGTTTGTCCCTCTCTCCCCCGATGTATCGAGCCCTCTCGCGTCTCAACTCGCGGCCGACCAGCCGGCTGACCTTTGATCGTTTGATTCGTCTCGGATCTATCCTCCGTGCCCTCCCGACCGCAGGCGTATTACTGGGTGCAGTTCGGGCTCATCGCCATCGGCTGCGCGATGCTGGAGATGCAAAAAATGGGCACGAAAGAGCGCGTCTCGATGCCCCAGAACTTCATCTCCTTCCGCAACGGGTACCTCTTTGTGTACTCGCTGATGATGGCGGGGGACTGGTTGCAGGGCCCGTACGTCTACGCCCTGTACCAGCATTACGGGTACTCCACAGGCGACATCGGTAAGCTGTTCATCGCCGGGTTCGGCTCGTCCATGATCTTCGGCACGGTCGTCGGCTCCATGGCGGACAAGTACGGACGCAAGAACGCCGCGTTGACGTACGTCGTGACCTACATCGCGTCGTGCATCACAAAGCACTGGTCGGACTACGGCGTCCTGATGCTCGGCCGTTTCTTTGGCGGCATCGCGACGTCTCTGTTGTTTACCTCGTTCGAGTCTTGGCTCGTGTCCGAGCACTTCAAGAGGGGTTACGAGGCCGAGTGGCTGGACAAGACCTTCGCCAAGGCGATTTTCCTCGGGAACGGCCTGGTGTCCATCGTGTCCGGTTTGCTGGCGAACTACCTTGTCACGGACATGAGCCTCGGACCGGTGGCGCCGTTTGACGCCGCCGCGGTGTTCCTCGCGGTCGGCGGCGTCGTGATCTTCTTCACGTGGAGCGAGAACAAGGGCGACGGCTCCGAGCACACCTCCGTGCAGCAGGGCATGAAGCAGGCGTACGACGCCATCCGCAACGACAAGAAAGTGTTTTACCTCGGCGCGATGCAGTCGCTGTTCGAGGCGTCGATGTACTCGTTCGTGTTCCTGTGGACCCCCGCGCTCGGGCCGAACGGCGAGGACATCCCGCACGGCATGATCTTCGCCACGATGATGGTGGCGTGCATGGTGGGCTCCTCCGTGGCGAGTCGGATCATGTCCCGCCCCGATATGAAGGTGGAGCGGTACATGCAGTTTGTCTTCCTCGCGTCCGCCGCGGCGCTGTTCGTGCCCGTGGTGGTGAAGTTCTTCGGCATGGGCCAGGGCGTCCAGGGCGGGCCGATCACGTTCGAGGGTAAGGTCCAGATGCTCGGCTTCCTCGTGTTCGAGGCGATGGTGGGCATCTTCTGGCCGAGCATGATGAAGATGCGGTCGCAGTACGTGCCCGAGGAGGTCAGGTCGACGGTGATGAACTTTTTCCGTATCCCGCTCAACCTCTTCGTGTGCGTCATCCTGTACAACGTCGCGCTGTTCCCGTTGTCGGCGATGTTCGCGATGTGCACCTTGTTTTTGGTCCTCGCCGCGATCCTGCAGCAGCGGCTCGAGGTGCTGAGCACCGCGGCTGGGCCCAAGTTCACTGCGCTGGGGGGCAAGGCGTGACGTGCGTGGGAGGAAAAAACGGTGTACAAATGAAATTACAAGCGTTGCGTATGGTACAGCGGCGGCGAGAAAGCCTCAAAACGGCGGCGTCGGCGAGTCCTCGTCGCCCGGGGCCTCCCCGCCCTCGTCTCCGGGCGCGGGTTCTCCGGGCACCACGGGCGGTACAGCGCCCGGCGGGTACGGTACCGCCCCGGGGGGAAGCGGCACCGCCCCCGGGGGCAGCTTTTGCCCCGGGTACATCTGGTACACGCCCGCCGGTAACTGCTGCGGCAGGTCTTTCAAGTCGTCCAGCGTGAGCGTCAGGTCCACCTTGTTTTCCCCGCGCATCACCTTGAGCGCGATCTCCTGCCCGACGCTGTGCTTGTCCAGCGTGCGGTACAGATCCGTGGAGTTCTTGATGAGCGTCCCGTCCAGCTCGACGATCACGTCGCCCAGAATGAGTCGGCCGGCCTGGTCGCGGCTGGTGGCCTTGACGCCCGCGCGCCACGCCGGTCCGTTTTCGCGCGCGTCCAGCACCAGCACGCCGCCCAGCCCGAGCTGCTCCACCGCCGCGTCCGGCGCGAACGTGATGCCCATGATGGGCCGCGTGACCCGCCCGAACTTGATGATCTGCTCGACGATCCCCGCCACCATGTCGCTGGGCAGCGCGAAGCCCACGCCGGAGGACGTGCCCGAGTTGCTGTAGATGGCGGTGTTGATGCCGATGAGGCGCCCGCCGCTGTCCAGCAGCGGCCCCCCCGAGTTCCCCGGGTTGATCGCCGCGTCCGTCTGGATAATTCCGTCGATGGGGCGGCCCGTGTTCCCGGACTGGATCTCGCGCCCCAAACCGCTAATCACGCCGGTGGTCAACGTGTGGTCTAAACCGAACGGGTTCCCGATCGCATACACGCGCTGGCCGACCATCAGGTCGGAGGACGTGCCGATGGGGAGCGGGCGCGCATCCGCCCCCGTGCGCTTCGTCGTGATCGCGGGGGGAGGCGCGTTCGCGGGCGTGCCGTACTTGCCCATGGCGACCGCGACCGGATTTTCGTAGTCCACCTGTAGCACAGCGATGTCCTTGTCGTCGTCGTACCCCACCACCGTCGCGGAGAACACCTGCTGATCCGTGAACGTCACGTTCACCTTGGCGGCGCCGGCGACGACGTGCCAGTTGGTCACGACGTGCCCGCTGCCGTCCCAGACGATGCCCGAGCCGGCGCCCGCGGGGGCATCCTGGATGTTCAGCGTGAACACGTCCCTCCTCTGCGCGACGTTGGTGATGTACACCACGGAGGGCGTGTTCTTCTGGAACAGGTTGATCGTGGCCTGCTCCTCGGCGGTGAGGTACCGCGAAGGCTTCTTCGGCTGGGACGCGGGGACGGGACTCATGTACGTCTGCGTCGGCTCGATCGCCGACGCGGGAGGGACGAAGTCGCCCCCGAGCGCAGACGCCAGGAGCGCGCCCGCCGCGAGCAATGCGACGGGACGCGATTCGACCGCGGAGTGCGTCTCGAGCGCGTCGTCGTCGGCGCGGCGGGACGCGCGGCACGCCACGCGAGCGCGCGTCCCGCGAACGAGCGACGTTTTGGCCGAGGCCGGGCGCGTGGGGGTGACGTCGACGCGCGAAAGGAACGCGCGGGTGGACGCGCGCGGCCGCGCGACCGTCGCGTGCGCGCGCGTGGAGGTGGTAGCACGCATCGTGCCCTTTCGAGGCGAGAACCCGGGGTCCGGGCGGACGTGTCCCTCGATGTGAGCCAAGCGACGCGACGAGGCGCCACGTACGCGTTTTTTTCGCGCGAAAACACGAGAACAAGTCGGAAAAAATCTGTTGTGCGCAGATATTATGAGGAGACTCCCGCGTCGTAAAGCTAAAAACAAACTACGGTACTCTCCCCGCCGGCTACCGCCACGGCGCCCACGGCGTGACTGGCGCGTCGACGCCGAGCCCGCGCATCCACTGGAAGAACGTCTGCTCCTCCGTGGGGGGGGCGCGCGCCGCGAATGCGCGCCTCGCCTCGAGCGACGTGCCCCGGACCGGGGGAAACCTCGCGTCCTGCTCGTGCGGGGCGTCCCTGTGCGCGGGCGCCAGGCGGCACACCGCGCGCCGCGACGCGCTCGAGCCCTCCGCCGCGACGAGCGACGGGGCCGCCGGGAACACGTTCGAGTCGGCCGGGACGTTCCCGCCGGCGGCACCCGAATCCGAACCCGAACCCGAACGGGAGCCCCGCGCGAGTCGCGTCGCGAGGCTCGTGACCGCCTCGATCGCGGCTTCTCTCGTCGTCGTCGTCGTCGCGTCTCCGTTCGCCTCCCCGGGCGCGAGCCCGACGTCGCGCCCGACCCAGCCGAACGCGCCGAACGCGCCGTGGTCAACGACGATCGCCGCGCGCGGTGCGAGCGCCAGGTCAGACGCCGGGAGCGTCGCGAAGAGCGCTTCTTCTTCTTTTTCAGAAATTCCGGAAGAAATTCCAGAATCCCCGGAACCCTCCCCGTTCCACGCGTACACCGCCGGCACGAGCGACCTGCACGCCACCTCGTGACTCGCGCCGAGAAACGCGAGCCGCGCCGTGGTCTTCTCGTCGTCGTGCCCGAACCCGCGCCCGAACATCGGCCCGCGCCGCAGGTGGTACATCGCCTCGGCGAAACCGACGAGCGCCTCGGGGAAAGCGGCTTCCGCGCCAAACGCCTCCGCGACGCGCGCGACGCGCTTCTCTATTCGCCGAGACTGGTCACGCGTACGTGAGGAGCGCATAACGGGCGCGTTTCGCGCGTCGTCCCGGTGTGCCTCGAGCACCATAAGTCGCGCCGCGAGAAGCGACGCCGTCGGCGCGTGCACGGCGCGCGCGTAGGCCACCGCGGACGACGTCGTCGAAACGCGCAGGGTGACGCACCGCGCCGCGCGCTCGTCTCCGGTCCCGTTTTTAAAAGTGATGAACTGCAGGTGCACGAACGCGGGCTCGTCGAGAGACGCCGTGCCGTCGTACTCGAAGTACGCCGAGACGCTCTGCGCGCGATTCGTAGATATCGATGAGGGAAACGCGTTTCGTCAATCAGAGCGCTTCGCCGCGTGAAACGCATAATAGGAAAACTCATAGGACGTCCGTTTGCCGAAAACGGACGCGTCGCGAATCGGGACGCGCCCGAGAACGGCGCGTCGAAAACCAAAAACGAAATGTGGCGCTCCTCATGAAACCACGCGCCTACGGACGTGGACGACGCGCGGCTTTCTGTGAAACGCCCTGGATAGGTCGTTCTGGCGCAGCCGTTTAACTCGGATCCCGTGGTTTTCGGGAGACGAGCTGGTAAGCCGCGCGCGACAAAAACAAAAAAACGTTCCTTCCGAGACGAATGTGGACTCCGCACGAAGCCCTTTCGCGCGCGTGAGCGCGGCGAGCTCTTGGCTGGGGATTCCGATGTCGGATCTCGCGACGCCGTTTGGCCCGACGCCTCCGACGCGTGCGAACACTGAGGCGGCGGGCTGGTTAGGCGTCGTGGTCGGGACGCGGGAAACCGAAACCGAAACCGAAACCGAAAACGCACCGATTCGCAACCGTCCGCCCCGCGCAGCGCGAACGCCGCCGCCGCGCGCGCCGCCTCTCCCCGCCCCGCCGCGCCGGTGGCCCGCGCGGCGTCTTCCGCGGACATGACGTCCGCGGCGCCCACGAGCCGAGCCACGTGTACGCCCTTCGACGCGCGGACAGTCAGCGTCGCGTCGCGCGGCGTCGGCCGCGCCGCCGCCGCCGCCAAATCGCGCGCGAACGCGTCGCCGAAATCCTCCTCCGCGACGACGACGCCGCCGGTGCGCGCGGCGAGCGGCGCGACCCGCGACGCGCTCGCCGCTTCGCGGCCGCAGGCGAAGACGTCCACGGAGACGCGCAGGGAGGCCACCTGGGAGGTGTGAGGAAGGCGTGAGGAGTGACGGTTCGTGGCGGGTCGTGATTCCCGGAAAGCGGGGAAGCGGTGGTCGTCGTCAGCTCTGCTCCTCGGGGGCTCGCGCGAAAGTAAAAGCGAAACACGAAAGTACACGCGAATCCGCGCCGCCGCGCTCCGCTCTCAGTCGAGTGTCGTTTGCGTCTTCAAGAGGATGATCAGCAAAGATTAAGCTAAAAGGACATCACCGAGCGGGTCGAGACGGACGCGTTGCGGCGTGACGGTTCGAGAAGAAACGCACGGAGAAACACGCGCGGAGAACGTCTCCGTTACGCCAAAAAGAAAGGGGTTGTCGCGCGAAAAAAAAAAAAAAAAAAAAAACCCCCCCCCCCGGCGCGCCCCCCCCCCCCCCCCCCCCCCCGCCCCGCCCCCCCGCCCCCCCCCCCCCCCCCCCCCCCCCCCCCCCCCCC
>Ga0181559_10000795_pt1 | contig 30077 bp, 27 predicted proteins | sample 011ome_21_FD_133752 | JGI IMG/M metagenome (GOLD analysis project Ga0181559, IMG submission 133752) | Coastal salt marsh microbial communities from the Groves Creek Marsh, Skidaway Island, Georgia - 011508AT metaG (megahit assembly) | ecosystem: Environmental > Aquatic > Marine > Intertidal... | reverse complement strand
TGCCTTGTCGAAAATAATTTTGCGCCACAATGAATCCCCCACTGGTTTATTATTCTCAAAGCCTGAATTTATTATGTGTTGTGCCCTCCAGGTGAACCAGAAGCTTCATTCCAGATTTGCTCCAGCAAGCGCAACAACAATATTTCACGATTCAACAGGTTACTGACAGACTATAGGAAGACCTGTTCGCAAGTAAATCAAAATTTGTGCAGCCCCGTGCCTGGATGGTTCAACCTGCCCGGGCGGAAGTAAAACCCTGTCGTTCCTGCTATTCTTGATGACAGCATCGGAGAACCGCACTCTGCAACTGCAGGTCATATGGCACAGGAATATCCGGGATTTATCTGTCGTGCAGCTTCCAACCTTTGCCTGGCACGGGACGTCCAATTAGTCGGGGTATTTCTTTATGAGCATTCAGTCTACCGACCTGGGCAGCGGGACCGCCCGCCCATTAAACCTGCCTGTGCCGGATTCGCCGGATGTGATGGTACTGGATGACCAGACACTCAAGGACCTGGAAATTTTTACTTCCGGTTCCGAAGGGCCGACCATTTTCAACCTGTGTGATTTTACCCGCAATGAATAGGGAGGCCGCGCCCTGCAGGCGCGGATGAGCCGGCCGTGGTCAACCCCCGAGCGAATCAGGGCCGTCCAGGAATCCATTTCCTTCATCCGTGAAAACTGCGAGGCCTTTAACAACCTGCCTTCTTTCGTGACCACCGAACTGGTTGAAAACTACTTTCACCGCTCATTACCCCTGATCACCTCCACGAACCTGGTTGAATTCATTTATGGCATCCTGGAAAACAGGCTGGGTGACTACGGCCGCTATACCTGGATCATGCGCGGCGTCGAGGCAACATCCTCCCTGGTCCGAAAACTGCGCAGTATTGTCGATAACCCGGCACTGGCGAATCCACGCGGCGAACTGGCCGCCTATATCAGTGAGATGCGTGAACTGCTTGATCATCCGGCCCTGGCACAGGTGACTGAAGAAAAAAGCTGGAACATGGGACCCTGGAAAATCCTGAAGACTGACCAGCTCTTTCGCATGCATGAGAAGGTGACCATGGAAAGACTCATGCAGCTGATCTATGAAATCGATGCCCTGTTGTCCATGGCCATAGCGACACAGAAATACGGGTTTATCATGCCGGAAATTGCTTCCGGCACACTGGCCATTAAAGCTGAAGGTGTTTTCCACCCCCTGGTGGATGATGCCGTGGCCAATGATGCCAGCCTGGACCAGGACCGACGCCTGCTATTTTTGACCGGCCCCAATATGGCGGGCAAGACCACCTACCTGCGAGCCTGCGCCATCGCCATCTACCTCGCCCACCTGGGCATGGGCGTACCCGCCACCTCGTTCAGGTTTGTACCGGCACAGCGATTATTCAGCTCCATCACGCTGGCAGACAACCTGCGCATCGGTGTCAGTTTTTTTCGTGCCGAGGGCTTGCGCGTCAAGGCCATTGCCCAGGCTGTAGCTGACGGTTACCGGGTAATTGCACTGATGGACGAACCCTTCAAGGGCACCAACGTTAAAGATGCTCTTGATGCCTCCCGCACTATCCTGCAAAGCTTTGCCAACAAGCAGGATAATCTCTTCATGTTTTCCTCCCACCTGATTGAACTGTGTGATCAGATGGAGGCACTGGATCATATAGACTGCAGGCATTTTGAAGCCCACGAATACGATGGTCGACTGCGTTTTGATTTTGTCCTGCGCCCCGGGGTGTCAAGCCAGCGCCTGGGCATCCGGGTATTGAAGGAAGAAGGTATTTTCGAATTGCTGGATCGTGACCCGAATGACAATTTTACCCGGCAATAATCCAAGGTAACACGACCGGCACTGACCGCGTATAATGCAGGGTCATAGTCTCCAGCAGTTTCCGGAACCCACCATGATCGAACCCCTGCTCCTCACTTGTGTCCAGGTCTCCACTTACAAGAATGACACCGTTCTTACCAATGCCAGCGGCTTCTTCTTTGAAAACGCAGGCCGCCTGTTCCTGGTCACCAGCCGTCATGTCCTGATCGACAAACCAAGCAATCATGTGCCGGACAGTATCTCGATAGAAATTCATACCAATCGTGACAACCTGGCCGAATCGGTCATGTATTCGATTCCCCTTTACCTGAACGGCAAAAGCAACTGGCGCACGGGAAAAGACAGGTCTGGAGAAGTTGATGTCGGTGTCATCGAAGTCTTTCGGGACCAGTTACCGGATACTGCGCTATACCATGCCTTCACACCTGAGCACCTGCATGATTCCATCGAGGCCATCGGTATTGGCAGACGCCTGTTGATTATCGGCTTTCCCCTGGGCTTTCATGACACACTTCACCACCTGCCCGTGGCAAGGCAAGGCATTAACGCCTCATCTTTCGGTCTGCGTTTCCAGGGCAACGGTTACTTTCTTACCGACGCCCGCACACACCGTGGCATGAGTGGCGCCCCGGTAGTGATGCCGGCCAGGCGCAGCAAGGAAGGAGTTATTCCCTGGATGCTGCTGGGCATTCATTCCGCTCGCCTTGATGTGGGTACCCGCGACCTGAAAATGGATGAGGCCCTGGGCCTGAACTGCGCCTGGTTCGCCGATATCCTGCTGACACTGACTGGTCACTGAAAACCTTCTTTCCAGGCACTGCAACATCGGAAATATATCTGCGGGAAATACAAAAAAAAGACCGGGATGCTCAGCATCCCGGTCTCTTGACAGGTTGATAATGTTCGTCAGTTGAAAGCTGTCATGGTGGCAACGTATTGATCCCCACCATCAGGCTGTTCTGTCAGCCCCTGATCCTTCCCCTGCCTCTGTGATGACGGCATAGTCCGTACCAGCCGGTACAGGTAAATTCTCCATGGCGGTATTGCGTCGGGGTACATTGGTCCAGACCACCAGGGCGAAGACGCAAATGCCGGCGACCAGCGCCAGAAACAGTGCAAGATTCTTGTTCATTTTTTCCCTCGTTTGTAATTAATACTGCTATTGGTTTCTGATAATGGGTTTTCAAAGTTATCGGCTGAAAGCAGACGTTTAGAGATACTATGAATCGTGCAGGGTGTCAATTGAACTCACCTTTTTCAGGCAATTGACCTACGACCCGGCGATGGCAATTACTGCATGGGAATTCCCTGCATGATAGCGGGCAATTCGCCTTTTGATGCCGTATCCCAGTGCTCGATAACCCGGCCGTTTTCCATGCGATACATATCGAACCAGGGCACCTTGTAAGTGACACCGTCCTGCTCACGTTCCGTCTCGAGCACCTGGACCACCAGGTCACCTTCGGCAATCATGGCCACCAGGGGTGCTTCCAGGAAACTTTCCACCGGGGTTTCCGGACGTCGGCTGAAATATACCTTGAAACCCTCCCGGCCGGTCGCCGCGTTGGGATTGTGCTGGATGTAGATGGGATCAAGATAAAGTGCCGCCAGCTCCTCGCGGCCGCCTTCCGGAATATGGCGCCACAGGTCAAAGGCCAGGCGCTTGTTGGCAAACAGTTGCGGGTCCGCATTATCCAGCTGCGCCAGTTGCGCCATCCCGGCCACACCCAGGACCGGTGCAGCCATGTTGTCGCCATAGTCAGGTACTTGCTGCCCGGCACGGAACAGGGTGGAATCCCAGTGCTCGGCGATCAGGCCGGCCTCCAGCCTGAACATGTCGAAATGGGTTGATGTATAAGTGGCATTCGACCCATCGGCTTCGGGGTACAGTGCAATGCGCGCCATCACCACATAGGGGCCTTCGGCGACCAGGGTTACCAGGTCCGGAATCTCACGTGCAATATCTCCCGCAGGAATATTACTGCTGACATAGTCAGTAAACGCTGCCTTGCCGCTGGGCAACAGAGGATTGTGTTCAACAAAATTCGCTGACAGGTAACTGTCTATCGCCTGTGCCTGGCCACCCAGGATGACGGTCCGCCAGAAGTCATACACACGCCGCTTGTTGGTGGCCAGTTGACTGTCAGCATTTTGCAGCAAGGCCTGCTGGTCAGGATAGGCAGTAACCGGTACGGTCTGCCCTTCAATCAGGGGCGCATGGGGTGGCGCCAGTGACTCGGCGGCGTGGGCCAGAGGCGCTGCCAGCGAAATCATCAATCCTGCGGTAAGGGCCATTCGGGAGACTTTCATATTCCTGCTTCCTTCCATAACTTGAACATCCGGTTGCAGTCTTTTCTATCATTAATCAGCTACCAAGTACCAGCCCAATGACCACCCTGCAGCTGATTTTCTGATAGGCTTGCCAGGTTTTTTGTGAAAGCGGCTGGAAAGCTGCCCACCAACCCTTTTTTGAATCAAGGAGCCGTCATGCATAAATACGTCACCTCTGCCCTGGTGCTGGCCCTGGTCCTGGCGATAGCCGGATGGTTTTTGCCGCAATCCTCAGACACTCGACAGCAAATTGCCAGCCTGGAGACGGAACTGGCCGCGCTGCAACAGGAAGCCGGCCTGTCCCGGGACTATGTGGACATCGCCAACCTGCAGGCAACCTACGGGTACTACGTGGACAAGTCGCGCTGGGACGATGCCGCGGACCTGTTTGCCGATGACGCGACACTGGAAATTGCCGGCCGCGGCCTGTTCAAAGGCCAGGCGCGAATCCGCGAATACCTGAACAATCTCGGTCCGCTGGAATATGGCCGCATGTACAACCACATGCAGCTGCAACCGGTCATTCACGTAGCTGAAGACGGTACCGCCAGGGCGCGCTGGCGTTCCCTGATGATCGTCGGCGGCCTGGGGCGCGAAGCCCGCTGGGGTGAAGCCACCTATGAAAACGAGTACGTGAAGGATGGCGACACCTGGAAGATCAGCAAGCTGCACAGCTATATCGGTTTTTACGTGGAATACGATGAAGGCTGGCACCGCGGCGCCGTGGAAATGCCGCAGCAGTTTTCCGACCTGACCCCGGATGGCGGCCCCACCGTTGAATACGGGGCCTACCCCAACGCCTTCATTCCGCCCTACCATTATCCCAACCCGGTCAGTGGCAGGGTCTATGAACCGGTAGCTTTTGATAACACACCACCCACACAGGAATAAAAGGATTCACACCATGAAACAACTGGGACTTCTGGCCTGCCTGCTGGCACTGCCCTGGCAAGCCGCAATGGCCGCCGACTGTGATCGCACTTGCCTGTACGACATCGCCGACCGCTACTTTGATGCCATGGTGAAGAAGGATTTGAGCCGGGCGCCTGTGTCACCCCACGTCAAATTCTCCGAGAACGGCGTCCTGCTGCAAGTCGGTGATGGCCTGTGGAATACCATCAGCGGCATTCGCGGCTACGACCTGAAGATCGCCGATCCGGAAGAAGGCCAGGTCGCGGTCATCGAAGTGGTCGAGGAACACGGTGTGCCGGGCATCATCGCTGCCCGCTTCAAGGTGGAAAATGAATTGATCACGGAAGTGGAAACGGTATTGTCACGCAGCATCGACACCTCGCCCTTCCCCAATATCGAAGGCTATGAAGAACCGCACCCGCTCTGGTCCGAGACTATGCCCGCTGCCAGGCGTAACCAGCGTGCCCGCATGATCAGTGTTGCTGACGGCTATTTTGATACCATCCAGCTCAACGACGGCACCCTGTTCACCCACTTCAGCGATGACTGCAACCGTGTTGAAAACGGCCTGCTGACCACCAATACCGATATTCCCGGTTATGACATCGCCAGGATGGGCTGCGCCGAGCAGTTTGAACTGGGACAATACATCTACGATGACCGCCTGCGTGATCGTCGTTACCCACTGGTGGATGAGGAAAAAGGCGTGGTGCTGTCGGCCGGCTTCATGGATCACACCGGCAGTGTGTACGAATTCGAATGGACCGACGGCACGCCGCAGCAATCCATATTCTTCTATCCGCACTCGTTCATCCTGATCGAGTTGTTCAAGGTGGAGGACAATGCCATTCGCCGCGTCGAAGCCGTGTTTGCCAGCATGCCCTACAACATGCCGTCAGTCTGGTAGACCGCTGTTTTATTTACGGGGTTACAGGTTGTGGCGTTTGATATCCCACGCTGGTGAAACACACAGGCCGCACTGCTCACCGACAAACATGGCAGCGGCTTCTGCATCACCCCTGAGCTGATATTTGAGCCAGGCGATCGGTCCCTCGGCAAAGGGATAGCCGCCCTGCTGTGAATAGGTGGCGCCATGGCCAACATCCATGTTGGCATTGATCACGGGAATATCCACGTTCTGCAAATCCTGCCAGTCCACCTCGGCATTCGGGTAGGCAATATCGGTCTCACCACCTATAAAGTAAGCCACCGGTGCATGCAATTCCTGCAACATGGCCCGCCTGGCACCATGCAGGATCATGTAGGAATCTCCATCATCAGGCATCATCCCGCTGTTGAGCACCAGCGTGGTGGTAATACGCGGATCAGAGGAAGACACCAGGGATTGCAGACCGCCACAGGAATGCCCCATCACCGCCACGTTGCCGATATCTGCATGACCCTCGAAGGGGCTACCGGGGCGGCGGTTTTCGGTGCTGATCCAGTCAAGTGCAAACAGCATCTGGGAAGCATCGGTTTCAAAGGGCGGCCATTGCGAGGGATCATCCGGACGTTGCAGCCGGGGGGCTGGCGAGTCGCGAAAGGGCCCGATAGCCAGGACAATGAAACCTTGCGAGGCGACTTCACTGAGAAATTCGCGGTAGGAAAAATTACTGTTCACACAACTGCCGTTACCCCATAACACCACGGGATAGGCGCCATCCATATGTTGCGGCCGGTAAATGGTATGGGTAGGCAGTCCCGAATCAGTGTAGACCATGGCCGGTTCCGGCCCACCACCTTCGGGGTACTGGGCCAGCACTGGCATGCCAGCAATCAGCAGGCAGACCAGCAGTACTTTTTTCATGATCATGAGTACCGTCTCCGGTCAGGGGATTAAGGTCACTGTCACGCGCCGGCTTTGCCAGTCATCAATCCCGTCAGCATCGTCGCGAGCATCAATCCAGCTGACATCACTGTCAACATCGAGACCGGCATCCTGCAACAGTCCGGCCACTTCTTCAGCACGGCGACGTCCAGTATTTTCAGACTCTTCCAGCAGGGTACCGTTACTCAGGAGATGGGCACCTCGAACACCGGTAACGACCATGCGCGAGGGCTGCAGTTTTTCAGCAGTACGCAGAATCTCGCTCAGGTAGCGCGGATGCCGGAAGGAGACCCCCTTGTCAAAATCATAGTAGATATCGAATTCCTGTGGGCCTACCGGTTCCGGTACAGGTGGTGGTGCGGCAGCTGGTGTTCCCGGATTGGCAGCAAACGCCAGTCGACCGGCACTGGGGCCGGGCGGGCGCGGATGAAAATCAATCACGTAACGCTCATCCACCGGCAAAATCGTATTACAGTTGGCATCGAGCTCCGGCATGGCAGTCAGGTGCACATCTTCCAGCACGATGCCACCGCAAATGGCAGGATCATCGGTAACAATACCCTCCACCAGCACCTGGTGGCCCAGCAGCGGTGGCTGTACGGAAGCACTGACGTCGCTCTGGATCGTGAGATAGTAGGACTCGCCTTCATAATTACTCAGCCAGCACGGCACAGTGGTGGTATCCCTGACGACAGGACAACTGACAAAACTGATGCGCTCACCAGGGGCCGGTGCCGCCATCAGTGTGCCTGCAGCACCTGCCAGTGACAGGCTGATAAGGGTTTTGGCAAATGGTTTCATAGTATGCTCAGGAAATTGATAAGATCGGTTTTTTCCTGCTCCGTGTAGCGAATATTGAAACGCCTGTCATAGAAATCGACAAGCTCCCTGAGATTGGCGGCAGAACCGTTGGAAAAATACGGTGCCCGTGCCGACAATCCCCTGAACTGCTGGATCACGATGGCACCCACATCCTCGCACTTGCCGGATATCAGCGCCCTGCCCGGATCCTGGGTATAGATAGTACGGCCCAGGAAAGGATGCGGTGGCAGGTCTTCCCGGCAAGTAATCTTGAACAACGGCATGACAGGCTCTTCATCGGACCAGGGACTTTCAGGGGGCTCCAGCGCCCAGGGATGATTGGTCGTACCCAGGTCCATCCAGCCATTGGCAGTGTCCATACCTGTCATGTGCATACCGTGACAGGTGGCACAGGTGCGCTTGATGGGATTGCCCAGCCCCACGGTATTGATGTGGGTGGCATCCTTGATCCAGAAGGTGCGAAAGAAGAAATTATCATGACCACGTTGCACCGATTCCAGGAAGGCATTACGCGCGGCTTCCTCTTCGGTGTCGCCTTCAGGCAGGTCGGCCCATTTGTTTTCCGTAGGAAACACGTAGCGGGTCGTGTTGTTGCCCAGCACACCATCGCTGCCATTGGCCATGGCCTGGGGACCAATGCCGGAAGGACCATCTGGCAAACTCAGGGCACCGCCGGTTTTGTCCCAGGCCTGTGCACCATACAACTGCAGCTCGAAATCCTGGATGCGATTGAGTTGGTCAGGTGTCAGTGGTGTCGCAACTTCCATATGACCCTGCGCTGCGTTCTGGGCCTGTTGCTTGAGGGTGGAATCACGGGCATCGGCCATCATGTTCATGTTCAGCGGGCGGCCGGTTTCCGGATCTTTGGCCGCCAGTTGGCCGGTCTTGCCGATAAAGGGAGACACGCCGAAACGGGAGGAGGACACGTAACGCAGGTTGATGGCCGGACGCGGACGACGGTAAACAGAAACCTGCTGCATTTCCCCTTCCAGACCGTACACAGGATCGGTATTGCAACCGGTCGGGTCACGTACGACCTCAATATCAAATTCCGGTTCCGCGTTGGCCGGTGGCCACGGCAGGGCAACACGGATCAGGCCACGTGAGAGCAACAGGGAGTGGGAGGCTGGATCACCAGCCGGCAGGTTCGGACAGTCCATACCATCTACCGGGGCAAACAGGGGATCAGTACCGTTGGTATCTTGCCAGCGCTGCTGGATAGTCGCCACGGAAATACTCATGGCATCAGCCGGCTGGTGGCAGGTGACACAGCCACGGCCGTTGGTCCCCAAGGCTTCAAAGAAGGGGTGGCCATCCGTTTCTATGGTGCCACTGGAGTTGAGCAGACCAAGGCGGCCATAGTCATTCTCATATTCGATATAGCCAGGCAATGGGCGATCTTCGCCCGGTGCCCACCAGAGAGCGGTCCGGTCTATACCTTCCTCCTGCTGTTGCGCCACCAGCGTACTCACAACGATGCAGGCAGCCACAGCTGTCAAAGGCAGCAGGAACCTGGAACGTCTGGATTTTGAAATTGGCTTTTTCATAGCATTTATATCCGGTTGGTTTTTTTACTTACTTGATTTCATAAAACTTGATACGAATAGCGGGTACAGGATTACCTTCCTCATCCCTGGCCTCACCGCTGGTGTCCAGTTCCAGGACCGCCACAAAAGTACCCCTTGTCAGCCAGTCATGCGGGCCTTCCGGGGCCTCAAAACGTGGCCGGAAAAAACTGCGCTGCCCGCCAGCACCGGGCCCACCGCAGCTGAATGACTCATTGAGGATGTGGATGATGGTGCCGTCATCGGCTTCCAGGAAATAATCGGCACTGAGCGTGCCGCAGCCGCCTTCATAACGCAGCTGGTAATCCCAGCCGCCGGGAATGACCCGACCGTTGAGTTTCGGCCCAGCTATTGTGCCGCCAGTGATGGGGATGTACTGCCGATGTCCCAGGGCAGTCTCACCCTGTACCACGGCCGGTGCCAGCGTTACACGCTCCTCAAAGACAAACTCCACTTTCGGGAATTCAGCCTCGGTGGGCATGGAGCCCAGCTCTGTGGCCGGTGGTTGTGCCATGACTGTTGTAGCCAGGCAGGTCAAGATAGCGATTATTATTCTGGTCATGTGGTATAGGGTCCTTTTATTTCCTGATTTTGTCGGCATAACATAATAACTATGCGGCTCTCTTTTTTATTGTTATACCTGACCTCAATGTATTATTTGGTCAGCGCTTTGTTAACAATATCATCTACACTCAACCAATCATATTGTTAACAATAATTCAGCCAATATAAGGCAAACGGCCCTTTCTAAGCAATTTCAAATTGTTGCTTCCGGGGAAGAATTTCCGTTGAGAAGCCAGACTTGTTATTGCTAAATATAAATAAAAATCAGCAAGATAGGACCTCACAGATAATCTGCTAGCCGACAAACCTTTCAAGCAGCTGACCAGGCACCCAGCCAAACGTGCCACGATATGAATCACAAGATGACTGACCAACAGCATTATCTAAAGCCATAGAAAAAGTCGAAAATAGCAGGATAGGCATTGGGTACAATGCCGCCGTGATCACCCTCCACTTCCAGGTAGCGGACATCAAAACCATTTTCTTCCATCCAGGCAGCCATTCTCCTGCTGCCTTCCAGGGAAAGTGGTGCTTGCAGGCCTTCGGTGATCAATATTGGCATGTTGCGAATGAGGTCAAAGGGATAGGTGGGACGATCGACGAAAGGACCCGATATGGGCGCAATGGCACGCCAGCGTTCGGCGTGACGGGCACCAATATGCCAGGCACCGCCACTGCCCATGGAGTGCCCCATCAGGTAAGTGCGCGACCGGTCTGCATCATATTCTTCGGTCACGATATCCAGGACGGTCAGCACTTCCAGTTCACTGAGACTCAGTATGCGTTGACGCTCCGGTGTAACCGCTGCAATCTGCTCGGCCGCCACGTATTCTTCACCAAACACTGCCGGCAAGTGCAAGGGATTGCCGTAGGCACCCAGCGGTGTATGGCCCAGGGGAGAGACCACGATATAGCCGTGTTCCTCCGCCAGCTTTTTCAGCATGCCGTCGGCCAGGTCCATATAGGTGTTTTCATCAGCACCGGCACCATGGAGCATCAGGATAATGGGTAGCGAAGTGTCGCTATTCCACGTGGTCGGTACGTAAACGCGGTATGAGATATCCTCGTTGGTTGGTACAAAGCGATAGGTCTTGTGCAGGTCACCGGTTTCCTGGGCCACACCCAGTTGACTGAGCACAAGAAGCCATACCAGCATCAATGTTTTTACAGCCATTCGGATAGTCACTGTTTACAGCCTCCTCGGAATCATCGTTGATTACGCATATTTCCTTGTGCTTTCAGGCAAATCCATGGCATTGATATCATCCTCGCCGTAACCGAGCCACTCCAGGATCTCCTCCGTATGCTCACCCAGTCGTGGTGGCGCGTCGGATACAGTTGGCCCTTCTTCCGACATCAGGAAGCCGGCGTTCACAATATGCACATCCTCCTCTTCCGGAAGTCCGGGAATCTTCAGCGGCAATATGGCATTGCGCGCTTCCAGGTGTGGCATGGAGGCCGCTTCACCGACTTCACGCACCATGCCGCACGGTATACCGGCCTTGCTCATTTTGTCTTCCCAATAGATGGCATCCTGCTTGGCTAATTCCGCGCCCAGTTCTTCCATCATTTCCGCGGCATTGGCACGTCTCTTGTCCATGTCAATAAAGCGCGGATCTTCCAGCCAGTCCTTGCGATCCAGTAAATCCGCCAGCACGACAAACTGATGCTGCTGTACAACGCCGAGGGAAATCTGGCGCCCGTCACGGGCTGTAAAAATTGAGGAGGTGGGCTGACCGCTGAAACCCACGTTTCCGGAACGCTGCAATGCAGTACCCGTTACCAGGTAAGGCACCACGGCTGACGTCATGAAGGCCAGGCTGGCATCGAGCATGGCCACGTCGATATATTCTCCACCACCGCTGCGTTCACGCCGAAGCAGCGCGGCCAGGATGGCAAAAGCCGCCGTCTGGCCTGTCAGGGTATCAACGGCGGGAAAACCGACGCGCACCGGAGGATCATCGAGCTCGCCACTGAGGCTCATCATGCCACAGGTGGCCTGCACGATATTGTCGATGGCCGGCCAGTCCCGCAAAGGGCCGGATTGGCCATAGCCGGAGACCGAACAATAAATAATATTGCTGTTTAATTTGCGAGCATCTTCATATCCCAGCCCCAGGCGCTTGATCACACCGGGGCGAAAGTTTTCCAATACTACGTCACTTTCGGCAATGATGCGTTTGGCCACTTCCAGTTGTTTCGGGTTTTTCAGGTCCAGGGCAATGGATTTCTTGCCGGCATTGACGCCGATGAATGCCGGTGCCATACCGTCATAACGCCGGTCAGCCCCGTAATTGCGCATGGCATCACCACGACCAGGCGGTTCAATCTTGATAACTTCAGCACCAAGCAATCGCAACAGGTGTGACGCATAGGGACCTGCCATGACGTGGCTGAAATCGGCGACTCGGATTCCGGATAAGGGTTGCATTCAGTCAAACTCCTGAACAGGTGACATTACCGTCACTGTTAATACTTGCACGCGCTTTTTCAAAAACAGCCAGGCCGTCGATGTCATAGCGCTGTAAAGCCTCGGCATTGCCCCTGGCTGAGGCCAGGTACAACTCGTCAAATCGTTGCTGGTCTTCAGGTGAAACATCGGAGAACACAATGCCCTCTTCGCGGGCTACATCCTCACCTTCCACCATGCCATTGATAATCTGTGCGGCCAAAGCCTGCTGCCAAACTGATATTCCTGCTTCCAACACCTGCTGGTGTTCCCGGCTCAGCGAGTTCCAGCGTGCCTCGCTCATGGCCCTGGCCGGGTAGGCACCACGGGGAATCACCAGGTCATAATAAAATTCGGCCACCTCAGCAAAATGCAGGGAGCTGAAGGTATCCATGGGTGCCACGACACCATCAAGCACCCCCTTTGCCAATGCGGAATACACATCACCCATGGGCATGTTCACCGGATCAGCGTCCAGCTGGTCAAGGACCTCGAGCAGCTCTGTGGGCACGCGCAGACGCATACCCCTGATATCGTCCAGGGATTCGATACGCTTGTTGGCCGTGATGATGCCCGGCAAGCTGCCACCCTGGATAGCCAGGATTTTCAGTCCTTCCATCTCCTCTCGAAACTGTGCACTGCCCTCAGCAAGGCACTCGTAGAGGGCAATCTGTTCCGGAATTTCCGTGATCCCACTGTAAAAACCGGACTGCATCCGGATCATGTGTGCGCCACCTTTGACATAGATAGGTGTAATCAAGCCAATATCCGCCAGGCCATGGCGCAATTCGATCATGGAATGTTCAGACGACAACAGCGCCCCGGACCAGCTCGGAGCAATACGCAAAGTGCCGTTGGAACGCTCTTCGACAAAATCCATCCACACCTGGTCAGCCCGACTGAATGGATGGCTGGGCGGATACGGTGTGGCATACACCAGTTCAGTGACGTCAGGTTCGGGTGCCTTGCTGCAAGCGGCAAGACACAGGACACTGATAAAGAGAAATATCCTCATGCCAGGCCTGCCTCCTGTAAAAAGTTTTCCATCAGGGTCACCATGGTATCGTGGTTCCAGCTGCGGGCATTGACCATATCAGCGTCCAGGCGCAATACCGGCACGCCGGCTTCCTCAAGCGCCAGGGCGGTAATCTTGGTCCCTGATTGCGACAGGCGGTTATCCGGTGGTACCAGCATGACAGCCGCATCAATGCTGCAGCGCTCTGCTTCACTGACCATCCAGCCATTCATCCAGGGCGGCAGGTGCAGGACCTCGTTCATGGAACAGATTCGACTGGCCAGGGCTTCCATCGGCTTTTCGCGAATTTCGCGAATGTACTGCGGGCCGGCAAACGGCATGTACATGGACCAGACAAACACGGCCCCCAGATTTTTCTCCAGGGCCTGGTAAAAACCCGGATCATGCCAGACACCGGCACCGATCCACATCAGGCGCAGGCGTTCATTTTCTGCCACACCGATTCCCTGGTTAACCCGCTGCGCCACTTCATCCCGGAACTTGCGGGCATGACTGACCGCCCATTCTGATCCGCGATGCCACTGGGGAATCATGGTGTTGGGCATCTGGTCGGCAATGGACACCGGGCACGGTTTCGTCTCACCGATCATGCGCGCGGCTTCCGCGATATAACCTTCCTGTTCGTTAATGTTTTCCATGAGCTGGCTCAACGCGGCCATGTCAAACGTGCGTCCTGTCTTGTTTTCCAGTTGTTCGATAAGAAGTTTTATTTCCGCCACCATCAGGTCGATACGATCCTGCTGGTAGACCCGTTCCCACTGCTTGTTTGAATGCTTGAACCAGTCCGCTTCCTTGTGTTCCCAGGCAGGTGCCTCCATGGCGAAAAAATCCGTGCCCAGGGCATCGGCCCATTGCGCAAACACCTGCTGGATACAGTCGCAGGTCAGTCGCGCCACCAGCATGGCGGGTTTCGGTAGGCCTCCCCAGGGGGCGGTTTCCGGATCACCAGCCAGTGTACAGGCCAGGCCCAGGGAGCAGTATTTACAGCTGTTTTCAGGATAACCCTTCTCTACCAGGGCATCAAAATAGCGGGTCGAGAGCTGCTTGGCTGAAATATAGGCTGACCACCACTGGTTGGTGACAAGCGGTATGTCCATGGCATGGAAGATTTCATGGGGCGTATCGGCCTGGGCCAGGACAAAGTGCTCACCCTTTTCCACCACACGTTCTTTCAGCTCCTTGCCATAGGCTTTCTGGTACGCCGTGGCTTCTGCCGTGCATACCAGGTCCTTGCGACTGCGCTGACCGCTTGCTGTACTCATTGCAATACTCCCAGTTCGACCAGCTCTTGCAGCCGGGTGTCATCCAGTCCGGCTACTTCGGTAGCAATCTCGGCATTGTGTTCACCCATGCCAGGTGCCCTGAACGGCGCCACGTTGGACAGGGAAAAATCGATCGGTGTCCTGACATGACCGAACTCGCCCAGGTGCGGATGAGGCAAGGTCATCAGGGCGCCCCGCTCAAGGAGCATGGCATCGCGGAAAGCATCCTCGATATCCTGCACCACGCCGGCAGCAATGCCCGACTGCTGCAGAATTTCCATGAGGGCATATTCATCCTGCTGCGCGGTCCAGGCACCGATATCTTCATTGCCGGCCAGGGCAAGCAGTTCCTGCCACTGGTTTTCGTCACGCACACTGATGGCGATCCAGCGATCCTCGCCGGAGGTCGGCCACACACCCTGCCGATACCAGTGCGGATCATCATTACCCATGCGTTTGGGCGGATTACCGGTTTGTGCAGCGGCAATGGCATCATGCATTTGCTGCACACAGATTTCGTACATGGAGGCATCGATATGCGCGCCCTGCCCGTTGGCCTGGCGCCTGGCTAGCGCTGCCGAGGCAGTTGCCACCATGACGAAGGGTACAATCACATCCCCGTAAGGCACGGACCCGGGAATCACCGGGTCACGATCCGGCCAACCGGTCAGGAACGTGCGTCCGGACAAGGCACCACCGGTACCATCCACACCCCATTCCTGGGACAAAGGCCCGGTCTGGCCGTAAACACTGCCTGACACCATGATGATAGAGGGGTTACGGGCCACCAGGCTGTCGTAATCCAGGCCCAGTTTGGCCATGGTGCCCGGCGAGAAATTTTCCACCACGATATCGGCCCACTCGATCAAGGGATCGAGAATCTCCCTGGCTTCCGGTTTTTTCATGTCCAGGGACAGGCTGCGCTTGGAGGAGTTGAGATGAGCAAACCAGGGCTTGTCATCAAAATTACCGGTGCTGGATGCTGATACCTGGACATCAAGGCGTGACAAACACGGCCGCGTGCGGCTTTCCACCTTGATGACTTCTGCCCCCAGGTCACCCAGGGTTTTGGTGGTTACCGAACCCACCAGGGCCCAGGAAAAATCCAGGACACGTACACCGGACAGCGGGCCGGGACGATTTCCTTCAGCCAGTGAATGTGGTGCAGTTTCCTTGCCGAGCGTCAGCCGGGCAAAACGTCCCGGGACTTTCAGATTACCCGATGACTGCCAGAAATCACGTGCCTGCAGGTGTTTATCATCAAGGACATCACCGGGCTCGTTAATGACACAGGCATTCAGGCCACGGGCATGCCCGTCGGTGGCAATCTCATGCCGTGTCCGGGTCAGGAAAAATTCTGCCATGGCCGCTTCCCATAACTGGCGCGTCTCAAGTGGCAGGGTTGAGCGGTTGTAAGCGAGCCAGTCCACTTCCTGCATGGGGTTGTGTATACCGACTTCGTCCATCCAGTCTGACAGGGCCTGGTTGGCTGGTGCACCAAAGCGGCCGGTCATCAGGGAATGAAAACACCAGCCATCTTTCAACGCCCAGATGCAGCGGACCGATACCTTGTTGTAACTCAGCGCACCACCGGAGCGGGTCAGCTTGCGCTGGTCAAACTGCCAGGCCAGTATGCTGCTCACATTGCGATTGAAGGCCACTTCCTGGATGGAAATATCCACGTGCTGGCCGGAACCGGAACGAGTACGCTCTACATGGGCTGCCATGGTACCGGCAGCAGCAACCATTTCGGCATGAAACGTACAGGCATCCAGTGATTCCTTCACCGGCGGTCGATCGGGGTCACCCGTCAATCTCAGCGTACCACTCATGGCGGAAGCGACCAGCTCACTACCCTGTAAACCGGCACCGGGCCCATAGCTTCCGAATGGGGAGACGGAAACATGGACCAGGGCCGGGTTAACTGACGTAATTTGCTCGCGGGACCAACCGGTCTGGGCTTCCAGGGCAGGCAGGCCTGCACCATCCACCAGGAAATCCACCGCCGCCAGGTCCTCAAGTGACCCGGGGTCGGTAGTGATAGTGGCACCCATCGAAGCCAGGTATCTCGGTAAGGGCCGCTCCGGCGCCATACCGATTACTGCTACCCGTTTTCCTGCCAGCATAGTCATACGCTCAACTCCTGAAGAAATTCTGTCATGTGTTTGATTGAATCGTCCTGTCCGTCCCAGCGCCGCCGCGTCATGACCAGTGCAGGAATGTTCCTGTCTGCCAGGGCAGCACGCTGGCTGGCCACGTGCCAGGCCTGCGCCTCATCATCCTCGGTGAGCCAGAGGACAACGGCTTCGGCGCCGCTACTCTCGACTTCAGCAAGCAGGCGTGCACTGCGATCAGCAAAGGCCCGCGGACCATAGGGATTGTCATTGATGCGCCGGGCAATCATGGTGACCGGGTCATCGGCACCCACCTCGATGGGCGCCCCATAACGTGACAGGGAACGCTGGTTCACTTCGCCCACGATATTCCAGCCACAGGCTTCAGCCGCTTGCTGGAAACTGTCATCCGGTGGAATGGAGCCTGCCAGGACAAGGCCCCTGTCATTATTGCTCTCGGGCAAGTCAAAGGCAGACAGGTCCGGCAACAAGTCACAGAACAGGTCGGCACGGGCGATATTTTCGATAAGTTGTCCCGGTGCCGTGCGTTGACTCCGAAGCCCGGCAAAGCACTGGCGGTATTCATTGGCACGCGTGATACCCTGCTCCAGGTCAGCACTGGTCAATCCCAGGGTATGCATCAATCGGTTGATAGCATTTATGCAGTGGTTAACACTGGTCTTGCGCGGAATGGTGGCGACATCAAAGATAACCGGCTCGGGCCCTTTGGTGACACCACGGTTGCGCAGCTCACACAGGTAGTAATACAGGCGCTGGCTGGCATCATCACCGCGAGTGAAGATAACGGACTCAAACAGGTCAAACCTGCCGGCGATCCAGTCTTCCACCATGCTGCGTGCCCAGCCGGGAAAAGACGATTCCAGCCACTTGTCTGCATGGGGAGTGGCCTGTTCCTTGTTCCAGGGCAAGTGACAGAACTGCTGAGACGAGGCAAAACGTATTTCCAGTGGCAGGTCCAGGCCGACATAGCCCACGGGCTTATCCGCTTTGCGGGCCGCAGCCAGTGGCTCTTTCAATATGTCGTCAAGAAAAGTCTCTAAAGCTTGCATCAATCTATCCATCCCGGCAGGGCCAGGGCAATTGCAGGAAACAGAATAATCAAGAGCAGATGAACAAAATCAGCTGCCAGGAAAGGAATAACACCGCGGAAAATCCTGGCCAGTGTCACATCCCGTGCCACGCCCTGGATGACATAAAGATTCATTCCCATGGGCGGATGAATGAAACCGATTTCCATGGCACGGACCAGGAAAATACCGAACCAGATAGGTGACAGGCCCAGTGAAGTGACAACGGGCAAGAGGATAGGGGTTGCCAGCAGCATCAGTGCCAGGCCGTCCAGTACAGAGCCCAGTACCAACAGGAAAAGTGCCATCAGCAATACCGTGGTAATGGGGCCGCTACCGATACTGGTAATCAGTTCCCCGGCTGCGTTGGTCAGGCCGGTCACACTGATGAACACAGAAAAGATCAGGGTGCCGATAACCACGGTATAAATCAGGCCGCTGGTTTTCAGGGTTTCTTCCATGGCGTTGTACAACACTTTCCACGACAGGCGGCGCCGGAACCAGGTAATCATCAAGGCTCCTGCTGCGCCCATGGAAGCCGCCTCCGACGGCGTGAACCATCCCATGACGATACCGCCGATAACCACCAGGATCAGGCCCATGATGTCCGCCACTTTCAGCAGGGCTGCCTTGCGCTCGGCCCAGCTGGCTTTTTCTGTGCGTGGAGCGATGTCAGGCTTCCATCGCACAAGCAGGGAAATCACCAGAAGATAAAGCAGCATCTGGGTAATGCCTGGAATGATGGCTGCGGTGAACAGGGTGCCGATGGACTGCTGGGAAATGATGCCGAAAACAATCAGCGTGCCGGAAGGTGGAATGATCTGCCCCAGGGTACCGCCTGCTGCCACAACCCCGGTGGCCAGGGAATCGGAATAACCATGGCGACGCATTTCAGGAACTGCCACCAGGCCGATTGTCGCTGCCGTTGCCAGGCTGGACCCGTTGATGGAACCGAAGCCGGCACACCCGGCCACCGAAGCTTTGGCCAGGCCGCCAGGACGATGGCCGATACACCTGGCCGCGGCATCGAACAGGTCACGACTGGCATTGGACGAGAAACACAAATGGGCCATCAACAGGAACAGCGGCAAGGTACCCAACTCGTACCGTGTGAGCGTTTCCATGACCACCACACCGGATTTGATCAGGGCCGGTTCCATGCCAGTGACCAGCACCAACCCGCCGATGCCTACCAGGCCAAGGGCACAACCAATAGGCATGCCCAACAGCAGCAAGGCAAACAGGACAAGAACACCGACCAGGCCGGTTTCAGGCGTGGCCATCATGACTTGATCCTCTGCCAGGCCTGTTTAAGAAAGAGGCAAACCACGGCAAACATACTGGCACAGATAAACATTCGCAGAGGACGATATGGCAGGCGCCAGAATTCCGATTCCTCATGGCCAGTCCACAGGTCTGCCAGGATCCACACCGAACCGGCAAACAGCGCGAGAAAAAACAGGGCGGAACACAGTCCGTTAATCATGCCGACAACATTTTTCAGGAATCCTCTCAGCCGGCTGAAAACAATCATGACGGTGGCATGGCGCTGGTTAAGCGTCACCATGATCAGGCCGGTAGCACCGGATATACCCACCACGAACTGGACAATCTCGATGGAGCCCAGAAGTGGCATGCGTGTAGCCCGGCCAACAACAGCAATGACATCTACGCAGGTAGCTATCAACAGGGCGCTGCCGCCGATAATCACCAGCCAGCGGTAGATGCGGGATTGTTCTTCGGAAGAATTATTGTCGTTCATTCAATGACCACCATATCCTGTCGCTGTTTTAACGACAGTGTACCCAAGCCTGCCCGTGTTGTGATTTCCTGGACATAGGCGCTGATTTTTTCTGCCTCAGACTCACTGGCCAGTCGCGGCCTGCCGGGTGGGTCCACAAATACCGGGACCAGGCCCGCCTCCAGGCGACCATCCGGGTACCAGGCAAAACGGGCAACAAACCCGTTGACCGCTTCCGGATGAAACGGGGCCAGCTCATAAGCCGGATCAGGCTCAAAACCAAACATCACCTTGCGTTTTTCAGCCCAGGCTGCACGTGCGGCATGATCCTGGTCAGGGCTCAGGGCCCGCGTGACCACGCAGCCGTTACCCAGGCCATGAAAAACCGGTTTACCCTCGATGTACTCAATACCCCGGATAATATGGGCATGGTGACCAATGACGATATCGGCCCCGGCTGTTACGGCACTCCGGGACAGGGCTTTCTCATAGTCTTCCACGATTGCCGGTGTATGGACCGTGCCTTTATGCAGGGCGACAATCACCAGGTCGACCTCGTTACGCACTTTGGCAATATCTTCTTCAAGAATGGCGGCAGCCTCGGGCAACGGTGCCGTATAGGTACTGGCGGGCACACCTGCCGAACCGTCCGCGGTGGCTACCGGCAGGTAGGCGCAACCGGCAGAATCAGGTCCGGCCCAGGCATTGGCCGGGCCAATACAGTTATAACTGAACACGGCGATGCGCCGGTTGCCCGCAGCCAGCATCATGGGAGCACGGGCTGATGCCAGGTCTTTACCGGCACCGCTATGGGCAATACCCAGCCTGTCCAGTTCCGCGACAGTATCGTCAATTCCCTGCGTACCGCAGTCCGCTATATGATTGCCTGCCAGGGTCACTCCGGTAAAACCGGCATATACCAGCGCGGCCAGGTGGGCCGGATCGGCGCCCGGTGCCGGCACATCACCTTCCAGTTCATGGCTGACAGTTGTATGAGGCACCTCAAGGTGACCGATGGTAATATCAGCTGCCTGCAAGACAGGGGCAATACCTTCAAGCCAATACTCCGGTTCCGGTACATCCAGGACCAGGTCACCGGTACAAACCAGGACAATCGGCTCAGAAGTTTGCTTATCATGTGGTAAATGTTGGATCATACTTTACCGTAATGACTCACTGGCACAATTTGAACGAAACAAGGAATTCATTTCATGCCCGCAAAAGAAAGTGCAAAACCCGCACAAAAACGGAGCACCAAGACTCCGGTAAGCACCAAGGACGTAGTAAACAACCTGAGAGAACAGATTCGACATGGTGATCTCATGCCAGGTCAACGCCTGGTTGAAGCCGACATTGTCTCTGAAACCGGCGCCAGCCGGGGCAAAGTGCGCGAAGCCCTGCAGCGACTTGAAACCGAGGGACTGGTCAGCATCGAGGAATTTCGCGGTGCTTCTGTACGCAAACTGTCCATGGATGAAGTTCACCAGATCTACAAGGCCCGAATGGCGCTGGAAGGCATGCTGGCGTCGGAATTTGCAGAAGCTGACAAACCCAAGTTGAAGAAACAATTGCAGAAATTGCAGGAACAGATGGACGCCCTTGAGACCACGGGTGACCATCGCCGCTTTGCCAAGCTTAACGACGAATGGCACACGCTGATTATCAAGGGCTCCGGCAACAGCTATGCTGCCCAGTTCCTTTCGCAACTGTCGGTTCCCGTCTACAGGTTGCTGTTTGCCAGTTTTTACAGTGCCCAGCGTATCGATAAAGCCAACTCCGACCACAAGGTGATTACCAGGGCCATTGTTGACGGCAAGCCTGAGGCGGCTGAAAAAGCGATGCGTATTCATATCAATGATGCACTTTCCGCCCTGGTCGAAATAAACGACAAGCTGCATATCTGAATCCTGACCGTTAAGTCCACTGTTGCAAGCATACTGAGCATGGATGTCCGGATAGTTTGTGCGACCAAGTAATTTGAATAATAAACCTGATACTTGTTGCCAATCCGGCAACAGGCTTGAGGACATTTTCTTGTTATAATAGATTCTGTTCTCTGCCTTTGTACCCTGACCTCTTACCGGGCTACGGGTAAAAACGTTATTCACTCACCGGCTATCACACCCACCAGCACTTTCATCACAGTGCCGAATTCCAAGGATTACGACAGGGGCAGGTAAACCGCAAAGTATTGTTAACAATATTGTGAACAATACTTCGGGTAGTGCAGATGAGTCAAGCATTCCGGCTATTTCTTCTTATTTTAAAACCGGCAGTGAAAGCCGCGATCCGGTCTCGCCACCCAGGTACACGGTCAGTTCGGGCGGGGGGTCCTGTTGTATATCTGGCAGGTTGCGTTGCCGCGGATCGGCACCGGCAATATTCAGTCGCAACCTGCAGCCTGCCGGCACAATATGCGAGACAGGCATCATGGCAATATCCATGGTGACCTGCTGTCCAGGGCGCAGGGGCTGGTGATCCTTCTGCAAGCCTGAGTGCCAGGGCAATCCCAGGGTGTCATAGGGTGCCTGGGCTGTACCGCGATAGGACGCCGCCAGGCGTCCCATGGCAAGAACCTCAATCTCTCCTCCGGGTGCCACTTCTTCCAGATAGACAAAAATATTGGCATCGTCCCGGTCAACACTGAGTTCCAGGTGTGTTATCGGGTAGCCTTCAAGGTGCAGGTCTTCTGCCAGTGGCACGCTGGTATAGGTCAGGCCGTTTTCATCCTGTTCCTCGCCCCAGAAGGCAAAGTATTCCCCATCACCGACATCGTAACTCACCGTGAATTGCTGTTGCGTTGTATTCCCGGGGACCGCGCCCAGGGAGCCATTGTTGGCAGCATATTCCGGCATCACATTGTCACTGCCAAGATACCAGGTAGCAGTTTCTGACTCTTCGCCCGGTAAAAAATCCCCCACTCGCCAGTGCTCATCTTCTGGCGCATTTTCCACCCACAGGGTGGTTCGGGGATCCTCGTCAAAACCGTTGTCGACATTCTTGAGATGAAAATCAAAAAAGCGTTTGATCTCGCCGCCCAGGTCATAGTCCGGTGGTGGTACACAGTGACTGCCCGGGCCAATCAGCAAACGACTGTCCAGGTTGGCTGCCGCCAGGATGACCTGTGAAGTAGGCTCATCTTTCAGGTTACTCCAGAAATAGGACGGTATACCGCTGTCCTGCAGGTCCTCCAGGTAAGTGTAAGGGCCCACCTCTTCCCAGAACGCGTTACCTGTCAGGCTGGAAATACTGTCGCGAAACGGCATGCCATACCACAGCGGTGCCATGGGGGTGTTGTCGGCATGCTGGGCCACGGCTTCGCGTAGAAGACTGCCATCGGTATCGGCATCCATGGGCAGGCTCATGAGGTCATCACTCAGGGGTTCATCCGGGCGCGTGTTGAACTGGGCTGTAATTCCGCCACGACGCACAAAATCGTATTTATCCAGGTCAGTGGCACCGACGAATATCGCTTTCAGCGCAGGTGGCCGTGTACTGGCCACATGCACCGTGGAGCCGCCCAGGTAGGAGCAGCCCGCCATGCCAACAACACCGTTTGACCAGGACTGGTCGGCCAGCCACTGGATCAGGTCATAACCATCATAGGCTTCCGTGCGGTCTTCAAAACCGCGGCGAGCACCAAAGGACGCACCCTTACCACGGACATCAGCGATGGCGATGGTATAGCCGGCATCCAGCATGCGCATAATGCCCATGCTTTTAGCCGGGGCCAGCTCGGTAATCGTGCCGTCTTCACCCTGAAATCGCGAACGATAAGGCGTGAAAAAAAAGATGACCGGCATCGGCGTGGTAACGACTTCACCCTGTGCAACAGGCCGATAAATATTCATGGCCAGGCGTGTACCATCACGCACCGGCACATACAGGGAGCTGCGTTCAAAAGCCGGTGAAGCCGACGGCGCAGGACTGCTTTCAACGCTCTGCGGTGCTTCCTCCGAAGAGCTGCTTCCAACTGTCTCTGGTGCTTCCTGTGAACAGGCAACCAATACCAGGCCAGCCAAGAAAACAGTAACTGATCGTAAACCAGGAAAACTCATCATTAACCTATATCTTTTTATTAAAGTTTTATCGTTTTATCGCTTTATCGTTTTATCGAAATGCCCATCGAAGCCGTCGGCAAACGGCTCTACGAGCCTATGCCGACCTACCCTTTTATTTTTATCCTTTTATCCTTTTATCATTCCGTCGTAATAAACCGCTCTACCGTCCATTGATCATCTTCACATAACCCACAATCAGCGCCGACAAACCAGCGCTGCGCAGCCGGGTCATCCTTAAACTGCCAGTTGAGCCAGTGCACGGCAAACTCGCCCCACTCGGCGCCATCGTCCGCCTTCCAGAAAGTCCCGCCGTGACCAACCGGCAACCAGCTGAAAAATACCGGTACATGATTGATGCGTGACACATCATCCACCGAATTGACATGGGCAATATCACTGGGACCACCGGTGATATAGGCAATCGGGCCGTGCAGGTTGTTGAGTTCATTCTTGCTGACATTGACTCCGCTGATTCCCCGGTTGCCGGCATTGTAAATGCCACTGTCAAAAATCATGGCGGTATCAATTCGCGGATCGGCTGCTGTCTTGATGGCCTGCAGGCCGCCACAACTGTGACCGGCAACCGCAATGCGCGACAGATCGGCATGTCCATAAAGCTCGTCGAGTGGATCAGCATTACGCTCGGCCAGCCAGTCCATGGCGTAGTAATGCTGCTCGACATTGGTGGCATCGGGTGGCAAGTCCGCCGGCGGTCTCGTGTTGTCACGGTCTGCCGGGGGTGCCGGCGGCGGGGCCTGGGGACGGTCACCTTCCAGGGGTCTTTCACTGGTGGCATAGCCCAAAGCCACAACCAGGTAGCCATGGGAAGCCACTTCACGCAGGAAATAACTGTGGCCAAGACCATTGTCACTGCAACCCCCGTTCCCCCACAGCAATACCGGCATCGGTGCATCAGGCAGCTCAACGGGGCGGTAAAGCGTATGGGTGCGCAGGTCAGCCCGGCTCTGGGCAACGGCCGGCCACTGCCCGTTACCCGCGGCGGCACCGATGAAACCCGGTGGCTGCAAAGTACCGGAGACCGGCTGGGCCTGGGCCAGTGACCCCAGGCTGGTTACCATCAGGAAAAAGGTATTCAACAACAACCTGGACATGATTCCCCCTCGTAATGCGATTTTTATTATTTTAGCGTCGCGATATGCTGCGACGCAGCACCGGACTGCACTGCAAATATGATCTGCAAGCAACAGATTGTTAACAATTTAATCCGCAATTACAATGCATAAAACCGGCATTTCTCCAGTATTTTGGCTGCACCAATGCCTGTAAATGCCGCTTTTATATTGACACTGGCTGACACTCGGGCAGACAATCCTTGCTCGCCTGTTACAGCAAGGCCCGACCTGAACACCAATAAAAATAAACTGAATAACATTGAAGGGGAAAGTCATGACAAGATTCCAGGGACAGATTTCAACCGCAAGCCTGCTGGCTACATTGCTGGCTTTTACCTGCATGCCGGGCGCCAGCGCCCAGCCTGACCCGGAGCGGGACAGGCAACCTGACAATATCGGCACCGGCCCCTACCCGGCCATGAAAGAAGAAGTGAGCTCACTGGCCGACCACGTCATTTACCGGCCGCAGAACCTGTCCGCCATGGGCAATCAGAAGCTGGGCCTGGTGGCCTGGGGTAATGGTGGTTGCTCCACCGATGGCGCCAGCACACGCTTTCACCTGCTGGAACTGGCATCCCACGGCTACCTGGTCATTGCCAACGGCCATATCTACAGCGGACCCGGCGCCCATGAACGCGAGACCGTGCCTGAAGGCCAACAGCCGCGCCGCACGGTATCCGAGGACCTGACCGCCGCTATCGACTGGGCCCTGCACGAAAACGCCCGCGAAGACAGTCCCTATTACAACCGCATCGATGGCGACCAGATTGCCCTGTCCGGATTCAGTTGTGGCGGCCTGGAAGCCGTCCAGATGGGTGGTGATCCCCGCGTGGATACCCTGGTGCTGCACAATACCGGCGTAGTCATCGACAATTCCGGTGCTCACCCCCTGGCCGCCATGGCTGCCACCAAGGATCAGCTCAACGATTTCCACACTTCAGTCATCTACATTCTCGGTGGCGAACCCGATATCGCTTACGTCAACGGCATGGATGATTACTCCCGCATCAATCATGTGCCTGCAGCGGTAGCCAATCTGCCGGTGGGCCATGGCGGTACCTATTTCGAGGAAAATGGTGGTGAGGCGGCCCAGGTGGCCGTCAACTGGCTGAACTGGCAATTGCGCGGTGACCAGGAGGCAGCCAAATGGTTTGTCGGTGACAACTGCATCCTGTGCACCGATGACGAATGGACCCTGGAAATGAAAAACTTCGACTAGGATTTAATTAATACTGCAGCATCCTCGGCATGATGATGCTGCAGCCCTTTTATCCTTTTATCCTTTTATCGCTTTATCGATCTGCATGTCGAAGCCCTCGGATGACGGCAATACATGCCTCTTCCGACCTAACAAAACAAAAGGTGACACCCATGACACGATTCCAGGGACAGGTTTCAACCACAAGCCTGCTGGCAACTCTGCTGGCTTTTACCTGCATCCAGGGTGCCAGCGCCCAACCCGATGCCGAGCGGGACAGGCAACCGGACAATATCGGCACTGGCCCCTACCCGGCTATGAAAGAAGAAGTGAGCTCACTGGCAGATCATGTCATTTACCGGCCGCAGCAACTGGCCGCCATGGGCAATCAGAAGCTGGGGCTGGTGGCCTTTGGTAATGGGGGTTGTTCCACCGATGGTGCCAGTACCCGCTTTCACCTGCTGGAACTGGCTTCACACGGTTACCTGGTGATTGCCAACGGCCGTATCTACAGCGGTCCAGGCGCCCATGAACCCGAAGCCGTGCCAGAAGGCCAATATCCGCGCAGCACATTCGCCGAGGACCTGACCGCCGCCATCGACTGGGCCCTGCACGAAAACGCCCGGGAAAGCAGTCCCTATTACAACCGCATTGATGGTGACCAGATTGCCCTGTCCGGATACAGTTGTGGTGGCCTGGAAGCAATCCAGATGGGCGGCGACCCCCGCGTGGATACCCTGGTGCTGCACAATACCGGCGTGGCCACAGACACGAGCGGTGCGCCTCCCCAGGCCGCCTTGGCGGCCATTTCCACCACCAAGGACCAGCTCAATGATTTCCATACACCGGTTCTCTACATTCTCGGTGGTGAAACTGATATGGCCTACAGCAACGGGATGGATGACTACACCCGCATCAATCATGTACCTGTGGCAGTAGCTAACCTGCCAGTGGGCCATAGCGGTACCAGATTCGAGGAAAACGGTGGTGAGGCAGCCCAGGTCGCAGTCAACTGGCTGAACTGGCAGCTGCGTCGAGACCAGGAAGCAGCGAAATGGTTTGTCGGTGACAACTGCATCCTGTGCACCGATGACCAGTGGACCCTGGAAATGAAAAACTTCGACTAGAATTTTTACCAACTGCAGCATTGCCGCAATAGCGATGCTGCAGTCCTTTTATCCTTTTATCCTTTTATCCTTTTATCCTTTTATCCTTTTATCCTTTTATCCTTTTATCCTTTTATCGTTTTATCGTTTTATCGTTTTATCGTTTTTCGAAATGCTCATCGAAGCTGCCGGATGACGGCACTACATGCCTCTTCCGGCCTACAGTTTTTCTAATTAGGTTCCACAAATTCGACCAGCACCGTATCCGGATCCTTCGCAAACACAAACCGCCCAAATGCCCGCGGAATAGGTTGGTTATCCACGCTGAGAAATTCATAGCCACTGGCTGAAGTTTCTGTCAAAAGCGCATCCAGGTTTCTCACTTCCAGCTGGAATTGCGGTGATCCCACATCCTGTAAAGCCCAGTCGTAGGCATAAACCGGCACATCGGCAGGCAGTGAGTATTCAGTGAACAACACGGTGATGTCCGTCCCCCTGATCGTGGCCAGGGTTTCCGTCACTGACCCTTCATTCAATCCGAATACGGCCAACTCGATGCCCTGCGCCTGGCGAGTACTGTCCACCCTGAAACCCAGCATGTCCTGGTAAAAAGCCAGTGTCTGCGCCATATCAGAGACATTGATACGAATAATACTGTTGATCACTGCGCCTTCACCGGCCCCGGCAATGTCTTCATCTGATGCCTGCCTGACCTCGATCAGGTAGCCATCGGGATCACGCACCAGGATGCTTCGGCCTGCTGCACTTGCCGCGGGCACACCATCCAGGGAAATCACCGGGGCACCAAAGGCGCGCAGGCGAGTGACGATGTCATCCAGGTCACGCACTGCAAGAATGAGGGCCGAGCTGCCTGGATCCCAGGGATTGGCCGGGCGGTTGGCGCGGGAAATATCAAAAAATTCTGACAACTCCAGGCCATAAGAAAGATTGTCAGCCTCCATGAATACCGTGCGAAAGCGGGAGCCGTGGGTATTGGTCAGGTCCCAGACCAGGTCATCGGAACCGGCCTGGGCTTCAGGGCGGATTGCCGGTGGCGGTGAATTGGCCGCAGCGGCGCCAGCAAAGGTTGAGTGGGCAAGTTCAATACCAAAGACCTGGTGGTAAAACGCAAAGGCCTGCTCGGCATCACCGGTGCTGTGAATCCAGTTGTACATGCCCGTGGCATAGACTTCGTCCTGGGCCTGTGTAGTCGTGGTTATCAATAGCAGCAAAGCCGGAACGATATAGCCCATTCTGGCCATACAACGGCTTGTGTTGTTGCAGGATTTCATCGACATCATTCAATCCACCCTGTCCATCAGGTCAAGCAGCCCGTTAACGATGGCGTTTTCGGCACAACCAGGTTGCAAGCGCGAGGACAGCACCTCAAACGTGTTGTAACCAAAGGCACCGTCATGCGGCACATAACCGGAATTGGCGGTGCCGTTGGTCAGGGTCACCATCATGGTGTGCTTGTGGACGGACTCTTCTTTCAGCCGCTGCGCGATCAGGTTGAAAATTTCCGCATTCACCCCGCCCAGGTAGACATCGCCAATGCGCAGAACACTCAGGAGAATATTGACATCATCACCCGGCACATAGGTACCCGGGTAGCCTTCACGGCCACTGTCCGTGCGCCGCCTGCCGGGACAGGTGACCGTTTCCTGCCGGCCACTGATCACCGCGCTACTCAGAGGCCGTTCCAGGCCAGCGCGCATGACGTGCAGGACTTCCTCACCAAGCATCTGGCCCATGGTATCGAGCATCTGGCGTTGCTGGCCCATCAGTTTTGCCACTTCCGGGTTGTCGCGGTCCAGTCCCATGCCACCGGGCAGCATGGCATTGGAAATATCCTCGCCCCGACTGGCGTAATCCCTGATGCGAATTTCCCGCAGGTCATATGTCTGCTGGAAGAAAATCGGGTTCTGGTCACCGGCAGCACCCAGTGACCACACCGCCACCACGTCATCACCCAGCGACTCCTCGATATAGCGGGAAGATGCACCGGGAATATCGCCGCTGACTTCATCGAGCTGACCGGCGATCACGCCGTGCACGGCATAGTTGTAATACACGGCGATAGGTTCACCGGCGAGTGTTTCAAAATTCACTACGGCCACGGTCTTGTCGGAGGGGCCGTCATAGTTCGGACCCTCATCCCACAAGCCCGTTTCGGGATTGATCATTGTGCGGTTGATGTTGATATAGGACTCGCCTGTACCCCAGGCCATGCGCGCCGGTTGCAGGTCAGCCATCGCTTCACCAATGGCCTGCATCACCAGGTCTGCGAAGCCGTCGGGCTGCTGGCGCGGCACACTGTGGGTATGGGTTGCGGTCAGCAGCAAATGCTCACTGTCGATGCCGAGTTCGGATTCGGCCCGTGCTGAAACGGTCTGCCACAGCGGCGTTGGAATACCGCCCATGTCCAGGGTCACCAGGGCAGCCTTGTCAGCACCGCTTTCTATGACGATGGCACGGGCAAAGACGCGGTCGTTAACACCACGATAGAGGTCCGGCAGGTCGGCCGGTGCCGGCGTGATATCCACTTTGGCCGCCCCCACACGCAGGCCATTGTCAGCAGCCAGCGTGGTACCGGATATTGCCAGGCATACCAGCATGGCCAAGAGGCCCAGGAGTTGTCTTTGCATAAGAATCACCTTTTCCTGAATTGAGTGAAACGGGTTAATTACCCATGGTCGCAAGCTGTGTTTCCAGTAACTGCCGCATGATGACATAACCATCCCGGTTGGGATGCACACCGTCATTACCCAGTTCCTCCCGGAGTTCCCCGTCGGGACCTGCCATGGCAGAAAAGTAATCAATGTAGGTTATCCCGAAATCCAGGGCGTATTGTTGCATCCAGGCATTGAGCTCCCTGATACGCTGTGCCGGCCGCATGTCGGGTGACCAGTAAAAACGCGCTGCCGGGGGAATACTGCCGAGGATGACCTCGATGCCATGGGCACGGGCCAGTTCCACCATGGACATGATGTTGTTTTTGAAATCCTGCGGCCGGCTCGGCCCGGTATTGCCGGC
>Ga0181559_10000792_pt1 | contig 30079 bp, 30 predicted proteins | sample 011ome_21_FD_133752 | JGI IMG/M metagenome (GOLD analysis project Ga0181559, IMG submission 133752) | Coastal salt marsh microbial communities from the Groves Creek Marsh, Skidaway Island, Georgia - 011508AT metaG (megahit assembly) | ecosystem: Environmental > Aquatic > Marine > Intertidal... | reverse complement strand
TGACTTGTGACTTGTGACTTGTGACTTGTGAGTCTAGGCCGCAACTTCTTTCCAGACAAACAACCGTATTGCCAGAAATAGTGCAATCACTGTCCAGATCACAATGCCCAATACTTCAGGTACCAGTTCCAGAAGTCCTGCACCGTTAATAGCAATCTCACGTAACCCACTGGAAACAAAGCTCAGGGGTAACAGTTTTGCAAGCGGTTGCGCGAGGTCAGGCAGGGACTCAATGGGAAAGAAAATACCGGAGAGAATCATTTGAGGAAATGTGACCAGGTTGCCTATAGCCATGATTGCCTGCTGGGATTTGGCAAGACTGCCCAGGCAGAAGCCAATAGAAAGGAAAATCACTGTCCCCAAAAGAATAAAGAGATATAATGACACCAGGCTGCCCACGAATATGACATCAAACAGGAATATCGCGGCAAGTAACAACCCGGTGAGCTGAATCAGGCAAATAGCCAGCCTGGCAAGCACCAGCCCACCAATAAAATCCCGGGGCAGAATCGGTGTGACAAACAGGCGCTTGAGAATTCCTTTCCTGCGATATTCGACAATATTGAAACCACTGCCGGCAATGCCGATATTCATGATGCTGAAGGCAAGCAGGCCAGGAACTACAAAATCCAGGTAACGTTGCGTCCGTGACTGCACATCCTCAATATTCAGGGAAAATAGTGCCTCGGTATTGCGTAGTGTGCGTTCCACTTCAACAAGGGCCTGTTCAAGTACCGGCATAACAATGCTGGCCTGGCGTACCTGGGCGGCATCTATCAATACTGCAAGGTCAGCGGGCGTGCCACTGTCCTGGAAGTTATCCGGCAGGATAAGTACAACGGCTTTGTCTCCGGCTATAAGTTCCTCGCGCAGGGTTTCCTCATCTCCCACAGTAATATTGAACAACAGTGTGCTTTCAAGGGATGCGATGAAATTGGTTGCCAGGGTATTCTCGGCATTATTGACGATGCCCAGTTCAATGGGATCAGGATCACCACCGCTGGCAAAGCTGATGATGAACATAAACATCAGTGGGAAAAACAATGAAAAGAAAATAGCCTGACGATCCCTGGAATGGATCTTCAGCATAACTTTTGCAAATTTCAGTACTTTATTCATTCGATTCATTATCACGATTCCCTTATTCCCTTAATTCGTGACCGGTCAGGGTCAGGAATACATCTTCAAGATTGCCATGCATTGGTGCCTTGGGAGGTTCAGGGGCATGATCGAGGATAAGCTCTTGTGGTGCACCTTCAGCGATGATCTTGCCGTGATCCATAATTGCCAGCCGGTCACAGAGATATTCTGCTTCTTCCATATTGTGTGTAGTAAGAACGATAGTCATTCCACCATCGTTAAGGCTTTTGACAAGATCCCAGAGATTTCTTTTTGCCTGGGGATCCAGGCCAGTAGTGGGTTCGTCCAGGAAAAGAACCTTGGGGTCATTCACAAGAGCGCATGCTATGGAAAAACGCTGTTTCTGACCGCCGGAAAGATTAGCAGGCTTTGCTTCTGCTTTTTCTTCCAGGTTGACTTTCGCCAGTAAATCGACAGGATTTTCATCACGATCGTAGAGATTGCTGAAAAGTGAAAGCAGTTCAACGAGAGAGAGGTGGTCAAAATACTCGTTGGCCTGGAGTTGTACACCAATGATTTTTTTTACATCGTATGGATTGGTGGTGACATTAATATTATCCACCTTTGCAATGCCGCCATCGATATCGGTTAATCCTTCTATCATTTCCAGTGTGGTGGTTTTGCCTGCGCCATTGGGTCCAAGAATGCCATATATCTGTCCTTTATCTATGGACAGCGAAACGCCATTTACTGCGAAAAAGAATTCCTTTTTGTGGTTAGATTTGGGATATTTTTTTTCCAGGTTGCTGACTTCAACGATTGGCATAATTCATTCCTGTGCTGGAGGCCTCGCTATGATAACCATTACAGTCTGAACTTCCAGTTTCATTGCCCGTTTCGGCAGTTATTTGATCCAGAACAGGCAGGTAAGTTTTTGTAGAGATTATCCTTGCTGGTAATAAGGTAACTTTTTGGAGGTGGCACCATGAACAGATTCAAGAAGATTCTATTTATAGCAGATGGCAGTCAGGGAGAGTCGGCAGCACTGGAAAGGACGCTTGAATTGGCCCGCGACAACAAGGCATCTCTTTGTCTGCTGGATGTTTTGGAGCCTTTTCCTGATGTGCGGTTTCTGCGTGCTGGCATGGCAAAAATGCCGGCATTGCACAATGAATTGATGAGAAATCGAAAGAAAGACATACAACAATTACTGTCTGAATCGAGAAAAGAAAATACCAGGCCGAGAACCAGTGTCAAAATTCGGGAAGGTAAACGTGATATTGAAATTATTCGCCAGGTACTGGAAGGAAAGCATGATCTGGTGGTTAAAGTGTCAAGTGGGCATCCGCGTCTGAATGGAATGCGATTGGGCGCTATTGATATGAGCCTTTTGCGAAAATGCCCGTGCCCGGTATTGATCATGAAGCCGGCAAAACGGATTCATCACTCAAAAATTCTCGCTGCAGTAGATCTGACCCATTTGCCAGAAGAGCAGGGCAGCCTGGATAGGGAAATCATGGACCTTGCCAGTTCCCTGGCAAAACTGGAAGACGGTAAATTTCATGTCTTGCATGCCTGGGAGATGCCCTATGAAAACATCATGCAAGGGGAGGTGAGAGTGCAGTTTTATAAAACCGTCCCACAAATGCTCGGTGAATTACGCAGGGTTGAGAAAAAACACCTGGACGCAATTGCAGCGCTATACCAGGATTCGGCTCCCCGCGTACACATGAAGAAAGGTGCGCCGGAAAAAGTTATCCCGGCCTTTTGTAAAAAGCAGAAAATAGACCTTGTTGTCATGGGCACATTGGCCAGGGCAGGTGTTCAGGGCATATTGATTGGCAATACCGCAGAAAAAATTCTGAGCAAGATTGATTGCTCGGTGCTGGCATTGAAACCTGAAGGCTTTGTCAGCCCTGTAAAACCCTGAGGATGATAAGAGGGTTACTGGATGGCAGTCGGATTGGAAAAGTCTACAGGTGATTCCATGACACAATTATCATCTGCCATGCAGGCTTCCTGTATCAGTTGTGCAGTCTCGAATAGAGGCTCTGGAGGTGGCTGGAGAAAGCCAGCTGTATATCGGCCCATGGCAAGATCAAAGGGCGTTCGTCCAGATGCATCTCTTATCTGTTGAGCAGCGCCTTTTTCAATCAGAAACTCGATGATCTTGTTCCAGCCAATTTTGGCAGCAGCATGAAGTGCAGTCTGACCATCCGCAAACACCGGGCTTCGTCCATTGCTCCGTTCATAGCCGACATCGCGTTCATTATTGGGGCTACTCGCCTGTGGGCGTATAGAAGGATCCCCGGTCAACGCATTGATGTCTGCGCCAGCATCGAGCAGGATCTGTATTGTTTCAATACTTTCTTCTTCTGTTTTGAATCTTCCTCGTGTGGGATCAGCCGGCCACTGGATACCGGCAACAATCAGAAGGGGGGTATGTCCCTGGGCATTGGGAAGATCCACCAGAGCGCCATTTTCGAGTAAGAGTTTGACGGCGTCATTATCCGCTGAGCGGGCTGCCCGTATCAGTGGTGTAGCACCGTTGGAAAGTGGATTGTCTGCGCCACGATCAAAAACCGCATTACGATAGGGTGGACGTAACTTGAGTTGCATGTTGGGGTTGGCGCCTTTTTCCAGTAATGCAGCGGCCACATCAAATCCCGTGGTGGTGTCCTGGGAAGGAATGTCAGGTCGCCCACCTACCGGCATTGTATTCATATCGATGGCGTTATAAAGGGGTGAGCGGCCAAATATATCCCACTGGTTTATATCAGCACCTGACTCGATCAATGCCATAGCCGTTTCAAAATGCATATTGATCAGTGCCAGGTTCAATGGCGATACCCTGTCAGGGTCAATTGCATTGAGATCTGCGCCACCCTCAGCAAGCACCGATATACATTCAGTACAGCCTTCACGGGCAGCATAATGCAAGGGTGAGAACCCGCCATTGTTCATGTCTTTCGGGCGCGGTTCATTCAGGATAGTGCGTTCCCAGTCACGGGCATAACTTTTGAGGTCAATGTCTGCGCCGTGCTGAATAAGCAGGGCAAGCATGGAGGGCTGTTGCTGGGCCGCCGCCCACATGGCAGCAGTCTGTCCGCCCCAATGCTCCCTGGCATCCAGGCTGGCACCGTGCTCAATAAGAAGTTGGGCTGCTTCAAGGTTACCTGCCCTGGCGACGACCATTAGCGGTGTCTCGCCTTCAAGGTTGGGCAGGTCAGCATCGGCGCCGTTTTCAAGCAGGATTCGAAGAATATCTGTATTGCCCAGCACTGCGGCTTCACCCATGGTGCTGGCGCCATATTCATTTCGGTGATTTGTGTCTGCACCGGCGTTCACCAGGGCGGTGACCAGTTCCAGATCATTCTGGTAGATGGCATAGAGGAGGGAGGAGGTTCCATCTGACTGAAGTGCGTTGACGTCAGTGCCTTCATTGATCATCTCAAGGGCATGAGCCCGCTTCCCGCCGGCGACAACATCAGCAAGATTGCCATGCGCAAGGGACAGGTTGGATGCAGCAACTAGAACGCTGGAAAACAGGAAATATTTCAAGAGTGACATTGCTACTACTTCCCTCTTGTCTCTTTCATATTGTTTCTGCTTTTTAGACTTCTGACAGCTCGCCTGAAGCATCACCAAAACTTTCCTGGTTCACTCCGGCCCTGTTCAGCAGTGTCAGCAGAAGGTTAGCGTGAGGCGTATCCTGTGGGTAGGCAAGGTGCTGGCCGCCGCGGATATTCCCTGCACCCAGGCCAAACACAGCATTCGGCAGAGGGTCCTGGTTGTGTTTGTCACTATTGCTCATATTGGAGCCAAACAGGATGATGGAATTATCAAGTACAGTGCCATTGCCTTCTTCCATGGCATCGAGCCTGTCCAGGAACTTGTTGAATACCTGTGTATGGAAAGCCTGTACTCGCGCCAGCCTGACTTTCTTGTCAGGGTCGTCGCCATGATGAGACAGCGGGTGGAATGCTTCTGTCACACCGAGGTTGGCATAAGTACGCATACTGACTTCTTTCTCCATGAGGAAGGTCGCCACGTTAGTCAGATTTATCTGGTAGGACACTGCCAGCAGTTCAAAAAGGATGGTCAGGTGTTCTTCAAAATCACCAGGGATGCCGATAGGGGCAGCTGGAATTTCCACTCCTGTCATGTCCTGGCTTTTCATCATCTGAACACGACGTTCAATTTCTCGGACGGATTCAAGGTAACTGTCCACCCGGGCTACATCTTCAGCGCCCAGTTTCTTTTGCAGTGAGTTGGCATCACTCATGATGGAATCCAGAATACTGCCAGTTTCGTCAACAATGGCAGCGCGTTCATCGGCGTTGTCACCCTGGCCGAATAACTGGAAGAACAGTTTGCGAGGATTATTTTCCAGAGGCAGACCCATTTCAGGTGTCTGGAAAGCCAATGAGCTGCCAAAGGAGCATGAAAAACCGGGAGCACAGGGACCGCCGGTGGGGGTACCTACTTCAATGGAAGGGAAGGTAGTGCCCTGGCCAATTCGCTGGGCGGCTATCTGGTCAGCAGTGATACCTTTTGCCGGATCACTGAAATCATTGGGTGCCACGCAGCGCAACCAGGTGCCGACCACGATACCGTGAGGATCATTGCTCTCGGCAGGCTTGTTACGCAGGCCAGAGACAATGGTCATTTTATTCTTGTGGGCTGCCGCAGGTGCCAGTATTTCCGGCACTTCAAAGTCGTTTCCAGTGGCGGTTGGAGTCCAGCGTTCCATAACAGCGCCATGGGGGAAATAAATAAAGCCCAGGCGAGGTTGTACATTGGCAGCTGTCTGCGCAATAGCCGTAGCCGCAGGCACCATCGCGTCCAGCAATGGCAGGCCAACACTGGTGCCAAGACCTCTCAGTACCGTGCGGCGTGAAAGATGCTTCTTGCTGATGAACATGGATCGACCTCCAGATCAAATGCCGGGGCAAAGCCCAGACACTGAAAAATGTTGTGTAAAAATACCTGTACTGAGTCTACTGAAATACAGCATGATTTTCATCCTGTATGTACGACAGGAATCCAATTGCTGATCTTTTCAGCCAGTTACGGATTTTGAGTAAAAAGCCATATTTTCCAATAGGTTAGACCAGTAAAAGGGCAGAAATATTCAAATATTATGCAAGCAGTTAGAGCCTGTCAGGCATCCGGTGTGTAATGGGGGATCAGGCTTTCATGAGAACGTCGGATAAAGGACTCCGGATCTCCAAATTGATCATTGAATTCAGCGGTTGGCATTTGACCCAGAGTGTCGTCAACGCTGTTGGCGTTACGAAAACCGGTGCTGATGCGTTCAAAGATTGTTGCATACATCTCCCGCATAGCCTGCAGGTCAGCCTTGTTCATCAGTGGACCGTTAGCAGGCACGATCACTGTTTCCTCATCAACAATCTCGAGCAAGATTTCCAAGCCGTTGGCGAGGCCGCCAATCCAGCCTCCAGTCCACCAGTCCATTAAAGGCCAGCCCGAGTTTTCCACCACACCCCCGGCATGCAGGACATTTTCATCCGGAAAATAGACATACATATCACCGTCTGTATGGGCCTGGCGCAGATACCCGTACATGATCCGTGTACCTCCATGCTCCATATCACCATAGTGATAAAAAGTGTCATCGGGTTGCGCTGCTTCTGGCAGGGCTTCAAATTTCTGCCCATCCCATGGATAGGTGATAGACGTGGTCAGCCACTGGCGAGTATTTTCATGGGCAAATATACGGCTTGTATCGCCTAGTAGTCTGTTCAGGCCAGTTTGTTCCGGATGCCAGTGAGTATTAAAAATCAGGGAAATCGTAAAGTTGTCCTGATCAAGTGCTTGGCCAATGGTATCCGCAGTCTGATCTGCATATTGTTCGAGGCCGCCGTCTACAAGGATCAGTTCGCCATTTTGCACCTGTTTGACCAGGATATTGGTGCCACTACCTGAAATGACCGCCATGGAGTTTCCCAGGGACTGGAAGCGCATATCCTGCGCACCCACAGAAAGGGAAAGGCAGAATCCAGAGACCAGCAGGTAAAATGAAAAGCAGGATTTTCTGGTGTTTGACCAGGTGAAAAACCGGTTACTCATAAAATGGGGTTTTCTCTATTAACATGGCTAATTTGGCAGGGCAGTATAAAGGAGCCCCCCGGAACATTCCATTGCACTTCTCCCTTTCTTGTCATGTACACTGGTGTGGATTATGCTACTGCGATTACATCAATAATAATGACAACAATTCCAATATAGTTAGTGCTTGAAATACAGTTAGTGCTTGAAATTAGTGCTTGTGTGCAATGTTATTAATACATACTAAAACAATTATTATTACTACTTTAGTTAAAGGGGACACTCGATACCATGAATACTTCTACTGATCCACGCAAGATTATGGATGAGACAGAAATGACCACTGCAATGATGATTGTTGTGGCTATTACTGTTTTCCTGAATGCCATGGATGGATTTGATGTCCTGGCCATCAGTTTTGCTTCACCAGGGATTGCTGCCGAGTGGGGTATCAGCAATACAGCACTGGGCTTTGTTCTGTCAGCAGAACTGGTTGGGATGGCTATAGGTTCAATTTTCCTCGGGGGTGTTGCCGATAAAATGGGAAGACGCCAAACCTTGCTGGGCTGTCTTGTGGTCATGTCGCTGGGTATGTTCCTGGCCACGACAGCAACATCGCCGATTATTCTGTGTATCTGGCGTGTGCTTACAGGTCTGGGTATCGGCGGCATGTTGTCTTGTACCAACGCCACGGTAGCTGAGTTTTCGAATAACAGATGGCGCAGCCTGTGTATTTCACTGATGGTAATCGGTTACCCACTGGGCGGTGTTTTCGGCGGTGATATTGCCCAACGCTGGCTCCTTCCCAATTATGACTGGCGCTCTGTCTTTTATTTCGGATCGGCAGTAACGGGCGCACTGATCCCTGTTGTTTATTTCCTGGTGCCTGAATCGGTACATTGGCTTGCTCGCAAACAGCCAGTGAATGCGCTGGACAAAATCAATGCTTCATTGGCCAAGTTAGGTAAAGCGAGTATTGCCCAACTACCCGAAGTCAATGAAGAGGAGATGAAAAAGTCTGTGGGAGATATTTTCTCGAAAGGCCTGATAATGATTACTCTTATTGTTACAGCAGCCTATTTCCTGCACATCACTACTTTCTATTTCATACTCAAGTGGACACCAAAAATTGTTGCCGACATGGGCTTTGAAGCGGCATTAGCTGGTGGCGTACTGAAATGGGCTAATATTGGTGGCGCTCTGGGTGGTGCCACTTTCGGTATTCTGACAGCACGCTTTGGGCTCAAACCTCTCACTATTTCCATCCTGGTATTGACCATGATCGGCGTATCAGCCTTTGGTAGAACAGATGCAGACATCGGGCAGATGCAGATGCTGGCCGCAATTGCCGGCTTCTTTGGCAATGCCGGGGTCTCTGGTCTGTATTCGATAGTTGCCTACTCATTCCCAACCCATGTTCGCGCTACGGGTACCGGATTTGTGATTGGTGTTGGCCGTGCAGGTGCCGTTCTGGCGCCAATCCTGGCCGGAGTCCTCTTCGATGCCGATAAGGGACTTCCAGTTGTGGCGATGGTCCTGGGTTCAGGTTCACTGCTTGCAGCAATCGTGCTGATATTCCTGAAAATGGAAACCAGCAAACCCCAGGAAGTCTCCATTGCGGAAAGCGAGCCCAATGCTGAGGGAATGGGCGTTTCAGCCGCTACCTAGACTCATGAAAGGTTGAGAAAGGCAGGCCATAGGCCTGCCTTTTTTATGGATTCGGTTTACAATATACTCATGGATAAAGCGTTTAGAATAATTCTGTTGCTGACGGTGGTGGTTTCTCCTGCCTTGCTGGCTGATACGCAGGAAGAGGTATCCACAGGTAAAACTGAGTCTGCGCAGCTGGACATGCTGGATACTGGAAAAATGGAATTACCTTCCTCAAGTGCTGTTCATGCCAGTCAGTCATCAACCGAAAGTATATTGGTCACCCAAAGTGGCAATACCGTGATGACTTCCGGCACTTGCGTGGTGGTTGATGCTTTTCTCAGGGAGTTCTGCAATACCAACCCTGAAGACATCAATTGCCAGTTCTGATCGAATCTCCTGAATAATATGCCCGGTAAGCACCGGGCTTTTTTATAGTTTGTTATTGCTCAACACTTTCTGTAGTAGAACCTTTGTATGAATACTGTAATCAAGGTTGAAAACCTTTCGAAAACCTATGCCGGTGGATTCCAGGCGCTGAAGAATGTCGATCTGGATATAGAACAGGGCGAGATTATTGCTTTACTTGGTCCCAACGGTGCAGGCAAGACAACTTTGATCAGCGTTGTTTGCGGAATTGTAAATCCGTCTGAAGGCAACGTTACTGTTAATGGATACGACATTATCAAAGACTACCGCCAGGCGAGGGCGAGTATCGGGCTTGTGCCACAGGAATTAACAACTGATTCCTTTGAAACAGTCTGGAATACCCTGGCATTTTCCAGGGGGCTCTTTGGCAAAGCACCAGACAGTGCACACCTGGAAAAGGTCCTTAAGTCTCTATCCCTGTGGGACAAGAAAGACAACAGGATTATGACGCTTTCCGGGGGCATGAAACGCCGCGTCATGATTGGCAAGGCGCTGGCACACGAACCCAGAATCCTGTTTCTTGATGAGCCTACTGCTGGTGTTGATGTGGAATTACGCAAGGATATGTGGCAGGTAGTCAGAGAATTGAGAGAGTCAGGTGTCACAATAATTTTGACAACTCACTATATTGAAGAAGCCGAAGAAATGGCGGATCGAATTGGCGTTATCAACAAGGGTGAAGTGATCCTGGTTGAAGAAAAAAATTCGTTAATGCGAAAGCTCGGGGAGAAGAGCCTGACCCTGCACTTGAAGGAAGCTATTGCTGAAGTACCGGCCGGACTTAACGAGTTTGACCTGGAAGTGAGCAATGAAGGGAAAGACCTGGTGTATACCTACGATACGCAACAGGAGAGCAGTGATATTACTGCACTGCTCGATGCGGTTGAGGAAGCCGGGTTATCTTTCATGGACCTGGAAACGCGTCAGAACTCCCTGGAAGAGATTTTCGTCAACCTGGTTAAAAAGTAGAAGGAATATAATGAATTTTTATGCTGTAAAAGCCATCTACAAATTCGAAATGGCACGCACCTGGCGCACCATCGCGCAGAGCATTATTTCGCCGGTTGTTTCCACTTCACTTTATTTCGTTGTGTTTGGCAGTGCCATAGGTTCACGTATGAGTGATATAGGCGGTGTCAGTTACGGTGCTTTTCTTGTGCCAGGTCTTATTATGATGACCTTGCTGACTCAAAGTATTTCCAATGCTTCCTTTGGTATTTATTTTCCACGCTTTACAGGGACTATCTACGAAGTCCTTTCAGCGCCTGTGTCACCTGCGGAAATAGTCATGGGCTATGTGGGTGCCGCTGCAACCAAGGCAGTCATGGTAGGCACGATTATTCTTGTAACCTCTGCCATGTTTGTCGATTTGCAGATACTGCATCCTGTGACCATGTTTCTGTTTCTGGTTTTAACTGCCATGACCTTCAGTATGTTTGGTTTTATCATAGGCATATGGGCAGATAATTTTGAAAAATTGCAGATCATTCCGCTTCTGATCGTTATGCCCCTGACTTTTCTTGGCGGCAGTTTTTATTCGATCAGCATGCTTCCTGCCTTTTGGCAAAAAGTGTCGCTATTTAATCCTGTGGTATATCTGGTCAGCGGCTTTCGCTGGAGCTTTTACGAGATTTCGGATGTGAATGTCACTGTCAGCATGGCTATGACACTGGTATTTTTGTGTGTTTGTATAGCTGCCCTTTACTGGATATTTAAAACCGGTTACCGGCTGAAAAACTGAAATATGGTTTGGGCTAATTGTTTGAAATAAACGGGCAATAGCCTTTTAGTGGCAGGAATTTTATACTTGCGTCCGGATACGAACACCGTAGAAAGTGTTTCTTAAAAAATAACAAAATAAACAAAATACAACAGGCACTATGACTGCGCTTAAAATCAAAAGACTCTCACTACCCATGATGCTTGCCATGCTGGCATCGACAGTTTTCGCCCAACCTACAGCCCAAATGGATTTTGACAGTGTCGGGCGCGGCTGGCCACTGGCGGCAGATACCAATGATTACACCATGACAGGAGCCACTATTCGTGGGGGTGGTCCCTTCGATCCTCCCGGCTCTGTTTCCCGATTTATTGGAAGTGCGCGGGCTGGGGAATCTCCCGAGGATATCGAGCCACTTGAGCGTGATTTGTTCAATTCTGATGATTTTTATGCTGACAGGGATCTCTGGATGGATCCCCGGTATTACCGTTGCAATAGCTCGGCAGCCATTGAAGACCTCTGGGGCGCCAATGCCAGGGGCTCAGGCATTCTTGGTGATAACCCGCCATTCACGGCTCCCTGGGGTGACTGTGATACGGACTATCCCCGTGAGGCCATAGTCAGTCCTTATCCATTCGAAACGGCTCAAGCGCACTATGAAGCCCTAATGGAAGAAACCAAAAGTCGTGGAGGCCCCACTGAGCATACCTATGCCACAGTACCAGGTGAATGGAGTGGTATTTACATGCATCCGGCCCGTACGCCAAATAACCAGTACTGGTACAGGATGCGCTACAACCAGGTGCCTACCATTCTTTCCCTGCTGACACCCCAGTACCAGGAATATTTTGTTCAGGAAGCCTATCACCACGGCAATACCAACGCGCCACAATGGCAGTCACAGTATTGCTGGCCAGAAGGATTTACCCGTCGCTTCCATGAATTTGCGGTATGGGAGCATTACATTATGGTGACGCCCAACATGGTGCAGATCCTGGCCGGTGTAGCACGTAACTTTATCACCAATATTCATATTGGCAGGGAATTCAATATGGAAGGGCTTGTCCCCAGGTTGGGTGAGGATGTCCCACGCTGGTATGGCGAGACAGTCGGATTCTGGGATGGTGATTCGCTAATCACCTGGACATCCAATATCCAGAGCTGGAAAAACCATTCCGCCCCGGAACATTCTAGTCTGATGCAGACCATCGAAATATATTCGCCTAATTATGATGATGCTGGAAATTTCATTGGCCTGAATCATGAAGCGATTTTCTATGATCCGGAAGTCTGGGTTGAACCGGTTCGCATTGTAAGAAACTATATCAAACAAAATGAATTCGATGACCCTGATGCAACCCCTTATGTCTTTGTTGAATGCATCCAGACAATATTTCCCATTGAGGGTCAGGCAACGCCCGTTTCTCATGGGGAAGTGATAGAATATGAAATACCTGACATGTACGGCCGTCCCTGGGCAGAATTATGGGAAAAATATTTTGAACAGGACATGGCAAAACCCGAAGAAGAGGATATATTCAGCTTCGAGTAAGAGTTTTTAAGAGATACTGGGACTATTATCCGAGCAAGAGCCGGGTCCTATTGGAGAATTATAATTATGAAAATATTCAGTAAGATAGCTAAACCTTTGGCCGCAACTGTAGCCTTGGCGACTTTAATCGGTACCCCAGCACAGGCACATCATTCATTTGCGATGTATGACATGCGCAACATCAAGGTTTTCACCGGTGTAGTTACCCGTGTTGACCCTGCAGCCAATCACCTGGCTATTTTCTTTGCGCCCATGAACGAAGAAAGAAAGAACGTTCTTCGTGATGAAGCGGGAGAGCCAATTGTCTGGTCCGTTGAAATGCAAGGGTCAGCTGCCATGGCTCGCCAGGGTGTTTCGGTTAACTCTTTCCCGGCAGGGACAGTGTTCAGCGTTGGCCTGCATCCATTACGAAATGGTGAAAATGCCGGTGCACGGGAAGGTGGCTTGTTTAAATGTCCTGAAAGAACACCACCAGAGCCAGGAATGCACTGCGACTCTGTAGAAGGTTCAATACAGATTGGTAATGAGCCGCTGTCCGAACCTACTCTGGACTAGCCTTGCAATAACTTGCAATAAATAGTTGAGAATTAAAAAAGCCCGCTAAGAAGCGGGCTTTTTTTTGGACAGGATTAATGACTTGCTCTTACCCGTTAACCAGGTGTTCACTTATCTCAAGCAGTCGTTGTTGTGCATCAGGGTCGTAGGCTTGAGGATTTGCCTGTTCTTCATTTTGTTCGTTGAAATAACAGCCGCTTTTACCTGAGAGCGATTCAGAAATAACAAGTCGTGCCAATGCGTTGGCACCATCATCGACCGTTGCTCTGCTGTCTGGAAGCGCTGTTGATTTGGTCACCATGTTGGTGCTCATGAGAGTGGCAGGGTGCAAACTATTGAATGTCACTCCTGAACCGTTGTGATGTGCGGTCAGCGTGTTTGTATGAATGATCTGTGCCAATTTACTCTGGCTGTAAGCTCTATAATCACTGTAGTCATTATCCATCATGACATCATCGAAATTGATCGGCTCCTGTGCAATTGAAGCAACATTGATTACACGTGCAGGACTTGATTGCTTGAGTAATGGCAAAAGCTCCCTGGCCAGCAGGTAACCGGCAAGGTAATTCACAGCAAAAAAAAGTTCATGGCCTTTGTCGGTTAAAGATCTTGATGAATCAGGCGCACGAGGACCGATCCCGGCATTATTAATCAGTACATCAAGCTTTTCCTGTGAGGCGAGGATTTCGTCGGCCAGCTGTTGCACATCGGACAGTGAAGAAAGGTCAGCATTGAAATAATGGATGTCATTATTGCCAGTGCTTTCTTTCAATTCGTTCAGGACAGATTCTCCCTTTTCAGGGTTTCGCCCATGCAATAGCACCTTCCAGCCCTGGTTTGCCAGGCGTTCGGCGACCGCCTTGCCAAGGCCGTCTGTAGATCCTGTAATCAGTACTGTTTTAATTTGAGAATCCATAAAGCCTGTGAGGGTTGTCTACCAGTAGTTTTTGCTGGGTACCTGCATCTGGCGCCATCAGGGGAATCAGGTCGACAAGATCACCATCATTTGGCATGTGCTGTTTTATATTGGGATGAGGCCAGTCTGTTCCCCACAATACGCGCTCAGGCGCAAGTTCTATAATTGCTTTGGCAAAGGGCATCGCATCGGTAAAGGGTGGTCCGGCCGATGAAATACGCTCAGCACCACATACCTTGATCCAGCAATTGTCACGCCTGGCAAACTCAAGCAGGATCTTGAATGGCTCCTGGTCGAGTCCATCTTTTGTGGGTACCCGACCCATGTGATCGATAATGTAAGGAATGGGCAGGTTATCGAGCAAATCCTGGAATTCCACCAGATCAATGGCATCAAAATGCAGCACCACGTGCCATCCAAAACCTTTTATCTTATTGATAATACTATGGAATTTTTCCATGTCCGGGATGCCGCCAAGGTGTTTCACAAAATTGAAACGGCAACCTCGACAGCCCCCCTCATGGAGCTTCTCTATATCAGACTCGGAGAAGTCATCGTTGATATTGGCCACCCCGCGATAGGCACCGCCACTCTGTGCTATTGCGTCCAGAATCGGGTCGTTGTTGGTGCCATGACAACTGGCATTGACCAGTACGGCCCTGGTCAGCCCCAGCGTTGCCTGAAGTTTTTTGAAATCATCAAGACCAGCATCCGGTGGCGTATAGGTTCGCGTTGGAGAATAAGGATACTTGTCTCCCGGCCCGAAAATATGGCAATGGGCATCAGTGGCATTGGGAGGTAATTTAAATTCCGGTGTTTTTGTATCCGGATCTGGAGCCATGCAGGACTTGGTCATAAAAGCTGTATTTCCTTTTTTATCTGTGAAAACAACATAATTTCAGAGCGGGCTAATTTAGCATAAATCAGCCAGAGCTCACCAAGGAATTTCCCAACTTCCTGAGAGGGATGTGCCATTACTGTCATTTTTAAGGTAAATCGAGTAGTCTCATCGAGCTGAAATTCAGGAATTCCGGAGTATTACTGCATGAAAAACAAGAACAAAATACTGGCAGCAGTTATCAGCTTTCTTATGCTTTTTCCCGTCCACAGTTTTGGACAGGATTGTGACCGTGCTTGTCTTGAGAATTATGTCGATCGCTATCTTGATGCAGTCATTGAAAATAATCCTGATGCAGTGCCTTTAACAGATGGTGTGCGTTTTACTGAAAATGGGCAGCAATTAAATCTTCGGGACGGCCTTTGGCAAACCATGCAGGCAAAAGGGGATTACCGAATTTTTGTGACTGATGTGCCTGCACAACAGGTAACTTTTCTGGGGAGTATATTTGAGGAGCACAGGGATCCCTCGCAAATGACCCCGGCACTGCTTGCACTTCGCCTGAGGATTGCTGAAGAAGGTATAAGCGAAGTCGAGCATTTTGTGGTACGCAGCTCCAGTGCTGCTGAGCGCATAGCCGGAATGAGCCCCAGGGAAAGCCTGACCACTCCTGTGCCTGAAGAACTGCGTATGTCCCGTCAGGAAATGCTGGAAACCGCCAACATGTATTTTGTTGGCATGCAGCAGAATGATGGACTGATGGATTATCCCTTTGCCGAAGACTGCGATCGTATTGAAAATGGTATGCGCAGTACAAACGCACCAACACCAGAAGGTGAAGTCCGTCCTGATCCATCAGATGCCTCGGTGTATTCTGCCCAGTGGAGTTGTCTGGAGCAGTTTCAATCAGGCCTGATTTTCTTTGTTAATCGAATTCGTGATCGTCGTTTTGTTGCAGTAGACGAGGAGATGGGCCTGGTATATTCCTTTGTATTCTTTGATCATTCGGGCGGGGAATACCGTCATGGCACTACGCCCGATGGTCGGCAAGTCACAGCTGGACCTGTACAGCCATGGACCTGGGGAATAGCGGAAATATTCAAGGTGTATGGCGGGGAAATCCATGAGATTGAGGCCATCCTCGAGCGTGTTCCTTATGGCATGAATTCCGGCTGGTCCACATGGGAGCAGGGAATGTCGGATGAATTGCAGGATGTCACTTTCTCTGAGAACTAGAGATAAAGGATCAAAGTTCAAAGGTACAAGTAATTGTTGTAACTCTTATTACCTATAGCCTTAACCCTGTATTTGTCAGGCCTGTACCAGAAATTTTTTCAAACATTACAGAAGTGATTAATGTTTCTAACCCTTAAAACAATTCATATGTGCTGCGCCCTGATCAGCTTTACGGGGTTTTTGTTTCGCTCCTACCTGATGGTCATTGATTCAAAATGGCTGAATCACAAGTTTATTCTCGTGACGCCACACCTGGTTGATACGGTATTTCTTTTAAGTGGTTTTAGCATGGCATTCGTTCTGAATATTGGATTATTTGCCCAGGGCTGGCTCACCATGAAAATTGCGCTGCTGATGTTCTACCTGTTGTTTGTAGGTATTGCATTAAGTCGCGGGCGGACAAAAGTGCTGCGCATTGTCTCGTTCTTTCTGGCAGTGTTTACCTTTGTCTATATCGTTGGAATAGCGGTGAATAAAACGGCGATTAGCTGGATGGCAATGCTGTGAATCCGGCTATGCGCCGGAAGGTACAAGGAGCAAGGGCTTCAACCAAATCTAATTCGCTTGACAGGATTATGAGTAAAACTAATCTGTTCTAGCTTCTAGCTTCTAGCTTCTAGCTTCTAGCTTCTAGCTTCTAGCTCCTATTTCACACGCTGCCCATTCTTGAATACCATCACCGGTTCGCGCAACGTGCTGAAATGCCTCAGTGGCGATCCTTTTACGGTGATAACATCAGCCAGTTTTCCTGGCGTGATCGTTCCGACGTCATCAAGTACTCCCATGTAAGCTGCTGAATCAGCCGTTGCCCACTTCAGTGCGGTCAGTGGATCCATCCCAAGCTCAAACACCCATGTTTCCAGTTCACGCCAGGTTGCTTCGCTGGCGGGATGACCAAATGTTCCCTCGTCACTGCCAAAGGTAAAAATAACGCCGCGCTCTGAAAGACTTTGTAATTTGCGTTTAATAGTGTCAGATGCGGTAGGTGGTTGTACCTGGAATTCTGCGTTGGCAATGGCCTGACGAATATCCAGTTCAATCTCGGGTGGCAGCCCGACGAAGTTTTTTGGATCATCAAGCCATTCAGGATCGGCAGCCAGCTCATCGGTATTCAAAACCATTCCAATAGTTGGATTCCAGTACAGTGGAATTCCACTGGCCACACGCTCTTCAACCGTATCCAGCAAATCTTCAGGATAGGTGGGCGAACTGACGCCGATATGCTGGATTTCGTCCACACCGGCTCGCAGGGCAATGCGAATTTCTTCATCTTCCCTGCCATGGGCCGTAACTCTGAGGCCGGCTGCATGGGCAGTTTCAACAATAGCATTCACTGTTTCCTGTGAAGCAGCTGTTGCGCCAAGTATCTTGATGATATCCATGCCGGCAGCTATCAGGTTTTCTGTTTCAGCAATCGCCGTTTCTACATCCCGTACAGGGAGAATATGAGGCCTGGACTGGGGGCCGTCTGTTGGAACCAATGCAGATCCGGCAGCATAAATTGTCGGTCCGGGAATTTCACCGTTTTCAATTCTCTCCCTGACCGTTGCTACATCGTTTGTATTCACAGCCAGGTCCCTGACGCTAGTGACACCAGCCATCAGGAACTGGCGGGCAGAAGCGGGAATGGTGATGTCTGCAAATTGATCTGAATATGTCTCAAACCAGTGACCAAAATCAGGATGTCCGTTATAGAGTAAATGCACATGGGGGTCCCAAAGCCCGGGCATGACAGTCATGCCTTCAGTGGATACCAGTTGGTAATTATCAGGGATCGCGAGTCTGCCAATCGTGCCTACGGCCTCTATCCTGTCATCATTGATGAGCACAATGCTGTTCGGTGTAGGAGTTTCTCCGCTGCCATCAATCAAGAGACCACCGACCAGGGCAACACGATTTTGCTGGGCCAGGCAGGTACAAGATACAAGATACAAGATACAAGAAAGAACTAATCGGATTAACATTGGATGTTCCAGGAGGAGTTATTATTCAGCAATAGTATTCAATCTGTCATAGATGCGAGTTAATTCTATGGGCTCGGAAAATGCCTTGGGCTGGATATAAAGTTCAACACGCAATTGCGATCCCTGGTTGATGAGTGTGTAAATCTCATTGGCAAATCCACCGTCCCTGGGTCTTGCTTCCACATATAGGCTGCTCTGTTCCCAGTGCGCCATGGAAAAGTCATCGACTTCATCCAGTCCCGCCAGGCTGACAGACTGGCTGCGTCCGTCGGTATACACAGGGCGCTGATAATTATCATCGTAAACAAAGCGATACTCTGGTTCGCCAAGTTCAATGGTCAGTGTCTTGTCATAGGACAGGCGATCATATAATTCCTGCTCTTCCGGTCCGCCACGAAAACGGTCTTCTTCGCAATTAAGCCAGCATCGGCTCACTTTCTGGCCCATAGCGCGTAATGCTCGGGCGACTTCTTTGTCCGTGTTATCACTAAGGTCAGGATTAAAGACCCAGCGGCCTTCAATAGGGCTGTATGTTTGTGCGCTCTGCGCCTGTGCCATGGTGTTAAGCCACAGGAGAGAAAGGCACAGAAACAGTTTTATGGTATGTCTATAAGTCATGGCTGAATCGATTCCAGGAAAAAAGTGTAGCCCTTCGCCTCTGAAATTACCACAAAGTCTACCTGAGCCTGATTCTGTCCTTTATACTCGATTCATAAACCATGATTAACGAGGGGCAATCATGTTACGCCTGTTTATCGGAATTCTCTTTATTTCATTTTTACTGACATCCTGCAGTGAGCAGGAAGCTACTTCTGCATCAGTGGATCCTGTTGTGGAATCCGGTGCGGACCTGGAAGCCAGGCTGGCAAGCCTGAGAGAGCGAGTTGAGCGCATTAAGGACAGCAATGATATCAAGCGTTTACAGCGTGCATACGGGTATTACCTTGATGAAGCGCTCTGGGATGAAATGGTGGATTTGTTTACCGATGATGCAACGGTTGAATATGGAAGGGATGGGGTCTATATCGGCAAGCCGCGTATACGTGAATACTTCAATGCCCTGGGCGGCGGTCGGACAGGTCTCAGCGAAGGACAGTTGAATGAGCATTTCCAACTGATGCCAGTTATCACACTTTCTGAAGATGGGCAGACAGCAAAAGGACGCTGGCGTGCGCTGATACTGAACGGGGAATATGGCAGCGCAGGCACCTGGGGTGAAGGGCCCTATGAAAATGAATATATAAAAGAAGATGGTATCTGGAAAATCAGCAAGGTGCGCTGGTATCAGACCATCATGGTGCCCTATGAAGGGGGGTGGGGACTCAACGAAGATGTCAACAAAGGGATTTTTGTATCTGACCAATTACCACCTGATGAGCCACAGACAGATCAGTTCGGATCATGGCCGGAAACATTCCTGCCGCCATTTCATTTCGAGAATCCGGTAGGGCGTTACGTTGCCCCTGAAACTACTGAAGAAGGGGAGGAATAATCATGAGACTCTATTATTTACTTACTTGCACCTTGCTCCTTGTTCCTTGCATCTCTTTTTCCCAGAAAGCCGAAGAATATGACATGGCCAGAATAGCCGGCGAAATTGCCGGGCTGGAAATGGAAATCGTTCTGCTTGAAGATGAAAACGAAGTGGAAAACCTGCAGAAAATTTTCGGGTTCTACATCGACAAGCTTCAATGGACACAGGCAGCTGATTTATTTGCAGACAATGCGACATTGGAAATCGGCGGTTCAGGTGTCTATGCAGGCAAAGAGCGCATACTGGCATATCTCCAATCACAGGGTGAAGAAGGGCCGCAGGAAGGCATTCTCAATGATCACATGCAGTTGCAGCCAGTGATTCATGTCTATCCGGACGGGACTGCAAAAGGGCGCTGGCATCATTTTTCCCAGGAAGCGGAGTGGAGCGTCAGTCATCACTGGGGAGCAGGGACATATGAAAATGAATACATCAAAGAAGATGGTGTGTGGAAAATCAGTAAATTACATCTGTATTCCACCATGCGTTCACCTGTAGATGATGGCTGGCATATAACTGCACTGCCGCGTACTCAACCCAGTGAAAGCTTGCCACCCGACATGCCGCCCAGTGTTGATTACGAAAATTATCCCTCGGTGTTTGTGGTGCCTTTTCATTATGGCAACCCGGTAACTGATCCTTTTATTCCCGGAGGCGAGATATCATTCAGTCGTACGCTTTCAAGTGAAGCAATTTCAGAATCTCTGGACGAATTGGAGAATCGAGCAGGCTTGCTTGAGGATGCCGATGCTGTGGAGAGACTTCAAACTATTTACGGTTATTACCTTGCGCGTAATCAGTGGGATCATTTGACCGGGATTTTCGCACCAGACGGTACTATCGAGATTGCCATGCGGGGTGTTTATCGTGGAGCGGCAAGTATTCGGCGCAATCTTAACCTCTACGGTGTACAGGATGAGCTTCCAGGAGAATTGCACAACCACATGCAGTACCAGCCTGTCATCCATGTGGATCCGGACGGCCAGACGGCGCGTTTGCGATCACGCGCATTCAGCTTGATGGGAACCTATGGCAGGCAGGGTCGTTTCATGGGCGGGATTTATGAAAATATATTCGTGAAACGTGACGGTCAATGGTTGATGTTCAAGGATCAGCAGATCAATACCTATTTCGCCGGCAGCGATGATGGCTGGATCAACATAACCCGCTCACAGCCGCCTGGCATCACGGAAAGTAATCCCCCGGATGAACCGCCGACAATGGATTTCGAGATGTATCCGAAGGCGTTCCTGCCACCGTATCATTACGAGAATCCAGTGACAGGTAGAACCGAGGTAGTAGATTAAAAATTGTTCATGAAAAGCCTCTAGCCACTAGCAGCTAGAGACTAGCGGCTAATTTGCTGGCTCTATCTTCAGAATTGCCCCGTCACGCTGCTCGGTAGCCAGGTAGATAAATTCATCCGGCCCCATTTCCACGTCACGGACACGCTGACGTAAATCTGTGATCAGGTTTTCGCGGCGTACTTCTTCATATTCCCGGTTGATCATGATGCGTTCCAGGTGTCCCGTGCCGGGTATTTCTCCAGTACGCAAGGCACCAACAAGAATATCTCCTTTCCACGCATGCAACGCATCACCTGTGTAGAAAAGCATGCCTGATACAGCAATTGCCGGCATCCAGTACACCAGGGGTGGTTCAAAAATGTCGTGAGTAGGCCGATCATTGGTTTGCCAGGGACCTGGGTATGTCCTGCCAAGGCTGACGATGGGCCAGCCATAATTGACGCCGGGTTTAATCAGGTTGATTTCATCGCCACCGTTGGGACCGTTTTCGTTCTGGAAAATGGCACCGGTTTCCGGTTGAACGGCCAATCCAAGTGCGCCGCGATGACCGTAGGAATAAATCTCTCCCCTGGCGCCTGGTGTATTCACAAAGGGATTATCCACTGGCACGCTACCATCGTCGTTAAGACGCAATACCTTGCCGCCTATTGAAGACAGTGCTTGCGGATCACCACCGGTGGTTGTCACATATAGTTTGCCATCATGTCCAAAAACAATTCTGCCTGCGCCAGTCATGCCTGGTTCCAGGTCAAAAATTTCCTCAAAGTTCTCAAGCTCAGAGCCATTCCAGCGTGCCCTGCCAATGGCGAGATTATGACGCCCTTCAGGTTTGGGCTTGGTGAATGTCAGGTATAGCAGTTGATTATTTTCAAAGTCAGGGTGCTTGATCAGATCAAGATAGCCATGGGCTGTACCACCCTGGCCGGATTCACCGGAAAATACTGAAGGCGGACCGCCCATGATAGGGTCCAGTTGTAATTCGTCGTCTTCAATCAAGTACATTTCGCCTCGACGGGTGACTACGAGCATTTTGCCGTCAGGCAGGAATTCAATGGCCATGGGGTATTCCATCCGGGCCACAACGGATACCTTGATATCCATACCTTCTGCGGTTGGGTAGATCCAGGGTCCTTCGCCTAACGGCATACCCTCCAGGCCAGTTGGCGCAATGGGATATGGACCACTGAATGGAATGTCACGCTGTGCGTGAACGGAGGCAAGTGACAATAGATATGCGGCAAGGATGCAGATTTTAAGAGTATGTTTCATTAACAGGTTTCCATTAATATTTTGATTTAAAGTTTATATCAATTTTTGACGTTTATTCATACAAAGTGTTTGGTGAGAAAGTCGATGATTTTCTGATTGTAGGCTTTTGCCAGGGTCAGTGCCTCTTCCTCACTGATATTACCCCGTTTGGCCATGCTTTTTGCCACCAGTGTGGGTTTGCGGAAAAGGCCGACTATAATCGGGTCATCAAGGTGTTCGTAGTATTTTTCGATAGTCAGTGTTGTTCGTGGATCTTTCCAGCCCCAAAGGGCTTTGTTGTTCTTGCTGTCGATTAATCCGCGGGTTTCGATATCCTGTAACTCCCTTTCAACATCGTTCCAGATATCACCGTCCAGAATCTCGACATTTTTCTTCAGAAAATCCATGTCTTCAAAATGACCCTCGGGATTGTCCGGCAGACCGGAGAGCAGGTCATCTCCCATGTGCACACCTGCCTCGTGAAGCGCTTTTGCAACAAGACTCGATGCGCTGCGGTGGCAGCCCAGGATGACAAATGTTTTGTTCATGCTGTATTCCTTTGACAGGTCAAAGAGGTTAAGTACTGGAAGTCTTGTTCCACTTCCAGTACTGGACGGGTTGGCCGTCATTATTCAACGCGCGAAAATAATAACTGCCATCCCTTAGCCTGCGCCACATGCTTTTTGTGAAGGCAAAAGTTGGCTGTTTCACAATGGCTCTGGCAAAGACGATGAAATCCTCCTGAACACCAATGTCCAGGCAGGCTGTTTGTCTCGGCAGGATTAAAGCCAATGATTCGTCTTGCGTGCCCAGGTCGATAAATTCATGGTTAATTTGTGTTTGTGGCAAGGGTGGAGCGCCATTCGGGTAATATTTATCAAGAAAACGTTGTTCACTTTCCTGCATTAGCGTGATTTTGCTTTCAGGTGGTTCTGCTGACTGATTCCAGTAATGTACAGCGGTGGCTTCTGCCACACAGACAGGCATGACGCCTTTGCGCATAAGTCGGCCGCAAAGGTCGGTGTCTTCGTAGTAGAGGAAAAAGTCTTCATCAAAAATAGGCATGCTGTTTTCTGTAAACCACATATTGTCTACCAATAGGCAGGCACCGGATAACACAGGTTCGCTAAAGGGTGCCTGTTCATTCCAGAAACGTTCATGCCGTGAGATGGCCAGCGTGCTCAGGTTGGAGGATTCAGTGACATTGCTGTGCGGTGTATGCCTGTCTGATAGTAGCCATAGTGGATGCCCCAATGCAGGCGGCAGTTGCAGCGTGCATGAATCATCCCAGTAGAATCGTGGACCACATAATGGTGCGTGCAGGTTTTGCGACGCTTCAACAAGATGCTTCAGGCAATTTCTTTTTAACCTGACATCCGGGTTTAAAATCAGAACCCAGCGTGTACTGGCTTGCTTGGCGGCTAGATTTGCTGCCGCACCAAAACCGATGTTTTTAAGCGGGGTGATAACCTGGGCAATGTTATGAATGGGATGGCCTGTTTCGATATCATTGCTGTTATCCACAACAATAATATTTTTAACCTGGGATTCAATCCTGGTACATAGCTCGGCCGTATCCCGGCAGCTGCCGTAGTTGATTATGGCAGCAGTGACATCAAGCTTGGTGTCTGAATTCATGCGCAGCGGCGTAATAAAAGTATAAAGTCAGAATATATCCAGATCGTCAGCCATAACGACTTCGCCATCGTAGCTGCGTTTCACTTCATTCACGATCTCTTCCTTTGACGCATTGAAAAACAAAATATGGTAGAGAACGACGAGTCCGGGTTTGGCAGAGTTTGCCACTGCAGCTACCTGCTCGGCACTAGTGTGGGAGCTGCCATGATATTGTTGCCAGAATTCAGATTGCTGGCTGAGACGATCTCCACTGTAGACTTCGTGTATCAGGATATCCGCCCCTTTGGCTTTTTCAGCAAGCAGTTCACTGTAAGTTGTGTCACCCGAGATAACGATGGTCTTGTCCCGGGTTGTCACCCTGTAACCAAATGCCGGGCGGATATTGCCATGGGGAACGGAAAAGGCTTCCACGGTGATATCGTCATTGCTGAATACGATGCCTTCCTCAATTTCAATACCCAGTGTCATATAGCCATGTCGGTCAGTAACCAGCTGTTCAGGTGTACCTGCAGCGCGAATACCAGCTTCTATGGCGCTCATGGCATTCATGTGTCCTACATAGCCGGCCAACCCCCTGGGTCCATAAACAGTCAGTCGTTCCTGCCGTCCCCACCATCGATGCAGGGATAATTCAGGAATGTCATGGATATGATCACTGTGCAGGTGAGTGATGAACAGGGTCTTGATGTCCTGTGGATAGAGCTCTGGGATATCGTACGCTTCCATGGCCTGAACAGCCCGTGCAACCATGCCGCCGCCAGCATCAAACACATAGGCTTCACCATTGGTGATTATCGCAACGCCTGCACCGGTTCTTTCAGCGCTCGGGACAGGGGTGCCTGTGCCGAGGATAACTACACGGGTTTCCTCTTGCCCTGTCGAGGGGATGGAACAACTGCCCAGGAGGATAAACAGGAAGGTCCTTAAAATACGTAAAAAATTGTTTTTCATGGGAAAATTATTGTCACAAGAAGGCAAAGAAGCATAAATAACATCTGCTACAATGGCAAGAAAACACAGCAGTATCCGAGTATTTCCGATGAATCCAGACCTGGCCTCTCTTGTTGAATCCTTTATTGAACAGGAGCAGCTTCCTGACTCCTATGTGTCTACCGTGGAGCGCTGGTTTCAACCACTGGTTGATGAAATTCTTGTCAGAATTTCAGCGCATCAGGGAACGTATATTGTAGGTATCAATGGTTGCCAGGGCAGCGGCAAGTCAACTCTGGCAGCCCTGTTGGTGAAAATGATGAATGGCATGCTGGGACTGCGCTGCATAAACCTTTCCATCGATGATTTTTACCTGACTCACCAGGAGCGACAATCACTTGCCAGTGAAGTCCATCCTTTGCTGGCAACCCGGGGAGTTCCAGGGACACACGATGTGGCCCTGGCAATTGACACTATTAAAGCGCTATCCCAATCGGGGCAGGTGTCAGTGCCTCGTTTCGACAAGGCTATTGACGACCGATCCCCGGAAGAACAATGGCCCCAACTTGTAGCGCCCGTGGATGTCATTGTGCTGGAAGGCTGGTGCCTTTCCATCGGCCCCCAGGATGAGTCTCAACTTGAACAAAGTATTAACGAACTCGAGACCAGGGAAGACCCGGATGGTACCTGGCGCCGATATGTTAATGCCGTGCTAAAGGATCAATACCTGGCGCTTTACGACCTGGTGGATTTCCTGGTGATGCTGAAGGCGCCCGACTTCAATAAAGTGTATGAGTGGCGACAGAATCAGGAAGATAAACTGGCTGCGGCGCAAAAGCAGGAAAACAGCGATAGTAATAGAATCATGTCACCCGAAGAGCTCAAGCGCTTTATCCAGCATTACGAACGCGTCACGCGACATGGCCTGGAAACACTCCAGGAGAAGGCAGATGTGGTATTCCAGTTAACCGACAGGCAAACCATTGAAAACAGGCTTTAACCCTGATTTTAAATATTACAGATTGAGAACAATACAGTGAGCAGGAATTCATGCAGGAACTGATAGACAAACTAAAAACCGTATCGGACAACGATGTGCTGACGGGGGATTCTATTACAGAGAAGTATCAACACGACTGGTCAGCAGATGCGCCGGGTGTCCCGGGCGCGGTAGTCAGACCTGCTTCCACGCAGGCCCTGTCCGAGACCATGAAGCTTTGTAATGAGTTTGATCAGCCTGTGGTTGTGCAGGGTGGCCTGACTGGCCTCACTGGTGGTGGCATACCAAAAACCGGTGAAATTGCCATCAACCTTGAGCGCCTGAACGGTATTGAGGAACTGGATACAGATTCCATGACCATGACAGTCAATGCAGGGACTCCTTTACAGGTTATCCAGGAAGCAGCTGATGATGCCGGCTTTATTTTTCCCCTCGACCTTGGAGCCAGGGGGACCTGTAATATAGGAGGTAATATCTCTACCAACGCAGGTGGTAACCAGGTACTGCGATTCGGAATGACTCGAGCACTGGTGCTTGGATTGGAGGCAGTGATGGCGGATGGCACAGTCATTTCCTCAATGAACAAAATGCTGAAAAACAATTCAGGTTATGATCTGAAACAACTCTTCATAGGCACAGAAGGAACACTGGGTATTGTTTCCAGGGCTGTTCTAAGACTTTTTCCAAAATCCGTGAGCAGGAATACAGCGCTGCTGGGTGTGGACGATTTTGACAAGGTGGTAGGACTGCTTCACAAACTGTCGCGCGATTTCAGTGGGCAGCTCAGTGCTTTCGAAGTGATGTGGGACTCCTATTTTGATTTCATCACTGATTTTGTTGATAGCCTTGAGTCGCCTTTCGAGAATCAATACTGCTTCTATGTGCTTGTTGAACTGGAAGGCGGGGATGTGGAAAAGGATGCCGAATTGTTTATGAATTCCTTGTCTGATGCCATGGAATCAGAAATGGTTGCAGATGCGCTTATTGCCAATTCTGAAAAAGATCGTGAAGGATTCTGGAGTATTCGTGATGGTGTAGGTGAGATAGGCAACTTCATCAAGGATACGGCCAATTTTGATATCAGTGTCCCCATTTCATCAATGACAGCTTTCCTGTCACAGGTTGAAAAGGAAGTCACAGCCGTTTTGCCTGAATCAAAAATGCTGGTGTTCGGCCACATAGCAGACAGCAATTTGCATTTCATGTGTTACACGGGCAGTCACGATGACGTACCACAAATGTATGATATCGTTTACCGGGTAACAGGAGATTACAACGGCGCAGTAACAGCGGAACATGGCATCGGTTCACAAAAAATTCAGTACCTGCAACATTCCAGGTCCCCCGAGGAAATTGCCTTGATGCAAAGCCTGAAATCAGCAATGGATCCGAAGGGGATTTTAAATTCTGGCAGAGTAATAGCCGGTAAAAATTAAGTACACGTGACTCACTTTTTTTTGCGAGAGAAAAATGAAAAATACACTATTCAGAAAGCTGGCAATCACTGTAGTTGGCATTGCCACTGTTCCATTAAGCTTTGCCCAGGAAATTATTGTCGGCGATCCGTTAAGTGCTACCAATGAATCCGGCGTACACCAGGTGATGTCTGACAATGTCAAAGTATTTGGCAGTTTCCATTTCACCGAAAGTTGCACCTTTGATCCCCAGCGCAACCTGATTCTGTCAATGAATGCAGGTAATCGAGGGGAAGGGGAAATGGCGGATGACGGTTTCGTATCACTGATAAACCCCGATGGCAGTGTGCATACGGCAAAATGGATAGGCGCTTCTAGAGAGGGGTTGCAATTGCGCGATCCAATAGGCAGTGCAGTCCGCAATGGCATGCTTTACACGGTTGACAGCGGATATCTGCGCTCTTTTGACCTGGCAACAGGTCAGCCAGAGCAATCCATTGAAGTGCCCGGATCAACTTTTCTTAATGGAATCGCTGTATCCGATGATGGGACAGCTTATATCTCAAATTCCAGGGCGCCCGAGAAAATCTTCAAGGTAACTTCTGACGGAGAAGTGTCGGTCTTTGCAGAAGGTGGGGATATCAATATTCCCAATGGCGTTGCAATGGATAACGATGGCAATATTGTTGTGATTAATATTGGCAGCAATGCAGTGATCTCATACAGCCCTGAGGGTGATGTTGTTCTCACTGAATATGCAGTTGAGGCTGGAAATGATGGTGTTGTGGTGACAGAGGACGGGACCAAGTATGTCAGCAGTGTAAGGTTTGGCAGCGTTTCAAGAATTCGTCCCGGGCAGGAAGCCGAGATCATTGCCCACGGTATACCAAGCGCTGCATCCATGTGTTATGACTCTGTGCAAAAGCAACTAGTGATTCCAATGAATCCCAATAATGCACTGGCTTTTATTCCGCTTTGAATCAGTCTTAAAAGGAGCGAACAGAATGAAAATACATTTATTCAAAATTCTGCCGGGAATGATTTTATTACTCTTGATGTCCAGCACACATGCTGCGGATTTGCCTGCGTTCGAGAACCTGCCAGACTGGAGCGGCACCTGGTCACGCCGGGGTGGTACAGTATTTGATCATGGCACGTGGACGCTCAATGGCGAGCCTGCAGACCCGAGCTCTCCTGGGGCCGGCGTAAGTGCGCTTGGCACGCGTGCCAACCCCCCCTACAATGAAGAATGGGAAGCCATTTACCAGCAACACCTGGACTTGCGTGATGCCGGTTTGTTTCCTGACCCCCTGACTCGCTGTATCTCCCATGGTTTTCCACGGATTTTCAATGCTCTAGCCCCGGTAGAGTTTGTCGTGCGCCCGGAACAGACCTGGATACTGGCGGAACATACCCGAGCAACAATGCGGATATACACGGATGGCACTGAACATCCGCCACCTGAAGCCCGCTGGCACAACTTTTATGGCCATTCCGTTGGACAATGGGAGGGTGATACCCTGACTTTTACTACTGTTGCCTTGAAAGGATGGCGTGATGGCGACAGTGTACTTGACCGCAGCGGATTGATTATCAGTGACCAGGCACATGCCACAACCCGAATACATCGCACTGTGGAAAATGGCGAGGAAATGTTACTTGTTGAAATCACTTTGGAAGATCCGCTCGCCCTGACAGAGCCATGGGTGGTCGAAAAAAGATTCTACAAGGATGCGCCAGGGACACGTATTTTTGACTATGAGTGCAATGAATATAATCGGGCGATTGTCGATGAAGAGGGCCGCAGCCTCATTCTTGACGAGGAAGGCAGGGTTCTTGAATACTAAAAATAAGAGGCAAGAGAGAAGAGGAAAGAGTATGAAACTAACTACATTTACAGCAGGTTTTTTATTAGCGCTCAATCCCGGTTATATCTTAGCTCACCATTCCACTGTGGGACAGATTGAAGAGTTCTCTATCGAAATTGAAGGTGTGGTTAAAGAGTTTCAATTCAAGAATCCTCATTCATGGATACAGGTCATGGTGGCCAACGAAGATGGTACTGAAACCGAATGGAGCGTGGAGTGGCTGATCCCCAATATCCTGATGCGCCAGGGTTATAATCCAGCCACTTTTCAGCCAGGCGATAAGGTGCAGGTTAAGCTGCGCCAACATGTGAGTGGTTCCCCGATGGGAGAGTTCGACGGTGCACTTAAAAGTGATGGCAGCGTTGTTGGTCGCTGGGAATAATTAACCGGAAACTTTATTTCCAGGGCAGGGCAATAGTATTCAGTGTCTCCATGTCAGTGGTCATTGGCGTGTCACCAGCCACGAGATCATTGCGTGCCAGAATGAAAGACAGTACTTCTGTGACCTGATCCCATGTTAATGATTCCACATTGTCGGGCGGCATTTTTTCCCAGGTATGCTGTACCAATTCACCCAGTGATTTTCCCGCCCAGTTTTTTCTGAAGAAGCTGCCACGTAGTGGCGTGCCAAACTGCCCATTACTGAGGCGGTTACCATGACAGATCTGGCAGGTTTCCCTGTAAATGGCCTGCCCATTGCCAACCTGTTCTTCTGTAAACTGAATTTCTTCCTGTGCATTGGCCTTTAGGACAAAAGCCTGCATGAGAAAAAAAAGGAGAAGGAAGAAACAGGAAGCTGATTTAATTCGCATTGTCTTGTCTTACTGTTTTCAAAAAAGAACGAATCTTAACATAGCAGGCAAAATCAGTGAGCCAGTTCTCGTTGCTCCAGTGAAACGGTATACCGTGCAATCCACCAGGTAATTAAAAGACCGGATAACAGGTTACCTATTGCTGCGCCAATAAACAGCCCGGTGATATCGCCGACTTTGGCCCCAATGAGCGCCAGCGGTACGTAAAAAATAAAAAAGCGCAGAAGACTGGTAAGCAAGGCATTACGGGGAGCATGCAGGGCATTAAAACTGGATGCGCTCAGGATCACCATACCCTGGAAGGCATAACTTGCC
>Ga0181559_10000790_pt1 | contig 30093 bp, 18 predicted proteins | sample 011ome_21_FD_133752 | JGI IMG/M metagenome (GOLD analysis project Ga0181559, IMG submission 133752) | Coastal salt marsh microbial communities from the Groves Creek Marsh, Skidaway Island, Georgia - 011508AT metaG (megahit assembly) | ecosystem: Environmental > Aquatic > Marine > Intertidal... | reverse complement strand
GGGGCGGTGACTATTTGGGCGAGCTCGGCGCGGCGCGTCCCGCGGAACGACCCAAATTTCGTCCGGATTTTGGCTTGGGCGACCCTGCGATGTGTGTGAAGGTGTGAGGAGCGCGTGTATAAAATATTATACAAACGCCATTTTACATGTTTTTATGACTACTCTACGTACAGAAAACGTCGAAAAGCAGTGCAACGCACTCTTTTCGAAACGCGTCGCGATGTCGTCACGCCGCGGGCGAGAAGAACGTCTGGATGTTCGGCTCCCGCTTGCGTCGTTCGGCGGATCCGGACCCGGACCCGGAGGGACCCGAGCCGTCTCGCGCCGCCTTTTTCTTTTTCCGCGCCGTCTCCGCCGCGGCTCGCCGCCGCGCCGCGAACGCCGCCAACACGCCGACGTTCCATCCGGGATCCCCCGGACCGAACGCGCGGCGTCGCGTCGGGGCGGACGCGAGGACTCCGTCGGGACGCGCATCGACGTTTTCGGCGCGTTCGCCATCCCGCGGCGCCTCCTTTCGTGGCAAATCGATCGATCCGGATCCGGAAATCTCTCGGTCCAGGAACAGGTCCCACCGCTCGTCCATCGCGTCTTCGTCCGACTCGAACGCGTTCTCCACGTTCACGGGGGCCCGGGCGGATTCGCGCGGATCGGATCCGGCGGTTCCTCGGGAAGCGGACCCCGGTCCCGGCGGCGCCGAGTCCCCGTCTCTCGCGGCTTCGCGCGAACCCGCGGCGAGAGACGAAAGAACAGGGGTTGTGTAAAACCCGGCGCCGGTGTCCGGATGACTTTCGACGAACGCGCGCTCCTCCCCCGGCGCCGGACCGAGCGTGTTCGCTTTGGGCGCGAACGGGCACGCCCACTTCGGGAGTGGGCGCGGGCGCCCCCCGCCGTCGGCGTCCCACGATCGGACGCACACCGCGCGGTGCGCGAACGCGGCGGCCACCTCGGCGCGCGACATGCCGCGGCAGATGGACGCGACGGAGGACCCGAGGAGCACGGAAACCGTCGGCGCGAACTCGAGGCGGCGCGCGGGGACCATGGCGGGCGCCGCCGCGGTGCGCGCGTCCAGGAACAGCTCGTTGGTCTGGAAGTACGTGCCGTGCAGGGGGAACTTGGCGTACATCGCCGCGCGGCAGGGCACGAGAACGGACAGAGGCGTCACCTCACACCCGGCGTTGGCGCTGGCGCGTGCTGCCGCCGCCACAGCCGAGGGGAGCAGGCACCGCACGGCGAGGTAGCAGTCCGTGTCGACGTCCGGGGCCCGGCGCCGGAGCGCCTCGGGGATCATTTCCGCGGGGAGGCTCCACGCGACGAGCTCGTGGCGCACGCGCGTAGGGGACATCGCCGCGGGGCGCGTGCGCAGTTGCAGGGGCGATGCCGCGTGCGACGCCGCGGCTTCCGCGGCGGCGCGCGCGAATCCCTTGTCGGGACGCGAAGGAACCGCGGCCGGTTCCTTCGCATCCCGAAAAACGTCCTCGATATCCGCGAGGTCCGCTCCGCGCGCGTCGCGTCGGGTTTCCTCCGCGGCGCGCGCCGCCGCGAAGCCGCCCTCCGGCGCCGTCGAAAGAGAGCCGCGGGGACCGACGACCACCTCGCCGTCCGCGTCGACGCGCACGACATCGTCGCGCACGAGACGCCACGCGTCTCCGTGCGCGTCGTCCTCGGGAACGGCCGGAGCCATCGCGCCGCGCGCCGCCGTGACCAGCTCGAAGGCGCGCGCGGCGCGCGCGTCCGCGCACTTGTCCGGGTGCACGGCGCGCGACAGACGCGCGTGCGCGAGCTTAGCCTCCGCCCAGCCCGCGCCCGGGTCCAGAAGCAGGACCGCGGGCGCGCCCACGGGGGGGCGCCCGCCGCTCTCCCACGTGGCACCGGCGGCGAGGACTGACTCCAGTTCGTTGGCGTTTCGGGGCGTTTCGGGAGCGGGCGTTTCCGGCGTCGCGGCGAGCTTCTCGCGCGCCGGCTCCGGCTCGCGTTCCGCCGTCTCCACCGGCACCGCCGCGGCGCGCGCGGGCGCGGGCTCGGGCTCACCCGGGCGGTCGCTTTCCTTCTGCCGGCGCTTCCCGCCCGAGCTCGCGTACTCGCACATGTCACGCAGCGGGCACGCCGCGCAGTTGGGCGTCCTCTTCTCGCAGAACACCTTCCCGAGCGTGATCATGTGGTAGTGCAGCTCGAAGAGCGTCTGCAGCCCGAAGCTGTTCAGGCGCTCGCGCAGGAACGTGTACACCGCGGGCTCGGGCGCGTACTGGGACAGCTCCTCCAGCGCCTCCTCCGTCTCCAGGGGGACCCAGCCCAGGCGCGCCATGATGCGCCCGACGTTCACGTCCACGGGGAAGTCCGCGCGGTACAGCGCCAGCAGCAGGATGCAGGACACCGTCTTCACGCCGTAGCCCTCCATGGACAGCAGGTACCCCCGCGCGACGTCCGTGGGGCAGTCGCGCAAAAACTCCAGCGAGAGCTCGCCGTTCCGCTCGCCCTCGACGCGCCGCAGGACGCGCTGGATGCGCTGCGCGAGCATGTAGTGCATGCCGCGGCACCGGATGCACTCCACCACCTCTTCCAGCGGCGCGCGCATCACCGCGCGCCAGTCGATCAGGTCGTGCGTCTCCGCCGGCCGCGGCGACGGGTCGGGAACCAGAAGCGCCCGCGCCGCCAGCGCCAACCGCTCTTCCCGGACGATCTGGTCCTTGGTCTTCTTCCTCGGTCTGTGCGGGACCCAGCCGCTTCTCGGCGCGGGCGCAGACTCGGGCGCAGAGACGCTCGGAGGCGTGCGCGCGGGCGAGACGGCGTATCGCCGCGGCGCCGTCGAGGGCGTGCTCGGCGACGGCGCCGCCGGGAACGGCCGCGCGACCCCCCCCGCGGCGATAAACGCCGACGCGCCGCTCGCCGCCGAAACCAGCTCCGGCGGGATGGGCGATATCGACGTCGGCGACCGGAACGCCGGAACGCCGTCGTTTTCGTCCTCCTCCGCGTTCACGGGCGGCGCGAGGCTTAGGCTTCGTTCCGCGTCTCCGCCGGGAGACAGACCCATCACCGCGCACATCGCCGCCGCGGCTTCCGCCGTCTCCGCCGCGCCGGCGACGAGCGCGGCGATCGTCTCGTTGACCACGGACAGAGTCTCGGCCGACGCCGGCGCCGACGCGAACGTCGCGGCGCGCGTCGCGTCGTCGTCGTCGTCGTCGAAGAACGCCTCCGGCGGCTCGGCGGCTCGCGCCGCCGCCGTCGCGCCCTCGCCCGGGAACCTCGCGGCGAGGTTCATGATGGCCGAGCTCGACAGCACGTCCGAGACGTTTTGCGTGAGCATCGCGCCGAGCACCGAGTCCAAGACGCTCCCACCCCAGGCGTTCCTGTGCAGACGCCTGTCCCCCAGCGCCGTGCGCGCGCGCGCCAGGAACATGCCCGTCTTCCTCGCCCACTCCAGCCGCTCGTCCCGGCCGAAGACGATCATGTCCAGGTCCTTCCCGCGCCACACGCGGGGCAGCTTGCGTTGCTTCTTCGGGGGCGGGTCGGCGTGGCCGGCACCGCCCAGGGGCCAGTGCGGGTGCGTCCAGGCCGGGACGCGCCAGAACGGCGCGCCGCCCAGGACGGGCACGTCCGCCAGGAACGCGGGCTCAGGAGCCTCGAGCGCGCGTTTGCGCGCCTCGTCGCGCGCGCGTGAGGAAGGCAACGCGCGCCACGCCTCGAAGTTGGCGATCGCGGCTTCCTGGAACCGGGCGCGGACTCGGTCGCCGCGGACGCGCGCGCGGCGCGCGCCGACGCGGCCCCACCCCTCGATCGGCGAGGCGTCGGGAGCGGGGCCATCCTCGGCGCCGTCATCCGCGGAAGCGGGCCGCGCGTTCGCCAAAAGGCTTCTCCGCATGTCCCCCAGAGTCACGTCGTCGTCCTCCTCCTCCTCCGCGCGCGCGCTTCGCGGCTCGAGCGTCTCCGACGCATACAGCGCGCCCTCCTCGGGCTCGGCGGCGGGCGCGGGCACGAACGCGAACCCCGGAGGCACCGCGGTCTGCGCGACGATCGTCGGCGTCAAGAGCACGCGCGTGTGGTTTTCTTCGATGGGCTCGGGACTCACCGCGCGCAGCCCGCACGAATCGCGGGGGGAGACGTCCAGCCGCCGGAACCGCCGGACCACCTCGGCGACGTCGGCGGCGGTGACGGGACTCGCGTTCGCGTTTGGCGCGGCGCCGGCGACGTTCACGCGGTGGCTCACGGTGAACGCGCCGTGCCGCCGCATCGCCTCGATGAGACCCGCGGGAACGACGCGCTTGCGAGGCGGAGGCGCGTTCGCCCAGAGCGACTGGAGCGTCGCGAACCCGCCGGGGCCGTACGGTCGCTTCCCCTTCCTCGCACGCGCCGCGGCGGCGGCGTCCGCGACGCGGCGCGGACCGACGGCACGCGCGTCGCGTCGCGCGTACGCGCTTCGGCGGCTCGCGCGCGGCGGCGCCGGGAACGCGATCGTGAGCATGACGTACGCGTCCTCTTCGTCTCCGACGACGAGCAGAATCACGGCGACGCGTGGAGGCGGATCCTCCTCGTCCGCGAACGCGCGGAGTGCTTCCGCGTGCCGCTCTTCGAGCACTCGCGCCCGCTTGCGGATGCGGTACTCGCGGTCCAGGTGTCGCTTCCGCTCGCGTTTCTCCTCCGCCCGGCTGGTCAAGGCGACGCGCTCGTCGATGTCGTCGCTCGGCAATTCCTGGGGCGCGTCGCACCGCGCGAATCGCGCGTCGCGCGAGTCGACGCACCGCCACCCAGCGTCCGATGCCTCGTCGACGCGCGCCGCCACGACGGCGGGCACGCGCCTCCATTTCCCGCATCCCGGAGCCTCGCAACACACCCACGCGTCCCGCACCGCTTCCGGGGCCAGGGGTTCCCAGACCGACTCGGAGTGGCACGCCCACGCCTCTTCTTCGGACAACTTCATGTGCGGCTGCATCGCCGGACCGTGCGAAGCCGCCTCGGCTTCCTCGAGGACGTCGGCGAAGTCGGCGCCGGCGCGGTACCGAGCCGGCGGCGCCGCGCCTCGCGTCGGCGGGGTCCTCGTCGGCTTCGGCGCCAGCTCGGAAGGCGTGCCATCGACGGGTCTCGGCTTCGGTGGTTTCGGTTTCGACGCCCTCGGTGGTTCGAGCTCGAACTCCGAAGGAGGGTCGAACGCCGCGAGTTGGTACCGTTTCGTCGCACCTCCGACCAGCAGCTTTCGCAGAATGCCCACCGCCGCGCCCCGATGGAGCGCCGCGAGGACGCCGACCTTCTTCGCCTTGCGGTCGGCCAGCGCGTGTCCTTTTCCCGCGGCGTACAGGGCCTCCAGGATGTCGACGGCCCGCAAGCCGCGCGCGCCCGCGGCGCGCAGCGCGGGAACCGCGACGCTCAGGATTATGTCGATCTTCGATCCGGCGTAGATACCGGCGTGCGGCGTAGATGCCGGGGCGGTCGCCGGCGCGGGCAGAACCGCCGGAGTCGCCGGGACGGAGTCCGCGACGGCGATCGGCGATGGTTCCGCCGAGGCATCCTCCGCGTGTGTCGCGGCCGCGTACGTCGCGAGCGCGTGCGTCCCGAGCGCGTGCGTCGCGGCGGACGCGCTCTTCGCGTTTCTCGTCGCCGGCTGTGATGAAAGCCGAAACGACGTCGTCTCGGAAAGTCTCGCGCGTCGCGCGGACGCCTCCGGTTTCGTCTTCGCGGACTTCGTCGCAGCCTTCGCGCGCCCCGTCTCTTTCCCTCCCTTCTTCCTGACCGCGAGCGAACCTTTTGAAACGAAAGGCGCCTTTCGTTTCGTCGCCGCCTCGACGATGACCGACTGCGTCGGCGGTTCCCTCGCCGCCGCCGCGAGCGCGGCGCGCGCGACGTCGCTCGGCGGCTGGTCCCACCGCACGCGCTCGCGGAAAAGCTCCAGCCACTCCGCGTCCCCGTCCTCGTACCGCACGTGGTGCTTCATCGTGAACCGGTCGAACGCCACCACCTTCCCTTTGAAAAACGCGTTCTCCAAGGGCCAGAACACCCTGAGCCGGGTCCCGGTCAACGCTTTCAGAGCCTCGAGCGAGACGCGTTTCGGCGTTTTCGCCGTCGCCGTCTTTTTCGCTCCCGCGGACGCGAGCTTTCGCGGGTCACGACACCTCTCGGAGCTTTTGTTCTTCAACGCGACGCCCGAGGGCGTGGTCGGATACGCGCGCTTCGCGTCCGCCTCGGCGGCGGCGCGCTTGACCGCCGCGTCCGCTCGGGTCGCGCGGGGTTGCAGGGTGGCGCGCGTGCGCGCCACGATCGAGGTGCGCTTCGGAGGTCGCATGGTTGTCCACCGATGGAGCGAAAACGGGGCTCCGAGAGAAAGTAACAACGAAGCGACGCGTGATCGAAAAGTCCGTCGTCCTGTTCGCCGGTTCGAACCGCGCGCCGCGGACGCACGAGCGGGTTTCGAAGTACCAGCGGGCAGAGGCGAATTGCGATCGCCGCGCGAGCAGGGTCGCCGCGCGGGATTCTATGCCCGAACCCGGCATCCGCACGCCGATCGCGGCCCGGCCGAGAAACTTCCGTGACTTCATCACACGCCAAAAAAGCGACGAGAAATCCGACGTGGCGGGGAAAGTGGATTGCTTTTCGCCGAAAGATGTCCACGTCTATACGTGTATTCGATCACCCTCCTCCCGCGCGTGACGCTGCCCGCCCCGAAGCGCGCACGCGTAGAATATCGCTAAAAGGTAGCTATGTGTCTATGTGCCTACGTGAGACCGGAAACCCGTCACCAACGCCCGCCATCACCCGTCATCGCCCGTCGTCATCGCCCCGGCGCATCCCCCCGCGGTCGTCCTCGCCGCGTTTCTCGGCGCCTCTCTTTTTCGCGCGCGCCTCGCCCTCCGGCTTCTCCGCCGCCTGGAAGATTAGTGTCTGCGCGCCCGCCGCCACGTCGTCGTCCGCGGGCGCGGCGTGGCCGTCGCTGGTCTCGTCTCCGTTCGCGTCAAACGCCTCGCCCAGCGTCCGGAAGTGCTCGTACCCGGGGAAGTCGGCGGGCGCGAACGCCAAAGACGCGCGGTGCGCGTACCCGGCGCGCGCCGCGACGCCGGCGACGTTCCACCGCGCGCGGTGCTCGCAGGCGCGCACCGCGACGTGCACTTCCCCGTCCTTCGCGAGCAGGGGCTTCGCGACCCGGAAAAACGCGTCAAGCAGGTCCTGGTTCGCCTGCACGGCGAGGCGCCCGACGGCGCCCACGCCGGCGTCGGGGAAGTTCCACACCACGCGGTCGAACCCTTTGAAGAACCCGCCGGGACCGGCGCCCGAGGTCGCGCCGGGCTCGGCGCCGCCGCCGCCGCCGCCGCGCGCGTTCGCCGCGCGCGCCTCGGGGTCGTTCCCCGCCGCCCACCACGCCTTGGCGGCTTTCCTGAGCGCGTCGCCGTCCTCGACGTCTACGCCGAAGCGCACCGCCGCGCCGGAGGCCTCCAGGGACTCCTCGATGTCGCGCAGGTCGGGGTACGCCGCGCGCGCGACGCCCGGTCGGTCGAGCGAGGTGGCCAGGATGTTCGCGCCCTCGCCGTCGAACAGGGTGCTGAGCGCGAGCGCGAAGGACAGGTTCCCCTCCCCCACGAGCAAAACGCGCTGGCCGCTGTGGTAGCCGTGAGGCAAGCCGGTCTGCGTCGCGGCGCCCTCGAACGCCTCGCGGCGAGCCTTGCGCTCCTTGCGTTTCTTCCATTGCGACTTCTCCCCGCCGTGCGTCCCGGCATCCCCGCGTTGGATGGCCGAGCGCTGCCTGCGCTTCAGCGCCTCGGAGATGGGCGTCCCGGCAACGCGATGCAGGGTGGTCAGAATGCGCGCCACGCGGCCCTTCTTCGCCATCGCGGGAAGAGGGTGTGGCTCGGTGTGAGCCGCCGCCGCAGACAAGCGACTCAACTTGGAAATCCCGACGAGCAGTCGGAGCAAAATGAGCCAGGCTGTGGTGCCGACAACGACTGCCTGTTGCTGACATTAAAAACGTCGGCGCGCTCGCGGCATCCGCCTCGATGTCGCACCGTTTGGTTGAGATGGTGTGGAGCGAGTCGAAGCCCCGCGTGCTTCCCTTGCTCCTGAGCCTCGTCTACGCCCTCGTGGTTCGCCTGAACGTCGACGCGTGGCGCGAGCAGGACCAGTTTTTCGTGGAACGAGATCCGCAGCTGGCGTACCCCGCGCATCCGTCGACGGTGAGCAACACGCACCTCGTGCTGACCGGCTGCGTGCTCCCATTCGTGCTCATCTTCGGGCTCGCCGCGTGGGCGCACACGCGCGTGGGGCCGGACGCGGCGGTGGTGTGGTGGACGCACCAGAGCTTCGCCCTGGGGAACGCGCTGCTCGTCGCGATGGGGACGTTCAACGCAGGGAAAGCCTTCGTGGGGCGCCTGCGTCCAAACTTTTTCGCCGCCTGCGACTACAAGGGCTACGCTGCGGCGCTGGCCGAGTTCCAGGAGGTGGGCGCGAGCAGCGCTCTGTTCGCGGCATACCTCGCGGCTACGGAGCCGGGCGCCGTCGGCGACCGCGCGGAGTGCCGCGCCGCCGCCGCCGAGACGGACGAGGCGTCGCTCTCGTTCCCGTCGGGACACGCCGCCATCGCGTTCGCGGGGATGACCCGCTTAGCCGCCGCCGTCGTCGGCGCGGGGTGGCTCGCGGGGCGAAGAGACGCGCCTTCCGCTTCGCTTCCCACGGAAGACGACGAGCCGGAAGACGGCGAGGCGGATGTGCCTTCCGCGCGGACCGCGGAGAGGCGCGAGAGATGCGACGGAGAAGGCGCCTTCTCGCGACGCGGCGTCGTCGCCGGTGGCTTCGCGCCGCGCGAGGCGTGGTACCCGCACGCCGCCGCCGCGTTCCCCGCGGCGTACGCGTGCTACGTCGCGGCGTCCCGGATCGTGGACTACAAGCACAGGCCCGCGGATGTCGTGGCGGGCGCGCTGGTGGGCCTCGCGGCCGCGGCGGCGTGTGACGGTGGCGTCTCCATTGGCGCGTTTCCGTCCTCGGGGGTCGGGCGCAAGCGCGGCGGCGGCGGATCGGCGCGCGAGGACGAGACGCGGCTCACCTCTCCCGGACTCGTCGACTCGCGCATCTAGACGACTTTTTTTTTTAGTGATCGTCGCGGGACGCGAGCGTTCGAGAGGGCGACATTCAGCAGTCTCAGCGGTGTGTTCGATGAAAACGCGCGGTACGCGTCGACCGCCGTCTTTTCACGCGTGATGAGGGCTCTGTGAACGTGATAGTGCGTCTACGACCGTACGTATTAGTATTACCTATCTTACTTTGAACTTTCTCCGTCACCGTCGCTCGACGGCGGCGTTGAGCCACTCGGCGATGAGCGGCACGAGTTCCGCGTTGACGGCGTCGCTGTCCCTCGTGGTTTGGTACTTGTCGAAATCGAGCACCGGAACTCCGATGGCGCGCGCCACGGGCAACAGCGGCGACAGAACCTCCACCATCGCATCGTTCGTGCGTGAGGACAAGAAACTGATGTGGCACGGTAGACCGTCCATCGCGCCGCCGTCCCCGCCCGGGGGCTCGTACGTCAAGAAAGCGTTCAGCGCGTTTCCGCTCGTTTCCTTCGCGCGGCGACGCGCGTCGGCGTCGTTCAGGGTACCCATCTCCCGGACACGCGCCGCGAACGCCCCTACATCGTACTTGGGCACGCGCGCAGGCATGCTCTCGACGCTCGCGGCGATGCCCTCGTACGCCCCGAACGCGCCTGACTCGCGCGGGTACAGGCTGATCACGCCGTCGCCGGCGCTGGCCACCACCAGCAGCGGGTCGCGCAGCAGCGCCTCGCGCGCCTCGAGCGACTCGGGCGGCGGCGGTCTGAACCCGGCGATGGCCACGCGCGCGGCGAACGGCCCGCGCGCGCTCGTCGCCGTGGACGCGCCCGCGGACTGCCCCGCGATCACCACGCGGGGCGGCCGGTGTTCGTCGGAACCCGACGCCGGCGCCTCGAAGAACCCGGGCGCGAACGCGCGCAAAGCGGCGTCCACCACCTCGTCGCGCGTCGCCGACGGGTTCGCCGGCGGCGGCGCGCCCGGCCTGGCGTACGCGGGCGTGGTCTCCGGCGAGGCGAGCGACTCCGCGAACTCGGGCGCGAGCACGAGGAAGCCCTCGCGCGCGAGCGCCTCCGCCAGGTCCACCAGGTCGAAGCGGCTGCCCAGGTACCCGTGGCACAGCACGGCGACTTTGCCGGGCGCCGCCGCCGCCGCCGAGGACGTCTCGCCGCGCGCCGCAAAGCGCACGCCGGGCGCGGCGAGCAGGGGCGTCTGCCTGTCCAGCCACCGCGGCGTGGACTCGGGCGTGTTGAGCAGCACGCGCGCGATCTTCGCGACGGAGATGGCGTGCGGGTAGTACAGCGGGGAGGACGCCGGGTCGCGGCGGTCGGAGATGGCGGAGGGCGCCGCGGCGCCGGCGCCGGACGCGTCGGGAAACCACGTCGCCACCGGGACGCTCTGGCCCGAGCCCGGGATGGCGACGCGCGCGTCGTCGAACACCACGCGGTTTCTCGCCGCGCCGCTCCGCGCGAACGCGGTCGACGATGCGGGCGACGGAGTCGGCGACGCGCCGGCGGAGGCGCCGAGCGCCGCCGCGCCGGTCGCCAGGCTCGCGGCGCCGCTCAGCGCCAACGCGGCGCGACGTGGCAATTTGCTGGCGACTGCGCCGCGCGCATCGGATGACGCGCGCACGTGACGCGCGTGCCGCGCGGAGGGACAGGCGCGCCCGGCGCGGCGCGCCGGCGCGACCGGGGCGACGCGCGCGCGCATGGGCATCGCCGACATCGCGGGGCGCGTGCAGGTCTGGGCGAGGTGGACGAGGAGGACGAAGGCGAGTGTCGATGCCAGCTGGCAGCGTGCCGACTGCCGAACTCGAGAAAACGCCGAGGGCTTTCTCTGTCTGTAGCAAAAGCGCTGATGAAACTTCTCCACCCTCTCGCTCTCCGCTGGGTGCGAAGCCGCGGAGCTTTCCCGGGGATGCGTTCGCGCACCGAGTGGGGCTTACGCGCGCTTCGTGCGGACCCTGGTAGACTTCCTGGTGCCCTTCGAGCCCTTGTCTTTCTCGAAGATACCCGGTTCCATCTTGTTCACGACGAGGCCCGCCGCGACGACGACGGCCAAGGCGGTGACCAACGCGTACGCGGGGTCGGCGAGGGCGAACTTGTTGATCCCCGAGGAGGCGGCGTGCTGGGTGACGTTGTAAAGCAACCCGATGAGGGTCAGCAGCGTGACGACGCCGATCTTGAAGCGCTCCTCGGCGCCCCACGAGCGACTCATCACGAGGAGCGCGCCGAACGCCATCTCGAACGTCCCGCTGCGGGCATAGGCGTAGGCGGAACCCGCCTTCATCGCTTGGCCGTACACGGCGGGGACGGTGTCCGCGGAGGCGAACATGAACGCGCCGCCGGCGACCGTGAACAGGGTGCCGATGAACGTCAGGGTGTGCTTGAGGAGACCCATGGTGCGTGTGTGGGAGTGCGCGACGCGGTGTGCGATCGGAGATCGTTGTTGAATAAACGGCTATAACCCTATGTCGGCGGCGGTGGCGCGCTCGGGGAAAACGGGAAATCGAGAATCGGCGCTTCGGCGGTTTGTCGGAAATGTGCCTCTTCGATTTGTGACGGCGCGGTCGGCGCTTGACGTTTTCACGCGACGCGGAGTTGTTGCCACACGACCCCGCACGCACACGATGGCAGCTTCGAAGACGGAACTCAGGTCCAGGGCCAAGGGCAAGGCCGACCCCAAGGCCAAGGATGCTGACGCTAAGGATACGAAAAAGGACGCCATGGCGGGCAAGACGGACGCGCAGGGCAACCTAATGAACGCGGCGTATTACTTCAAGCAGTATTTCGGGTTGACGCTGTCCATCGTGGCGTTCGCCATGGTGTGCTTCGCGGGCTATGCCCCGAAATACGGGCTGAGCGTGAACCTTTTCCTGTACTCGAGTGCGTCCCGTGCCCCGCACGTTTCCCTGTCCCGCTCGAACCGTCCACAGCGCTTCTCGGCGTGGCCCTACGCGCGCGCGTCTCCGCGCGGTTTCGCCCCGAGAATTCTCTAGTTGCCGACCCCGCGCAAGATTCTGACCTTTTTCCGCCATCCTTCTCTTCGCAGGCGTCGTGTTCGGGTGCGTCGGGCTGATTTTCCACGAGACCCGCCCGTTCAAGAACCAGTCCACGTTCGCGATGGACAGGGAAACGATCGAGTTCGCGCGCGCGCAGGAGGCGGAGGCGAAGATTCAGGCCGACCGGGCGGCGAAGAAAAAGGCGTAGGCCGGCGGGTTCGACGGAGATTGTAATACAGGTTTTCGCGACGTCCTTTCGCCACAACCGACGCCGCGCCCCCGAAGCGTGTCGTGAGACGATGTTCGGCGTCGGGGTTTTCCTGGCGAGCGGGAGACATCGCGCGGCGAGCCGATGCGCGTCCCAGGCGTGGGCCCGATGGCGCTTGGTGGCCTCGTCGGGCGGGCCCAGCGGGTGGGACGCGGTGTCGTCAAATCCGTCGGCGGCGTCGGCGGTTGGGATCGCCGGCGCCCCGACGCGCGTGTTCGCCACGAACGCACGCACGTCCGAATCCACCGCCGCGCGTCGCGACGCCATCGCCAGCGCCGGTGTGCTCGGCGCGTTTCCCCCCCAGCGACCGACCGACGGGGCGGTCGAGCTCGACACCGCTCTCCGCGCGCGCGAATCGCGCGCGTTGCCTCGTGAACTCCTGACGGACACGCACGGGCGACACCACTCGTACCTGCGCATAAGCCTCACGGAGAAGTGCAACCTGCGGTGTCTGTACTGCATGCCCGAGGACGGCATCGACCTGACCGCGAACGACCAGCTGATGACCACCGACGAGGTGGTGCGCGTCGCGAAGCTGTTCGTCGCCGCGGGGGTGAACAAGATCCGCCTCACCGGCGGCGAGCCGACGGTGCGGCGCGACCTGGAGGACATCGTGCGCCGCCTCGCCGCGCTCGAGGGTCTGAACACCATCGCGGTCACCACGAACGGCCTGACGCTGCACCGGCGGCTCGGTGCGTTGCGCGACGCGGGATTGACGCACGTCAACATCTCCCTCGACACGCTCGTGCCGGCGAAGTTCGAGCTCCTCACGCGGCGCGCGGGCCACGACCGCGTGATGCGTTCGATTCGCGCCGCCGTCGATCTGGGGTACGACCCGGTGAAGGTGAACGTGGTGCTGATGCGCGGCGTGAACGACGACGAGATTCTGGATTTCGTCGCCCTGACGCGCGACGCGCCCGTGAACGTGCGGTTCATCGAGTACATGCCTTTCGACGGGAACAAGTGGGAGACGAACAAGGTGGTGTCGTACGCGGAGGCGCGCGCGACGATCGAGCGCGCGCACCCGTCGCTGAGACGCGCGACGCTGCCGGGCGAAGACGCGCGGAGCGAGGTGGGCAAGAACTTTAAAATCGACGCTCACGAAGGCGCGGTGTCGTTCGTGACGTCCATGACGCACAACTTCTGCGGCGGGTGCAACCGCCTGCGTGTCATGGCGGACGGGAACCTCAAGGTGTGTCTGTTCGGGGAGGCGGAGACGTCGCTGCGCGACGCCATGCGCGCGGGGAGCGACGACGCGGCCCTGATGGACACGGTGAGCGCCGCGGTCAAGCGCAAGGCGGCGGCGCACGCGGGAATGCACGACCTGAAGCATATGAAGAACAGGTCCATGATCAAAATAGGCGGCTGATGGGGTACGTGTTGGGCGAGGGCAAACGCCGGCGCGCGCGCGGGCGGCGTGACGAAGAAAAAGCGCTCGGTTGAAATCGATCGAAAACCCGTTCGCCGTCTCACGAGAGTAATGGATATATAGGACCGCGTTTCCCGGGAAAAAAGCGCACGAGTCGTGTGCGTCGCCAGTCGTCGATTCCCGCAAATGTGTCCGTCGAAAGGCCATCTGTCGTTCGCTCTATCTTATAAAGCGTCGTTTCCGTGAACGACGCCGGGATGCGTCGGTTAGTTTTAGTCGGTCGATCGAACGCGAACCGACTAAAACGTCCGAGTTCTCGGACGTGCGCGCCTGACGCCAGCGATCGCGTCCACGAAGCGCGCGTTCCCTCGCGCTCGGTACGCACTCCAATTCGCACCTGGTATCAGCCAGCACCATGGCCACCCTCTCCGCCGTCGTTGTCGCCCCCGCGGCGCACGCCGCGCGCGTGCGCGCCTCCTTCCGCCGCGCCTCCTCGGCGCGCGCGTCCGCCTTCGTCGGCGCGTTCGCCAAGCCTGCGTCGACCGTCGTCGCATCCAACGCGCGCAGAGGTCTGAAGGTGGTGGCGAACGCCGCCCCCACTGGCGACGCGCTCCCTCCCCCCGCGGTGTTCAACACCGTGTGCGCCACGGCGGAGAAGAAGGCCGCGCAGGATCCTACCACCACGCTGGTTCTCGGGTTCTCCGCGGGCGCGCTCATCGGCATCGGCGCTTTGCTGATGAGCTGCATCGGAGCGGCGTCGCCGGCGCTCGCCGCCGCCAACCCCGGTTTGTGCAACTTCCTGAAAGGCGCGGTCGGCTTACCCGCCGGCCTGACCCTGGTGATCCTGACTGGCGCCGAGCTCTTCACCGGGAACGTCATGACCATGCTCAGCGGCGTGTTGACCAAGCGCGTCAAGACGGAGGCGCTGATTCGAAACTGGGTCCTGTCGTACGCCGGGAACTTCATCGGCAGCGTCGTCATGGCGTACCTCGCCTTCGGCGCCGCGACCGCGGCGGCGCCCGCGGCGAAGGCTGCCGTCATCGGGATCGCGACGACGAAGGCTTCCCTGCCATTCGGCGTCGCGTTCTTCAAGGGCGTTCTGTGCAACTGGCTCGTGTGCCTCGCGGTCTGGGGTACGATGGCGTCCACCTCGGTCGCAGGCATGATCCTCGCCATCTTCTGGCCCATCAGCACGTTCGTGGCGCTCGGGTTCGAGCACTCCGTGGCGAACATGTTCCTGATTCCCCACGGCATCCTGTGCGGCGCGCAGGTGAGCGTGGCGGACATGATGCTCAACAACATCATCCCCGTCACCCTGGGCAACGTCTTCGCCGCCGCCGTGTTCGTCGCCGGGATCCACTTCTACGCGTACGGTCGGGAGTAAAGGCGCGGCGAGAAGACGTCCACCGGTACTCGTCGAAGGAGTCGGTTGATGTCACCGCACCACATGGAAGCGCACGTGTCGATTATAAATATTAAGCTACCGTACGACGCCGCGCGCCGAAAAGAATAAGAATCCCCCCCCCGTCAGAACGCCGCGTTCAATACCTGACGATGTCCTCCGCGGCGTATCCCAGCGCCTTCAGCGCGGGCACGCACGTCTCCGTCTCGAACAGAGGCGGGCCGCACAGCAACGCGACCGTCCTCTTGTTCTCCGCGTACCCCGCGGTGAAGCAGGTCTGGGAGATCATATCCCGGGTGACGCGCCCGCGGAGCCCCGACCACGTCTCGTCGTGCCTGGAGACGGTGTAGTGCACCTGGAAGCGCCTGGGGTGCTCCGCCTGCAGCCTGTCCAGGGTGTACCTGAGCAGGATGTCCTTCTCCGTCTTGTTCGCGAACAGGAACCTGATCTCCGTCTCGTCCTCCGGGTCGGACAAGATCGCGACGATCATCTGCAGCATGGGCGCGACGCCCGTGCCGCCGGCGAGCATCGTGAGCCTCTGCACCCTTCTCTTTTTACCGTGCACCCAGAGCGCGCCGCGGCCGTCGTACTTGATCTCGCCGGCGGGCCCCTTGGCGTCCACGAAGTCCCCGACGTTCACCTCGTTCAGGAAGCGCGTCAGCGCGCCGCCCTCGGGGTAGTCCTTGTGGTCGTTGGGGAAGTACACCTTGATCACGAACTCCACGAAGCCCAGCGTGCCGTTGAGCGAGGACGGCGTGTACGCGCGCATCACCTTTTTCGCGCCGGGCTCACCGTTGCGCTCGCCGCGCAGGTACACGTGGTAGCCCACGGGCAGGCCGCACTGGTGCTTCGCGCTGTCCAGCTTCAGGCGGAGCAGGATGGTGTCGTGCGACAGGGGCACCTTCGCGTCCACCTCCAGCGGGACCCACTTCTTGGGGTTGAGCGAGACGGGCGCGTCCGCCGGCACCGCCGCGCGCGCGCCCGCCCACATGCGGTCGAACGCCGCCGCTTCCGCCTGTTCGCCGACGAGCGTGTCGCCGTACATCTCGGGGTGGTCCAGCGCGTACTGCAGGAGGTTCACCGGGCCTGTCGCGCGGGGCGCCCGCGCCTCGCTCTTGATCGGCGCCGCGGTGAGCGTGACCTGCGCGGTGCTCGCGTGGTTGGCCGCCGCGGCGTTGGGGTCGTCCTTGGGGTCGAGGTACCCGATGGCGAACTCCTCCAGCTGCTTCCACGCCTTGGCGGAGTGCACGGCTTCGAAGTCCTCGGTAGAGTCCACGCCGGCGTTCATGGTGATGGACGCGTTGCCTCCCGGGTGCAGGCCCTCAGCGAGGTACTTGTTCACGTCGTACACCTTGCCCTTGACCACGATCCAGCAGTCGTCCTCGGTGTCGTGCTTCTCCACCTCCGCCAGGGAGATGAGCGTCGCACCGGGGGGGGGGGCGGCGTACCCGGCGCTCGCCGGCGCCGGCGCCGCCTCCTCGACGGGCGCGCCGTCGGCCAGCCGCGCGGACGTCTGCTCCGCCTGGTTCTCGGGGATGGGCGTCTCCTCGCCTCCGCGGAGCGTGGTCATGGAGTCCACGCGCAGCTTCCAGGCGCCCGCGGTGGAGCCCATCCAGCCGCCGGGCTTGGACGCGGGCTCGGTGGGGTGCTCGCACTGGACCCAGCGCTCGCCCCCGGGCCCCTTCGGAGAGACGTGCGTCTTGATCCTGAACCAGGGGTTGTTCCCCATGCCCATGAGGTTCCAGGTCAGGTCGCGGGGCTGCGTGTTGTTGCCCTCGTCCCAGGCGCGGCACATCAGCTCCTCGCAGTCCGCGAGCTCCTCGCTGGGCAGCTCGTAAGACCAGTGCGCCCAGCACCAGCTCTTGCCGTACATGGTGAGGCCGCAGGGGAGCTCGTGCTTGGCGAGGCGCCAGTTGTGGCCGCCGTCCACGGACACCTCGACGCGCGTGATGGCGCGCCCGCCGCCGGTGTAGGCATAGCCCTTGACGGTGTAGGTCTCGCCCGGGAACGCGGCCACCTTCTCGTCGTGCGCGGGCGAGGAGATGGCGGAGTTGATGTTCAGCTCGTTGAAGATGTACTCGGGCTTCTCCCACCAGCCCTCCTGCTCGGCGAGCTCGGACGTGACGTGCGGGGGCATGATCCGGTTGTCGCGGAAGTGGTAAAAGTTATCGGAGGGCTCGGACGTCACCTCGATCTTGCACAGCCACTTAATCATGCGCCCGCCGATGAACCCGGGGATGATCACGCGCACGGGGAACCCGTGATCGGGACGAAGCTTCTCGCCGTTCTGCGCGTACGCAATCATCACGTCCTGCGCGGGGTCGAGTGCCTTCGCGAGCGGGATCGACGTGCCGTACGAGCCGTCCTTGCCCTTCGGGAGCTCGCCCTCCGGGCCGGTGAAGCACACGTACTGGCGCTCCGCGGTGACCTCGGTGACGCCGCACTGCTTGAGGAGCACGTGCAGCGGGACGCCCGTCCATAGCGAGTTGGACAGACCCGCGGCGCCCCAGTTGAAGCCGATGGTCTGCCTGCGCATGTTCTGCTCCTTGCGGCGGTTGCCGGCGCACACCACCAGCACGGGCGTGGTGATGGACTTCATGCGCGCGAGCTGGTCCATGGACAGGGAGAGCTTCTTGTCCACTAAACCGCCGATGGCGACCTTGTGCGTGTCCCAGTCCAGCCTCGGCACCGCGCCGTGGTTGCGCACCAGGTGCAGCGGCGCGGGCGTGATCGGGCCGGCGTTCATCAGGTCGGTGAGATGGGGCTCGACGTTGAACGGGTGGATGCCGGTGAGGCGAATCAGATCCTTGTGCCTCGGGACCCACGCGTCCGGCGTCTTGGCGTCCTTCGGGTCCACCTCATCCGCCTCGTGCTCGATCAGCGCGCGGCGGTCGCCGCCGCAACGGAACAGCTCCTTCAGGAACTGGGTCTCGTCCATGGGGACCGTGACCTTGCTCGCGCGCTTCGCCTCGGAGCTCTGGTCGCCGCGGAGGGCCTCGATGGCGCGCTTCACCGCGGCGACCGCGAAGACGCCCTGCCCGAGCATCGTGGGAACGTTTTTGCCACGGCCGGGGGCGGGCTCGGTCGACGCCCGGGAGACGTCCGCGACGCGAGACATGTTACGCGAGGGGGAAAGGGGAGTGGTGCGGAAATTCTAGCCGCGCGCGTTGTCGACGCGGGTGAGAATGGCGCGTGCGGGAAGAAGCAACACGACTCCCGACCGACAGATGCGCCGGAAGTCTCTTGGAGTTCGGGAAAAGCACCCTGTGGCTGTGACGCACGTTCGAAGGCCGACGCTGAAAGATTTTTTTTCATAGGCACGTCCGGTCGAGAGCGCAAAAGGCATCGTCGTTCCGCGTCGCATAACTCGAGGATAACTCAAGGATTCTTGGTTCGCGCGCTTTTCCCGCTTTGACCGACTTCCGATTCTCGTTGACCGATGTATCGCGGCCCCTTCAGCTTGACGACAATTTTGACGACAAAAGCGACGGTTACGACAATTTTGCGAAAAGGCGCGAGATGTCGAAAAAGTTAGACGACACATAACGGTTGATCTCGAAAAAGTAGACGACAGCTACCATTTTGGCCTTTTCGAAGCTTTTTCCAAGTCGGTTAGGAGGAGTCGGTTAATTTTATCTTGCGGAGTCAGTGTCGGTTAATTTTATCTTGCGGAGTCAGTAGTGTCGGTAATTTTATCATGCGGAGTGCAGTCATACTATTTTTTCCATTTAAAAGCGGTTTGAAACTGGTAAAAAGGAAATAACTGTCACACGCGTTCCGTTTCGACCGGTATTTTTCTGTCCTGACCGGCCGGCTCGATCAAAACACTTCTCAAAAGACACCTTCTGCTGACGATCGTGCGTGTACGCCGTACGTCTCGCGGACGTTCCAGCCGAGCACGTCACAGTCCTTGTGCGCGTCACGAAGGCCTAACTCGAGAACCGCGGAGAACGCTGCGGTCTGCCATGCAGTCTCTTCCCATGAAGAACCTCCTCCCCGCGGGCAAGCCCGCGAACCTCACCGCGCAGGTGCGCCCCCTGAACTTTCCTCGGAACGACACGCGCCACTTGAGCCCATGGTTGCGGCGGAACCGAGACTGACGCGCTCTTCTCTTCATCTCGTACCCAAACGAACGCCCGCAGGTGGCCATCAAGCAGCCCGCGCCGTCTTCACCCGCGAGCTCCATCTCCCCGCTCACCACCGGGGCCGGCCTCGCCGTCGCCGGCGTCCTCGCCGGTGCGATGGTACGCGCACTCGCAGAGCCTCCCACGCCCGTCTCGCGCGCCTCTCGACGCGCGCACCCCCCCGGGTCCTGGCTCGACCGGGCCACCTCGCTTGCCCCCTCGCTGACCGCCCGCCACATCCCCTCGCTTCTTCGCAGGCGCGCAAGGTGAAGACCTCCGCGGTGGCGGACGCCGCCCACGGCGTCGACGGCCGCGTGCTTCCCGGCGCGGTGGAACAGAAGGATCTCGCGGCGTTTAACCGTGAGACGCTGGCGAAGTACGGCCTGCCCGACGTGCAGAAGGAGGACGCGCACGTGTACCGCGACGAGGACGGGTACTACGTGGTGAAGGAGGCGTTCCATAAGCCCACCAACCCGTTCGAGCGCCTGAAGCTGGCGAAGGACCCCATGAAGGACACCGTGCACCTCGCGTACCTCGAGGAGATGGCCAAGGCGAGCGCGGAGGACTTCAAGGCATGGGACGAAGCCGCCGACCCCGACGACGTGGACCACCGCATGAAGTACGCCGGCCTGTTCCACCGCCGCAAGAACCACTACGGGCGGTACATGATGCGTCTCAAGCTGCCCAACGGGGTGATCACCTCGGAGCAGACGCGGTACCTCGCCTCCGTCGTCGACGCGTGTGGCGAGGACGGATGCGCCGACATCACCACGCGCCAGAACTTCCAGCTCCGCGGCATCGAGCTGAAGGACGCGCCCGCATACATCAAGGGCGCCATGGATCTCGGCATGAGCACGCTTCAGTCAGGGCTGGATAACGTGCGCAACGCCACCGGGAACCCCCTCGCGGGCTTCGACCCGCACGAGGTGGTGGACACGCGGCCGTTCACCAGGGACATCCAGGACTTCGTCACCGGCGGCGGGCGCGGCAACCCCGAGGTGTCCAACCTCGGGCGCAAGTGGAACGTGTGCGTGGTGGGCGGCCCTGATTTCTTCGAGCACCCCGACATCAACGACCTGGCGTTCATCCCCGCCGACCGCGACGGCGTCTCCGGATTCAACATCCTGGTCGGCGGGTTCATCTCCTCCGCGCGCGCCGCAGAGGCGATCCCCCTTGGCGCGTGGGTCCCCGAGTCTGAAGTCGTGGCGGCGACGGCGGCGGTGCTCACCACGTTCCGCGACTACGGCCACCGCGGGAACCGCCAGAAGACGCGCATGATGTGGCTCATCGACGAGATGGGCCTGGAGAACTTCCGCGCGGAGGTGGCGTGCCGCATGCCCTCCGGCGAGCTGGCGCCCGAGGCCCCGGAGGACAAGATCGACACCTCCATCGCACGCCGGTCCTACCTCGGCGTGCACGCGCAGAAACAGGCGGGCCTGAGCTGGGTCGGCGTGTGCGTGCCCGGCGGGCGGCTGCAGGGCGAGGACATGCGGGACATGGCGGACCTGGCGGACATGTACGGCTCGGGCGAGCTCCGCCTGACGGTCGAGCAGAACTTCATCATCCCCGACGTCCCCGCGGAGAAGGTGGACGCGCTCCTCGCCGAGCCCCTGCTCTCGCGCTTCACCGTCTCGCCGGGCGCCGTCGTCGCCGGCATGGTGGCGTGCACCGGCGCACAGTTCTGCGGCTTCGCGCAGATCGAGACCAAGAAGAGCGCGTACGCGACCGCCGAGCACCTCGAGTCCGTGCTCGACTTCCCCAACGGTGACCTGCGCATGATCTGGACCGGCTGCCCGAACTCGTGCGCGCCCGTGCAGGTGGCGGACATCGGCATCATGGGCGCGCAGGTCAAGAACCCCGCGCCCGGCGGCAAGGGCATGGTGGACGGCGTGAACATCTTCGTCGGCGGCACGGTCGGCCCCGGCGGGCACCTCAAGGAGGACCCCGAGTACCCCAAGGTGGCGATGAGCGAGATGCTGCCTCTGCTGGAGAAGATCTGCGTTGAGGAGTTCGGTGCCGTGCGCAAGGCGACGCCCAGCGCGAACCCCCAGAATGCGTCGCGCTGGAAAATCAACAAGAGCGCGCAGTACACCAAGGGCGCGCCCAAGGCGATGGGCAAGGCGACGCACATCTGCACCGGGTGCGGGTACATCTACCAGGAGGACAAGCCCTTCGGCGAGCTGAGCGAGGAGTACGTCTGCCCCTCCTGCTCCGCGCCCAAGAGCAAGTTCGAGGCCATGAAGGAGGGCGCGGAGGCGCCCAAGTCCTCCCGGCCCACCGTTGCGTACCCGGAGGGCACGCTCGTCGCGCTGCCCGGGCCCGGCCAAACCGTGGAGCTCAAGCTGGAGTCCAAGGCGGACGTCTCCGCGGACACGCGCGTGTTCCGCTTCGCGCTGCCCTCGGAGAAGCACATCCTGGGCCTTCCCGTGGGGCAGCACGTCGCCATGTCGTTCAAGGGCTCGGACGGGGTCGTGGTCTCCAGGCCGTACACGCCCATCTCGTCGGACGACGAGGTTGGGTACGTGGAGTTCTGCGTCAAGGTGTACGACGGCGGCGCAATGACGACGCGACTGGACGCGCTCGCGCCGGGCGACGCCGTGACGTTCGAGGGGCCTCTCGGGAACCTGACGTACACCGACCGCGGCGAATTCAGCGTGTTCGACCCGGTTTCCGGCGAGACCGCGAAGCGCGCCGGGATCAAGCACCTCGGCATGGTGTGCGGCGGGACCGGGATCACGCCCATGCTGCAGGTGATCCGCCAGGTGTTCAAGGACGTGGGGGACACCACGCGCGTCTCGCTGGTGTTCGCGAACAAGTCCCCGGCGGATGTCCTGCTCAAGGCTGAGCTCGACGAGCTCGCGGCGACGCACAAAAACCTCGCCGTGCACTACACGGTGGACGAGGCGGACGACAAGTGGGAGGGCTCGACCGGGTTCGTGGACGCTGAGATGCTCAAGAAGCACCTGCCGGCCGCCGCGAGCGACACGCAGGTGCTGATGTGCGGCCCGCCAGCGATGATGGAGAAGGCGGTGAAGCCGGCGCTGGAGACCTTGGGGTTCACGAAAGACTCATACATGGAGTTCTGAGATTCTTCTTTCACACGCGATGACGAGAGTGTTTATTCGCTTTTTTTAATGGTATTCGACGGTGTTCAGCGACGGTACGCGCGTTTCTGTCGTCTCGCGCGCGTACGCGTCGTCCATCTTCCGCGCCGGAGGTTGGTCGAGAGGAAGAATCGCGCCGCGCGCGACGCGAGTGCGGTGTTCACCTTGTACTCGCAACTTTACTCTTCCGTAGCTATATGTATTACTCTACGTTGTTTCGGTAGGGATCAATAGATGTTTAGTTATTTATTATTCTGTCTAGCTACGCAATGCACTCCGTCTTGCTAGTGCGAACTGCGAAATTTTAACCGTAGCTATGTACGTTCGTTGCGCCGCACGACTTTGCGGCGTTCATCTACAACTGCGCCTGCTTGGCGCGGTCGTAGGTGTACGACCCGATGAGGACGAAGATGGAGAACACGGTGAAGAACGCCTGCACGCCGACGAGGGAGGTGGGCAAGTTGTTGTAGATCTTGGTCTTGATCGGGCAGGAATCGGCGTTCTCCTTGGAGTCCTGCCACTGCGTGAAGGCGCCGTCGGCATCCTTGGAGTATACCATGATGGTGTATTCGGAGGGGGCGACGTTCACAGGGAGTTCGACCGAGACGGAGCCGGCGCCGTCGGAGCCGGTGGTAACGGCGGCCTTCTTGAAGATCTTGAGCAGATCGGCGGTTTGCCAGCACTGCTTGTTCTTCTCGAGGTTGTTGACGTACTTGCGCCACGGGCGCTCCTTGATCTTGTCATCGGTGAAGCAGAGCTTGATGTCGACCGTCTCGCCGGCGGGGAAACCGGTGTAGGAGACGTCGATGGAGCTGGCCCCTGAGGTGTACTCGGTCTGCGACGCGGCGGAAAGGCGGCGGGGAGGGAAGGTCAGCGGCCGCGCCGCGCGAGCGCACAGGAGCGCGTGTATCGCGGAGATTCGTCGCGGACGCACGCGCGCGCTCGCGACGTGAGCAGATCCCCCGCGCGCCGCGCGCGGGCGCGCGCGTCGTGACCGACACGCTCGCGAAGCGACCGACACAAAACAGTGATGATTGCGCGGGGAGACGTACCGGGCAAGCGGCGGGGTCGCCAACCGTGACCACACCGCTCTGGGTGACGGCGCCGTCGCCGGTGTAGACGGCAGCGTTCGCGCCGGTGAGGGCGAGCGCGAAGATGGCGACAGTGCTGAAGGTACGCATGGTGTGTTACGGTTGCAGGTGCGGTGCGGAGTGGCCTCAAGGTCGCGGAACGACCGGAAAAACCTTTTTACCTCGGATGCGTCTCACATCTCGCGCCAGACTGTTTGCCCATACGTTTCCGAAACGTCCGAAGAAGAAAAGTGTCGAAGTCCAAAAGACACAACTTCGAAAAGACACTTCTGGTTGGTTTCGGGTTGAGATTCGTAAAATCTCTAAAAAAATAGCGCGGGAAAAGCAATCCTTTTAGACGACAAGCGGTTGAAATGTCGTTAGAATCGTTGAAAAGACGGTTACCGACATTTGGCAACGAGATGATGCTGACCTTTCGCGAAAATTTTACTGAAAAGCGCCTCGCGGAACCACGCTCTCGTCACTTTCTGACACGCGCCGCTACCGGCCGCACTTGTCCGAAACGCCACAATGGCTGCCATCGTGCAACCCACCTTCACCATCCCGGTGGATAGGTACGTCCCTCCCCTTCGTCTCTCCCTCCCGCCAAACCGCGCGCGCGCGCGCCCTTCCGGCGCCCGTCTGATGTCGGTCGTTGTCTCTTCGGGCTGTCGGTCACGACCGCGAAGAGGCGCGACGAACAGGGCGGACTCCGGAAGCGCGCGCCGCGCGCCGCGCTTCGACGACGACGATCGTCGTCGCTCTCCTCGCGTTCTCCGTGCGTGTCGTGTCGCTCACCTTTTCCGATCCCACCCTCCCGCCTTATCCTGACAGCGAGAACAAGGCGAAGAGCCTCAACATCTTCTCCTTCAGCTTCCCCCACCATGCTTCCTTCCACATGTCGTGGATCGGCTTCTTCGTGTCCTTCGTGTCCACCTTCGCGGCCGCACCCATGGTGGCGATCATCCGCGAGGACCTCGAGCTCACCAAGCCCAACCTCGGCGACGCCGGCCTCGCCGCCGTCACCGGCACCATCATCGCCCGTGTCATCATGGGATCCGTCTGCGACGTGGTAGGACCGCGCTACGGCTTGTCCATCGTCCTCCTGCTCTCCGCTCCGTTCTGCTTCTGCATGTCCTACGTCGAAGACGCCGCCGGCTTCCTGATCTGCCGCCTCGGCATCGGTCTCGGTCTGTCCACCTTCGTGGCGTGCCAGTTCTGGATGTCCTGCATGTTCAACGGCAAGTGCGTCGGCATCGCCAACGCCACCGCCGCGGGCTGGGGTAACCTCGGCGGCGGCGTCACTCAGTTCCTCATGCCGCTCATCTACTCCGGCATGGTGGCCGGCACTGAGGGCCGCATCTACTCCGCCTGGCGCTGGGCGTACATCGTCCCCGGCCTCATGCACACGCTTGCCGGCGTCGCTGTGATGTTCCTCGGCCAGGATCTCCCCGACGGCAACTACATGCTCCTGCACACCTCCGGCCAGCTGGAGAAGAAGAACGCGTTCCAGACCCAGATGCTCGGCTGCAAGAACTACCGCATGTGGTGCATGGTCGCCACCTACGGCTTCTGCTTCGGCGTCGAGCTTACCATGAACAACATCGTCGCCGGATACCTGTACGACCAGTTCGAGCTCGACCTCGTCACCGCGGGTACCCTCGCGTCGTGCTACGGCCTCATGAACCTGTTCGCGCGCTCGCTCGGCGGTCTCGCTTCGGATTTCGCCTCGGTCAAGTTCGGCATGCGCGGTCGCCTCTGGACGCTCTGGCTGTGCCAGACCCTCGAGGGCGTGCTCTGCATCTTTATGGGTCTCGCCAAGGATTCCCTGGCCACCACCATTCTCTTCATGGTCTTGTTCTCCATCTGCGTGCAGGCCTCCGAGGGCGCCTCGTACGGCGTCGTGCCCTTCCTGACCCGCCGCGCGCTCGGCGTCGCGTCCGGCTACATCGGCGCCGGCGGCAACGCAGGCGCCACCATCAACATGGCGCTCTGGTTCAAGGACCCCGAGATCGAAACCTACGACGGCATCATGTACATGGGCTACCTCATCATCTGTGTCACGCTCCTCGTGATCCCCATCCACTTCCCCATGTGGGGCTCCATGTTCCTCCCCGGCGACCCCAGCGTCACCGAGGAGGACTACTACATCAAGAAGGAGTTCTCCGAGGAGGAAATCAAGGAGGGCCTCGCCGTTCCCGTCCAGAAGTTCTGCGACAACTGCAGGGATGAGCGCGCGCCCCAGCACCGCCCCGCGCAGGAGGAATCCAAGGCGTAAGTCTCCTCTCTGAGCGTCGCGAGCGACCCGACGCGACGTACCTCGTCGCGTCGCGCGGACGCCTGTCCTATCTATAGAGTGAACGGTTTTAATCATTTAAACAAACGTCACAACACAGACATTTTAGTCACACGTTTTCGTAAAATCGCTCCTAAAGAACGATGAGCGAGTGGGTTTCGGTTTCGGAAGGCGCCGTCAAGTTCCGCGATCCGCCAATCTCGAACGCGCCGTCCACCATGTCTCTCCAGGAGGAATTCGATCTCGCCGTGGAGGTGGCCAACAAGCTTCCCAAGGCTTCCAACGAGGACATGCTCGAGCTGTACGGTTGGTTCAAGCAGGCAAACGTCGGCGACGTGAACACCGGTGCGTCCGTGCCCCGCGAACCCGCTCGTTTTCATCGCGTGCGCATCGCGCCCCCCGATCGGCGACTGACCGGTGCCGCGTCGCTTCCCCTCTTCGCAGACCGCCCCGGCATGTTCGACATGAAGGGAAAGGCCAAATGGGACGCATGGGAGAAGTGCAAGGGCACGTCCAAGGAAGACGCGATGAAGAAGTACTGCGAGGTGGTCAAGCGTCTGTCCGCTTAGGCGAGCGAGAAGGCGACGTAACACGCGCGTCGATGACGACCGCACACGCGCAGACCGCGTCCTCGCGAGAGCGTTCTCGACGTTGTCCACACGAATCTCCAGTCAACATCTTGTCCCCACGTTTCATCGTGGAAGTCACGCGCACCAGCGCTCGAACCTCGAGACCCTCGCGCGTCCTGTCCCCTCCCGCTCAACCCTACCATGGTACAGATACGCGACCGATAAAAAAATTCCGAGTCCACATTACCCGGCACGACCACGGTTGACGTGACGGAGTCTATCGGGAATGTCGAGAGCTGCCGAGAAAACGCGAAGCTCTCTCTTGGCGGCGCGGCGCACGCCCACGCCGCCCCGGATAAGGATCCGTCCCCCGCCTTCTCTCCCGCGAAGCGCTCGTTGTCGATAGACAGGCGCATCGCTCGCATCGCGCCGCGCGGACCGGCACACCGAGGGCGACGCCAAAGGTGGAGTCGTCCTCAATCCAGGTGTGCTGCTGACTTTGACAGGACGTGCAACGAAAATGGCGAGCCCCGCGAATGCGGCGGACGCCCGGCACGTCACGGACGCACCCCTCGGCGCTTCGAACGGCACGACGGTGGCCGACGATGAGGTACGGTCCACGACGACACCGTTTCGCTCGGAGCGCGCGCGCACGGGCGCGGCGGGCCACCCGTGAGCCCTGACAATCAATCGAAATGTCGCGTGCGCCCCCGTCGCCGCGTCACGCGCGGTTACGCGTTCCTTCCAGTCCCGAACCCTCGGACGCGCCTCGACGCGACTGACACGCCTCGTTCGCGTTCCTTTTCCTTCGCAGCGCGCCGCGTCCGCGCCGGCGTCGTTCCTGCCCGCGCTGCGCAGCGGCGAGCACGGCGAGATCGGCCCCCGGCGCTCGATGGAGGACGCGACGTACGTCTCCGAGCCCACCACCAGCGGGCAGTGCGCGTTCTACGGCGTGTTCGACGGGCACGGCGGGCGCGCCGCCGCCGATTTCGTCGGCGCGCGCCTGGTGCCGAACATCCGCGCCGCCGCGGGTCCGCGGGTCTCGGGCGACGCGCTGCAGAGGAGCATGCGCGACGCGTATTTCCAGACGGACAGGGAGTTCCGTGAGGCGGCGAGCGAGGACGACGCCGCCAGCGGCGCGACCGCGCTGGTGGTGTGCGTGGCGTCCGACCATGAGGCGGGGACGTCCGAGCTGGTGGTGGCCAACGCGGGCGACTGCCGCGTCGTGCTTTCGCGCGCGGGCAAGGCAATCGACTTGTCCACGGACCAGCGCCCGAACTGCTCTACGGAGACCAGCCGCATCGAGAGGGCGGGCGGGTTCGTGGAGGATGGGTACATCAACGGGCACCTCGGCGTCGCGCGCGCGTTCGGGAACTTCCACGTCGAGGGCCTGAAGGGCACGGAGACGGCGCCGGGGCCGCTCACGGTTGAGCCGGAGGTTGAGCGGCGGCGGCTCACCGGCGAGGACGAGTTCCTGGTCATCGCGTGCGACGGGCTGTGGGACGTCTTCTCGTCGAACAACGCCGTGGACTTCGCGCGCCGCGCGTTGCGCGCGCACAACGACCCGGGGCGAACGGCGCGCGAGCTGTGTGAGGAGGCGGGGCGACGAGACTCGGCGGACAACGTCAGCGTCATCGTGGTGTGTTTCTCGCGCGACCCGCCACCAGACAGGGCGCCCGCCGAGCGAACCGCGCCGCCCATGGGCCGCGCCATCTCCAGCGAGGGGCTCTCCGAGCTGCAGAAGGCGCTCCGCTCGGACGACGAGGCCGCGGTGGAGGCGCAGATGATGTCACCCAACCTGGGGCTCGGGAGGAGGCTGACGCGCGTGGCGAGCATAAACCCGAGCTCGCCGAGCCGGGGACGCGACGGAACCGGTTTGTCGGGGTTTTCCGAGTTTTCCGCCGGGCTGGAGGGCGCGGCGATGACGACGCTCGCGGAGGAGTCCTCCCCGGGGTTGGGAGAGAGCCTGTAGGTCACGTTTAGGAGCATATATCGATATTACAAGTCTGGAGGATTCGAAGGAGAGCGTCTCGACGGTATCAGACGGATCGCGTTAGTCGATGCCTTTGGCGATGACGCCGTAATCGACGGGCTGATGCCGGTCGACGTCGTTGTTCGACGGCGGCATCGGGTACTTGAGCCCCGTCGCGCAGTTAAAGAGCAGCACCTTATCGGTCTTCGCGATCTTCCCGTCCGCGAGCCCCTTCTTGAACGCGGCGTACGTCGCGGCGCCCTCGGGGCACAGCAGGAAGCCCTCCTTCTTCGCGAACTCGGAGACGCCTTCGTCGATGGCGTCGTCGTCGACGGCGACGGCCCACCCGCCGGACTCGCGCACCGCGCGCAGGATGAGGAAGTCGCCCACCGCGGCTGGTACTCTTATGCCCATCGCGCTCCGCGTGTACGCGTCATCGACGCGAGTCGCGAACTCCTCGCCCGCCTCGAACGCGTTCACCATGGGCGCGCAGCCGGTGGCCTGCACGGCGACCATCTTGGGCAGCTTGGTGTCGGGGGAGATCAGACCCAGCTCCTTGAGCTCCGCGAACGCCTTCCACATCCCGATGAGGCCGGTGCCGCCCCCGGTGGGATACATGATCACGTCCGGCAGGTCGTCCCACCCGAACTGCTCGACGAGCTCGAGGCCCATGGTCTTCTTGCCCTCGATACGGTACGGCTCCTTGAGCGTGGACGTGTCGAACCAGTTCATCTCCTCCTTCCCCCCGCCCACGATCTTCCCGCAGTCGTCGATGTACCCGTTCACGCGCCACACGTTGGCGCCCTGCAGCGCCATCTCGCGGATGTTGGTGTCCGGCGTGTCCTCCGGCGCGAAGATGTACGTCTCGATGCCGCACCGCGAGCAGTACGCCGAGAGCGCCGCGCCGGCGTTACCGTTCGTGGGCATCGCCATGCGCTTCACGCCCAGCGCCTTGGCCATGGACACCGCCATCACCAGCCCGCGAGCCTTGAACGAGCCGGTGGGCAGCCGGCCCTCGTCCTTCACGAGCAGCGCGCCGCCGTCCTCGAGGCCGTTCAACGCGCCGAGCACGGGGAAGTCCACCACGGGCGTCGCCCACTCGCCGAGCGACACGCAGTCCTCCGCGGCGCGCACGGGGAGCAGCTCGCGCCATTTCCACAGCGTGGGCGGCCTCGCCGCGAGCGTCTCGCGCGTGAGCTTGCCTTTCAAGGCTTTAAGGTCGTACCGCACCAGGAGCGGCTTGCCGGAATCGGCGAGGCCGTGCAGCGCGTCCGCTTCGTACTTCTCGCCGGTCAACGAGCACTCCAGGTGCGTGACGAAGGTCCCGGCGATCTCGTCGTCGGTGGGGACACCCTGTCGTCATCGTGTGGTTTGCATGGAGGTTCGTGGAGGTTGGATCGTGGGATGATCGAAGAGAGAGGGACGCGTCAGCGGCGATCGGCCGCGGGAGAACCCTTCCGATCGGCAGACGAAGTCGGTGCCGACGCGCGACGCTTCGGGACGCTCGTCGGTCAGTTCGGGCGCGAACGCACCTGGAGCTTCCAGGCGGCGGTGAACTTCGAGCCCGCGGCTTTCGCGGGCTCGGCGATCGCGCGGCGAGGCGCCAGGCGACGGGCGGACTTGCCCGTGCGGCTGGGCTTCGCCTCGGCTCGGACGAGAGAGCCGGGAAGGCGCGCGGCGGTGAAGTAGAAGGCCATCGTGATTTTTGTGTCTGGGTCGAACGGGAAGTGCGGCGGTCGAGCGCTGCGGAGGGACGGGAGGGTCAGTGATCAGCGCGATCGAAAAGGCGATGACAGGAGATGCGGGGGGGGCAGGATCGGCGGGTGGGCGTGCGCACCTCTAGGCGCGCGAGTGGTGTGACGGTCGCGAACGCTTTTCGGATATAAAATGGCGCGGCCCGAATC